>OFDC01000357.1_pt1 | contig 37469 bp, 50 predicted proteins | sample 1520941 | NCBI WGS metagenome assembly OFDC01 (sample SAMEA94258168, study PRJEB24077) | hot springs metagenome | biome: Aquatic biome; feature: Water | place: India | collected 2012-12-06 | depth 5 m | reverse complement strand
CAATTTGCTTAAGACTAGGGGAGTGAATTGCCCAAAACTTTTTATGAATAGGATTTTTCCCATCTAAAGTACTGCGCATGTCCATTAGTTGCTGTGTGCCGTATTCAGAAGCTGATTTGAACTTATGCAAGTTTTCAGATTCAAATTCTTCATAACCTTCTAAGTTTTCAGAAGGTGTAACGGTTTTAATTGAAGAAGTTTGACAGTCGTCAATACGTCGTGCTTCATCTTCGTCAAAAATTCCCGAGAAGCCAAAAGCCACACGCGCACACTGGATTAAAGCTTTATGACGTAACATACGTTTTGGGTACTTTTTCCAAGGCTCTGAGTTACCTTGGCATTCTCCCAAATACTCAGTCACAACAGTAGGGTGTGATCGATCTTTGCGATAAATCTTGCAGGTGCATGATTCATCATCTTGCTCAAACTGAATACCATCACAGACAGGATTATCGTTAATAATTCGCGCCCAACCATCAATTCCAACAACAGGGGTGATGCCGCCACCCTTTGCAGGGAATGCATAAATCTCTTTTGTAAATGGATTTAACTTATACTGATTGGCAACAATCAAAAGACTGACAAGTTGGACGTCATTCGCGCCTTTAAATACAGTATCAATCAAAGTCTTTTTTAGTTGTTCTGGATCCACATCAACCATGTCAAACGCCACAGCCACTTTGTGCATTTGAGCTAGAACAATATTGTTATTTGCAGGTGCATTCATCTTCTAATCCTCAATACTTAACTGAAACGTGTGGAATTTGGTTGCGAGCAATTGCTGTGATAACTGCCTTTGCTTGACCTTCATCGAGTCCAATTTCACAAAGCTTGTTAAGAATTTCGTTATTGATAGAGCGCATATGTTCAACATTAGCCAAACGCGCTTCTTCTGCTTTACGTTCAGCTTCTTCTTTAGCTGCTTGTTCACGCTCAATACGTTGACGCTCCATAGCAGCAGCTTGTTGTGCTCGTAATTCAGCTTCTTCTTTATCTGCAATTAAGCGTGCTTCACGTTCAGCAGCTTCAAGTTTTTCACGCTCAGCTTTTTCTTCAGCTTCTTGCTTTTCACGCTCAACTCGACGTTGTTCAGCTAATGCTTTAGCTTCAGCTTCAATACGTGCTTTATCAGCAGCTTCTTTAGCGATACGCTCATCACGTTCACGTTGTTCACGCTCCAATTGTTCTTTGCGTAGTCGCTCTAATTCGGCTTGTTCGGATTCATATTTTTCACGCGCAGCTAGGGCAGTGCGTAACTTTTCAAGAGTTTCAAACTTTGCAAGTTTTGCCTCTTGTTCGAATTCTTCAAAAGAGGAATCAATTACTTTGTTTTCAAGTGTTTGAATCGCATCTTTAATACTTGCAGCATCCCATTCACCGCATAGATTTGCAGGCATTTTGATAACCGCAACTTCATCCTCTAATCGCTTGATTCTAGCTTTCTCAGCATTTTCAAAATCAGTAAGAGGTTTGCGGATTTCTTCCTGAAGTAAATCCATGTTGTCGCGCCAAAATTTACGATCCGCATCAATAACAGCTGCTTGAGCCTTGATTCCAGAAACAAGCTCTTTGCCATAGTTATCAACTGTGGTTTTGGTACGAGCAAGGTTGTAAGCGTAAGACTTAAGTGCATCACGCTCTTTTTTGTCATTCATATTGAAAACAATTGAACGAGCATTATTAGCAATTTGCTCGTAAAGCGATTTAGTACCGTTTTCTTTGTGAAAAGCAGCCACAATCACGTTTTGATCTATAACTTGTAATTCATTAACTTGAGCATTCATCTCTATTCTCCTACATGACTATGTAGCTATAACAAGCAGTGCATTGACCATCTTTTGTAACTTGCATCAAATCTTTACAGCAGAAGCAGTACTCAAATTTGACTGAGTTTTTCTTCTTCTTTTTCTTTTTAGGTTTTGCGGTTGGGGTTATATTCATCTCTATTCTCCGAGCAAATATCTGCACAATTTCCTTACTTTTTGGATAAATTGCGCAGATTTGTTCTCATTAGGCTGCTTTCTTTAAAAGTTGTTCTGTTTTTTGTGCTTCAATCGCATTCACTTTTTCCATCCAGTGGCGATATTCTTCACGATTGATTTGATCGAATTGGTATGCGTACTCAACAGCACCTTCAAGCAAATCGGGGTGTTTAATTGAGATATGGATAAAGTAGTCTTTAGAAGTCATCTCACACACTCCAAATCGCAGGGCAGATCACCGCGTAAAGCACGTATAGAGCTGCAATTAGCAAAAGGAAATAAATGATCATTCCAATAACGCAGTTTTTCCATGTGTTAGCCATAAAGTTCTCCTGGAGCGCTTAAACGCGCTCTCTAAGTTCTTGTTCGATTAGGTCTTTGATCTCTACAACATCGAGACGATCAACATATGCTTGGATTTCGCCATCTTCTGAATAGACACGAATGTCTTTGATTTCTTTTACTTCAACATCAAGCCAGTTGTGACCTACACCATTGCCGTCATTGAAGTATTCAGCATCAAATTGAACTTCAATTGCATATTCATCGTTTGCAGTTAAGAGAGTTGCGTGCTCAGCTTTGACATTGATTTCGTCAAGCTTGAAAGGTGCCATGACATAGACTGGCTCTGTAGGCTTAGCAGGTTGAAACGCATAAGCAGCAGTTAATGCACTTACTACGCCTGCAAAGCCGATTGATTTGACTACATTTGCTTTTATGTTCATACTCATCTCACTCTTTGAGTAAGCCCTGCATCCGCCAAGATTGTTCAGGGCTTTTTTTTGGTTGGTGAGATAAATATCGCATTAACGATAATCTATGTCAATAGCGATTGCGATAAATTATCGCAAATAAGATATTTGAAGTTAAAAAAATCCCCCAACTTGTGTGGGGGATGGTCATTAATTTTTTTTCATTTCGTTTGGATCATATTTATGAACAAAACTTTTGAAAGCTACCCAAGTAATAAAAATTAAAAAAATCAGGTTTATAGGATCGGTAAAAGCTAATTTTAGGTAAATAAAAAATGGCATATTTCTTTCGAGATATATGTACTTTAAAATCAAAGGCAAAATGATTAAAAATCCATATATTCCAAAAAATTCTGCTTTATTTACATAATAATAATTTTTTCCGATTTTCATATAATCACCAAGTTTCAGTTGTTTGCCAAGACCATGCCCAGCCAATAATTTCAAATTCTTCTTCTTTAATTTGTTCAGCAGTCAATCTTTCTTCAGGATATTCTTCATGATTATCACTTGTTACTCGAATACCTCCAAAAGGTAGATTGTATAAGCGTTTGAACTTAAACAGCCCACCATGACAAATGGCATAAACCTTGCCATCTTTTACCATTTTTCGACCCAAATCCACATAGACTGTATCGCGATCATTGATAGTAGGCTTCATAGAGCTACCTTCAGCGGTCATTGCAACACAATTATCTTTGCTTATCCCCAAATTTCTCAAAGTAGATTTTGAAATACGCAATCTACGCCATTCACTTTCCAATGCTTCTCCAACCGTTCCAGAACCACATGCAACTTTAAAATCTTTAAAAAATTTAATTTCAACTTCATCATCTTCAAGTGGGGTAGATGAATCCCATGCCTCTACCTTAGCCACTTGAGCTTTAGAGCTGCCATTAATTAAATAACTTGTCGTTGTACCTAAAGCTTCTGCAATCGCCTGCATATTTGCAGCAGACGTACTTTTTTTATCATTTTCTAAATCTGAAATAGTAGATTGTGTAACACCAGCCTGTTTAGCAAGAACTGGTTGAGACCATTTCTTCTCTCTACGTAATGAACGAATACGATCACCTACAGACATTTCTATATTCCTTTTACTTAATATCGCTATTGTGATCGAAAAAAGTATCGCAATGGCGGTTGATTAAATATCGCAATCACGATAAATTATCTCTATGACAATTTTTTTGGAGAATGCGATGACTAATTGGAGTCAAATCATTAGCGAGTTGCAGGACAAAGAGAAAGGGAATATGACCCAGCAAGAAATTGCAGAAGTCGTTCCTTGCTCTCAGAACTACATCAGCGATTTAAAAACTGGAAAAAAAGGGAAGCGCATTTCGCACCACATTGCTCAGGGGCTAATAAAGCTTCATCAGCAAAAAGTTCATACCGCTGCTTAGGTGATGCCATGTCAGAAAAACTAACTGCAAGCATCACGTTTAAATGCACGGATGAGGAAAAGCGCGAGTTTGAAGCAATCGCACGAGCTGAAAAAACTGAAATTTCAAAATTAAGTCGTGTGCTCATGAAAGGGAAAATCTCAAGCGTTCGGGAGTACTTAAATTCTCTCTCAGCCTTCGCATGTCTTACCACAGATACAAGGGATACGAATTTTGAACTGGTAGCACAACCACGTTTTATTGATGTCACACCAAAGCCACAAGGCGCAAAAAAAGCCCAACTGCGGGAACAGATGGACTTTTTGGTTATTCCACAACAAGGCTATGAAATAGGAACTGAAACATGAATTTAGCACACAAACATGATAGCCCACAAGGTGAAGTTATCGAGTTTCCAAAACAAGAGCGACAAGTTATGTCAAAGAAAGATGAAGGCTATACAAAAACGCCTAACTCTTTAATTGACGACCAGATAATGGCGCAATTAAACGATAAAGCTTTTAAATGCCTAATGTTCATTGTGCGCCAAACTATAGGCTTTGATCGTGACGCACATGCAATCTCTATCACTCAATTTCAAAAATACTGTGGCATCAAAAAGCGTGACACTGTTATCGCTTGTATTAAGGAATTAGAGGACTGCAATTTAATCCAAGTTGACCGAAAAACTGGTCGATTAAATCAGTTTAAAGTCACTGCTGACCAGTACCAACAAACGGGACTAGTACCATCCAAAGGTAGTCCCACTAAACGGGACGGGACTAGTCCTTTGAAAGGTGACGGGACTAGTACCACCAAACGGGACTACACCAGTCCCATTGAACGGGACACTATTAAAGAAACATTTAAAGAAAATATTAAAGAAAACTTTAAAGAAAATATGTGTGGTGAAAATCAGGTCGATTCAGTGCTCAAACTTTGGACACCTGAAATTCAAACTTTGAACGCTTGGTTGCAACGATCAGGCATCGCAAAAATGACTCAACAAGAAATCGATTCTTGGCTGATTGAGATCAACGGGTATTACTCAACGAAAATCGAATCAGGTTCAGTCACCGAAACTCAAATGTATTCAAATTTCGTCAAGTGGATCAAACGCAGTTTCACAACTCGTAAACCAGCACCACAGCAACAAATCGATTCTCGCAACGTAAACCAAGCTTGGGCAAACGTTCAAACGAATTATGAGCCAGTTGAGCCAGTTGAGCCAGTTGAGTTGGAGGATTGGATGCTATGAACGCAATGTTTAACTCAGTGATTGTGCAAACCCAAGCACGTTGTAAAAAACACAACGTTCCAATGATCGAAATGTTCAACCGTGAATCATGTCCGATTTGTGCAATTGAGTTTGTGAATGCGTCAAACAAACAACATGGGATTCAAGTTCAAAAGTCTGTACGTGAAAAACACTTTGCTGGAGCAATGATTCCTAAGCGTCACGAAAATTCAGGTTTTAGAAATTACAACGCTCAGTTGTCAGGGCAGAAAATCGCACTTACTCAAACTGCAAGCTATGCAAAAAAAATCGTGAATGGCGATGTGACGAATCTTGTGATGGTTGGAAACACTGGAACAGGCAAAACACATTTGTCATGTGCAACAGCAAGAACACTTTTGGCAAAAGGCAAGTATGCACGCTACATCACGAGCGAAAACTTAGCACAAGACATCATGGGTGCATGGTCAAGAACTGACGATAGCGAACGCAACACCATTGCACGTTACACCGAGTATGACTTGTTGATTCTCGATGAATACGGACTACATGACCGTGATAAGCGCTTAGAGCCAGTACACAAGGTTTTGTACTCACGATATGACGCTGGCAAAGCAACAATGATCATTTCAAACATGACGCTTGATCAACTCAAAACAGATTTGGGTGATCGTCTTTGGTCACGTCTGCAACATGGTGGACTAACCATAATCGAATGCAATTGGGCAGATGCGAGGGTTAATTCATGAGAATTACTGAAGATGAATATCAAACCATGCGTTTAAATCAAAAAAATAAGGGGTTAGAGGCAAAGAAAAGCAAAAGTAATGCAACGGTAGCGGATAGCGTAAAAACATCAAATCTGAGCGATTTTAGACGCATTCTGTGCAAAGAGGAAAATGTAATTTTTAGCTGTGAAATAGCGACTGTTCCACCGTCAGTAAATCACTACTGGGTAGCAACAGGAAAAAGAAGATTTTTAAGTGAGCGAGCTAAGGTTTTTCATCGAATAGTAAAGCAATTAGTTCCAGCTCATAAAACATTGAAAAGATTAAAACTTGAGGTGACTTTTCACTTTCCTGATAGACGTTGCAGAGACATAGATAACTACCTGAAAGCAACGATCGATAGCTTAGTGAAATGCGGATTATGTGTCGACGATGAACAGTTTGATGAGCTGATTGTTAAGCGTGGAAATGTAATCAAAGGCGGTCTAATCAAGCTAACGGTTAGTGAGGTCTGAGAGGTGAACATGCGAGTTGATGGAAATGCTTTAACCAATGATCCTCGCGCACGCGCGCGTTTTATCAATGCTCGAAAAAAAGCGAAGAAATTCATAGTTCAAAGACGTGGCTACAAGCTTCCAGACTTCAATCGCATGATTTTAGATTTACGCAATTTAGGCTGGTCGCACGAAAAGATTGCTTATGTGTTGGACGTGCAAGGCGGTAGCACTGTTTCAGCATGGGCAACTGGTTCTGTCCCTGATTATGTTCACGGTGAGCAGTTTGTAATGCTTTGGAGAGAGCAAACAGGCATTGACAGAGAACCACGTGAGGGCGAGTGGCAAACATACAAATATGACATTGGTCAGCTTGATTTGTTGGACGCTTTAGACAACTTCGCTGATCAGTTAGATGAGGAATTAGCGGTATGAATGAATCAATCAAAGAAGAACTGCTTTTCGGCTGTATGACTTACAAGGAAATTATGCGCTTGAGAGCAGCGTATAACCTTGGAATAAGAACATTTGAAACAAGCCAAGCCAATTCTTTATACGCAAGATTGGTGCGTAAAGGATTGGCAAAAAGAATGAAAGAGCGTGCTAAGAACGTGACCAGCCGTGACAAGGAGCAAAGCCAATGAACGCGATCAATAAGAATGAGGTGAGCATGTTTAAGGTTGGGCAAGATGTCGTTTTAAACAATAGCAGTCAAAACAAGGTTATGAAGATTCAAGCCTACAAAGACGAATTTATTAGAGCTTATTGGAGCAAAAAAGAATACTCGTTTGCGCATGAGTCAAACTTTAGACATGCAACTGAACAAGAAATCGCAGCAGGGCATCGCATTGATACCAACACAGGCGTAACAGTTATAACCCCAAGCGGAACTAGCAAAGTTAAAGGTGGGCTGACTGCATTTATTGACATGGGAGACGACTCACACATTGAGAATTATATCTCTAAGAATTGTAAGGTGATTGATTATGAAATTGACTGAATTGCAAAGAGAAGAACTAAAGCAAAAATATGACGGTCGCTGTGCTTATTGTGGTTCTGTTTTGGGTGACAAGTGGCATGCGGATCATCTTGATGCTGTTGTACGTGACCTTGTAACTGGTAAGCCAGAGAATCCTGAGCATGATGTGATTGAGAATCTAATGCCAGCATGCACAGCTTGCAATCACAACAAGCGCTCAATGTCTCTTGAATCATGGCGCGATCTTTTGGCTCATTATCGTGATGTGCAAGTAATTCGCGATTGCTCTCAGATTCGCCACCTCATGCGCTTTGGCTTGGTCGAATTTATCCAAAAACCAGTAGTCTTTTATTTTGAGCAGGTGAAGTGATGAGAAGTTTTAATGATTGGTATTTTGATTTATTTGAATCAGGTAATGGTGCATGTTTAAACCAACAAGAAATTGCAGAAGAAGCTTGGGATTATCAACAATCCAAAGTGGATGAGCTGCAAAAGCGGGTGGATGACTTAACTGAATTAAACAGGCTTAAAACTATCGCACTACAACAGAGTGTAAATAGAACTTCGCCTTATGTGCATGAAAAAATTGTTGCGTTAGAGCAAGCGCTCAAGAGTGGTGAATCATGACCATATATCACGCAATTGTAATCATTATTCTTGGCGCATTAGTTTTCTGGTGGATGATGCATCTGCACGATGATCGAGGTGACCAATGACAACATTCAAAGATGCTCAAACACACAACAAACCCACTCACTAACAAACCAACACTAGCCCTATCCGTTTATCAACAACGAATAGGGCTTTTTTATGGCTAGTCGAACAATTAAAACACCTGGTGCAACTTCTGAAACCACAGGAGAAACTACAGCAGAAATTGCTGATGCTGCTTTAGATCATATTCAGGCAGATGTAAATCCTGAAATTAAAAATGCAGAGCCAACAACTGAAGACATCTTGCGTCAAGAGCTTGCAGCTATGCGCGCTGAAATGGATGAACTAAAGAAGTCTACGCAGGTCGGAACAAACGCAAGTTCAGGGTCAACTGGTGAAGTTAAGCCGAAAAAACGTGTTCCAGTCTTAACAAAAGATGGATGGACTACGAAGGAGGTTGACTAATGTGTGGTGGCACTGTTGGGAAAATCTTTTCCTCTGTCACTGATGCCATCGGTCTCACCGATACCAAAGCAGCTTCTCAAGGCTTTGATGCAGCAGCAGCGGAAAAAAAAGCACAAAACGAAGCACAGCAAAGTGCGAATGCGTCTATTGCAGAACGTAAGAAACGCAGTGCTTCAACTGTACTTTCGTCAGCTACAGACACTCAAAAGAAAACCACTTTAGGGGGCTAATATGAGTGATCAAGTAGCTAAATTGTGTAAACGCTTGGGAGAGCTGAAAGCAGAACGTTCACGCTATGAATCACAGTGGACAGAATGCTATCGCTATGCTGCACCTGAGCGTCAGCAATCTTTTATTGGTGATGACGTAACAGAATCACGCAAGACACAACGAGCAGAGCTACTTGATTCAACATTAGCGGAAGCAACGCAACTGCTTGTATCGAGCATCATTTCAGGAACTACGCCAGCCAATGCTTTGTGGTTTAAAGCTGTACCTGATGGTGTTGATGATCCTTCTGAATTAACCGATGGCGAACAGTGGCTTGATGTGACTGCGCAATTCATTTGGCGCAATATTCACGGTGCAAATTTTGATAGTGAAATCTTTGATCTAGTTACTGATTGTGTTGTTGCTGGTTGGGGTGTGATGTATTTAGATGTTGACCGCAAAGCTGGTGGCGGTTACGTCTTTCAGACTTATGACATTGGGCAATGCTATTTAGCTTCAACTCGTCAAGATCAGCGGATTGATACGCTGTATCGAGAGTTTGACATGACAGCAGCGGCATTAGTTACTGAGTATGGCGAGAGCAAAGTCAGCGAGAAAGTCCGCAACACATACAAAGATAAGCCTGACACAAAGTTCAAAGTTGTAACAGTGGTTCAGCCACGAAACATTCAACAAAGTGACAGCCCATATGTTTTAGCTAAAAAGATGCCTTTCGCTTCATATCACATCGAAGTAGAAGCAAAGCATATTTTAAAAGAGTCGGGCTATAACGAGTTTCCTTTTGTAATTCCACGCTATCGAAAGTTACCTAACTCTGTTTACGGAATTGGGCAAGTTTCAACAGCCTTGCCTGACGCTAAGACAGCAAACAAGTTGGTGCGAGATACGCTACGAAGTGCAGAGATTTCAACGCTAGGCATGTGGATTGCTAAAGATGATGGTGTTTTAAATCCTCGAACTGTGCGTTTAGGTGGTGGCAAGATCGTTGTCGCTAATTCCGTAGATTCTATGCAGCGCATGGATGATGGCAAGGGTTATCAAGTTGGTGTTGAGTTGCTGCAATTGCTGCAAGGTGGCATCCGTAAAAAGATGATGGCTGATCAATTGCAACCAGCTGATGGACCAGCAATGACCGCAACAGAGGTTAACGTCCGTGTGGATCTGATTCGCCAACAATTAGGTCCTTTGTATGGTCGTTGGCAAGCCGAACTACTTACACCCCTGTTAGAACGTACTTTCGGGCTTGCATATCGTGCAGGCGTGATCGGTGAAGCACCCGAAGAAATGCAAGGGCGCAATCTGTCTTTCAAATTCATTTCAGCTTTAGCACGTTCTCAACAGCTCGAAGAAGTGACAGCGATTGAACGCTTCATGATGGGGCTTAGCAACGTGGCAGCAATTGACCAATCTGTTTTAGACAACATTGATTTTGATGCAGTTGCTCAAGTGACAGGCATGGGCTTGGGTGTTCCTACGTCAATTTTGCGAACGAAAGATGAAATTGATCAGATTCGTCAACAACGTCAGCAAGCACAGCAGCAAGCAGTAGCACAAGAACAAGCTCAAACCTTGGCGCAACCAATCGCAAACGCATTAGGTAAAGGTGTTGAAGCAGAGCTAACAAGCGAGGTTAGATCATGATTTATTTAGGTTTTGTATTGGCGGTTGTCATCCTGTTTTATGCAATCTATCAAAAAGTTAAGCACGAAAAATGGCATGACATGTACTGGGATGAAAATCGACTTCATCAAGATACGAAGTCTCAGCTAGATGATGCTCATGCTGAACTCAATGAGCTAACCAACAAAATTGAACTGCTCGAAGAAGCTTTGCGCGAAAAAGATAACGAAGCAGAAGTTACAGGCAAATTCGTACAGCACAGGCAATTAACGCGACCAACGCCTGAAACATACCGTGTTGTTTTTGATTTGGATATCAACGGTCAGCGAATTTTAGAGCATCTGACACAGATGTATTGCCGTGATGCTTTCGATCCTCAATCAGAGCGTAAGACAAGCTTCAATTTAGGACAGCAAAGTGTTGTCAATTTCTTAATTAATCAAATCAATCAAGCAAATGATCCGAATGACAGCGAGGTAGAGAACAATGGATGATTTACAAACCCAAACTGGTGAAGAAACTCAGACTACTGAGCAAACGCAAACAGCCACAACTGAACAAGCAAGTGGTACAGAAACTCAAAACACAGAACAAACACAAGAAACAGAGACTCAAGAGCAGAAAACAGATTTACCTGAATCTGCCGATAAGTACGAAGTCAATCTTGAAGGCTTTGATTTCGATGCATTTAAAGCCGATGAAGGTAATAAAGCCTTTTTAGAAAATGCCCTTAAAGCAGGGATTTCTAATGAGCAATTAGGTGTTGTTCTTCAAGCCTATGAGCAGCACACAGCAGTTCAATTGGAAGCATTGCAATCGGAATGGGGTGGTGAATTTGATCAAAACCTACGACTTGCAAAACAAGCGGTAGAAGCAGCAGGACTTGATCCAAAAGAGATCGATTCTCCTACATTCGGCATTCGTTTGGCTGCTCACTTCGGCAAGGCATTGCAAGAGGATATGCCCCCACAAAACACACAACTAGGCGGTGGTTCTAGCATTACAGAATTGATGTTATCAGAGGCATACATGAATCCAAGTCATCCTGACCATAAGCGTGTTTATGCCCAAGTTGAAAAACACTATTCGCAATTTAATCAATGAGGGGCTTAACCTATGGCGAATGAAAATAAAATAACGGCAGCATTTGTACAGCAGTTTCATGACACATATGAAGTCGCTGCTATGCAGAATGACTCACGATTATTAAAAACAATTGTGAATCGTGGAAAAATTGAAGGTGAATCATTCACTATCAATGACATGGGTCAAGTTGAAATGTCAGCATCGGGCAACCGTTTTGGCGACACAACTTGGACAATTCCTGATGCTGGTGTACGTACAGCATTAATGGCTGATTGGGATTTATTTATCCCGATTGAAGCACGTGATTTGCCAAAATTAAAAGCAAATCCATCTGACAAGTACATGAAAAACTTGATCAGTGCTCGTAACCGTAAAACTGACGACATTATCTATCAAGCTTTAGTTGGTGGTGTAACTCGTACAACAGTTGCGGATAACGGTACTAAATCAACAGCTACAGTCAACTTGCCAGCAGGTCAAATCATCCTTTCAGCTTTTGGTACGTTAAAGCAAAAAATCATCAAAGCAAAATCACTTTTCCGTAAAAACGAATGTGACGAACACAATGGTGAAACGATTTACATGCTGTATACGTCTGACATGTTGGAAGATATTTTAGGTGATACAACACTTACAAGCGCTGACTTCATGGCAGGGAAAATGCTGCAAGAAGGTGGTGTAGGTGGTAAATGGATGGGTGTCAATTGGATTCCATATGAAAAACTGAATCAAGGTGCAGCAGTAGGTGAATTACGTACTGTAATGTATGCAGGTTCAGCAGCTCATTTTGGTGATGCGAACATCACAGGCTTTGACATTTCTAAACGTCCTGACAAAAAGAACATCTCGCAAGTTGGTGGTGTTCATTCATTTGGTGCTGGTCGTGCAAACGAGCTTAAAGTGGTTGCTATCGACTACGTTGTTTAACCTCGTTCGCCTCACCGTTTAGCAGGGCGGTGGGGTGCTTTTTAAGGAGACGAAAATGTCCAAAGCCAAATTGCAGCCACATGAACAGCGTGTTGTTGAAGAAAAAGAGCAGTTAGGAGATCGACTAAGTAAGCTGCGTGAATTTTTAACCAAAGGGCAGCCAACCTTTATTGATGACAAGAATTGGAAGCTATTGAAAGCTCAATTTGAAGCTATGAGCCAGTACTATACGATTCTATTGGCTCGTATTGAGTTGTTCTAACACCCAACAAAACACTTCAAAACCTCGATGAAACTATCCAAAAGTCATCGGGGTTTTATTATGTCTATAACTAAAGTATCCATCTGCAACAATGCATTGAGCATGATTGGCGGTCTGCAGATCGCAAGCTTTGAAGAAGAATCCAAACTAGCGCAAATGTGCCGAAATATTTACGACACAACACGTTTAGCTTTGCTTCGCTCACATCCTTGGTCTTGTGCTAAGAAGCGTCAAATCCTTTCACCTGTTTCAACTTACCCAAGTTTTGGTTATGCCAACGCATTCCCTTTACCACGTGATTATGTGCTGATTATCTCAGCCAATACAGAGCGCTATGAAGTGGAAAACCGTCACATCTTGGCTGATACAAACACAATTCAGCTTGAATATGTTTTTGATAACGACAATGAGCAAACGTGGGATTCATTGCTAGTTGAAGCCATGACTTCAAAAATGGCATCAAAGCTTTGTAAGCCTGTGACTGGAAGTGATGCAGCAGGGCAAAGTGCAGAAGCACAATTTCAAGATATTTTACGCCAAGCCAAAGCCATCAACGCCCAAGAAAGACCAAGCCAAGACATCCAATGGGCTGAATCTACTTACATTTCGGAGCGTTACTAATGAAGCAATGGATATTAAAAAATAATCTAAGCTCTGGTGAATTAAGTCCGCTTTTGTGGACGCGCACAGATATTCAGCAGTATGCAAACGGTGTGAAAAAATTGGTAAATGCTTTGCCTTTGGTTGAGGGTGGGGCAAAGAAAAGACCAGGTACTAAATTTAGAAATATTTTCGCAGGAGCACTGCGATTAATTCCGTTTATTGCCAATTCTGAAAACACTTATCTATTGATCTTGGGTGTGTCATTCATCAAGGTTTATAACCCTAGAACGTACACGGTGGTGTATGAAACAAGCACGCCATATAACACAGCGCAAAAAGTTAAAGAAATTCAGTATGCGCATACAAAATATCGCATGTACATGGTTCAAGGGGGTACGCCTGTACAGCGTTTGCTATGTTCAGCAGACTTCACCAACTGGCAGCTTGCACCGTTTACGTTTGGCGTAAATCCTAATGATGAACTTGGATCAACTCCCAATGTCGCATTAACACCATCGGGAACGGAAGTTGGAAAGATCATTTCTTTAACAGCAGCAGCTTTCCCAAATTGGAGCAATACTGAAACCTATCTGACTGGTGATCGAGTTATTCATTCAAGCAAAACTTGGAGAGCATTAGCGGATAATTCAGGATCAGAGCCAACAGCAGTAAATACAAATTGGGAAGAAGTTACAGCAGGGGACGCATCTGTATTTACGACTGATAGCGTAGGCAGCATTGTTGAGATTAATGGTGGTCAGGTCAAAATCACTGAATATATTTCAGCAACTAAAGTGAATGGACAAGTCTTAGTCAAATTAACGTCTAATATTCAGGCGATTGCTAAATCTTGGTCATTAAAATCAATAGCTTTTAGTGCCGAAACTGGATACCCAAAAACAGTATGTTTCTTTAAACAGCGTCTAGTTTTTGCCAATACAAAAACAAGCCCTAACCAAATGTGGTTCAGTCGAATTGCTGATGATGGAAACTTCCTAGAAACCACTGAGGATGCCGATGCCTTTAGTATCGCGTCTAGTTCAGCACAATCAGATAACATTTTGCATCTTGCTCAACGTGGTGGTGTGGTAGCCCTTACTGGTGGTGCTGAATTTCTTATCAATTCACAAGGACCATTAACACCAAGTACAGCGCAAATTGATGAACATACTTCATTCGGTGTGCAGGCTAATGTTAAGCCATGTCGGGTGGGAAATGAGCTTTTGTTTGTTCAGCGTGGTGGTGAACGCCTAAGAGCAATGTCATATCGTTATGAGGTAGATGGATTGGTATCGCCTGAGATATCAGCTATTGCACCGCATATTCCTGAAAATCATGGTGGAATCAAAGAGCTTACCTACCAACAAACACCAAATAGCATTGTGTGGATTGTTCTTAATGATGGAATGGTTGCATCAATTACGCTTGAACGTGATCAAGAAATGAATGCTTGGTCTCAACATAATTTTGGTGCTGAAGTATTGTCTATGTGTGCTTTGCCTACAGGCTTGGGTGAAGATCAATGTTTTATGCTCAGTAATCGCAATGGATTTACTGTGTTAGAGGAAATAAAAGATTCAGCTCAAAGTGATTGTGAGTTTGATATTGCTTTGGTCAATGGTGTTGGATCGATACTCAATTTAGATATTCAGGTGCTAGATAATTCAATAGTGAGCTTTAGCAATGCTGATGGTTATTACTATTCAACCTACACAATTGTAGGAACAAATTTAAACATACCTGATAAGACACTGAGCCAAACAGTTCAATTGGGTCAAGCATTTGAAATGGAAATTGATCTACTTCCACCTGATTTTAGCCAAGTGCCAGCTACAGCCATGTTTCACAAAATCCAAGTGCATGAGATGGCAATCTATCTAAATAAATCAATAGGTGGATATATCAATGATCAAGAGATTTCGACCAAACTTTACAACCAAAATGCTTTCTTGAACTTGCCATATACTGGTTATGCAAAAGATAGCTTTTTAGGTTGGCAATCACTTCATGATCTTCAAGTGAAGATAACACACAACAAACCGTTGCCATTTCACATGCAAAGTATCTCTATGTTGGTATCAATCAATGAGAAATAGAGATGCACGTCCGAGCAGCAACTTTAAAGGATATCGAAACGCTTGTTGATTTCGGCAAGCGTCTCACCAAAGAATCACCAATTTTTTCAAAGCAAGGCTTTAGCGAGAGTGGAGCTAAAGAGTTATTTGAGCTTCTAATTCGTCGTTATGGATCAATTTTCATAGCTTCAGATGAATCCAGCAATCCAGTAGGTGCAGTAATAGGCGCAATCAACTCAGATTGGCGCACAGGGCACAAGATCGCATTTGAGCAAGGTGTTTATGTACTTCCTGAATATCGTCGCTCTAATGCAGCAAAAAGCCTAATTGATGCGTTCATCGGTTGGTCTAAGTTGCAAAATGCTGATCGTATCCAGTTGGGCACAATGTCGGGCATTCAGGCAGATAAGGTCGTGAAGCTTTATGAAAGTCTTGGCTTTGAGTTACGTGGTTATGTTTTAGAGATGGAGGTTTGATATGTGCGGAGGTAATGCAATTTCTTCAGGTTTTGAAGCAGTAGGTAATCTAGCAAATGCACAAATGGCAGAAGCTACAGCTAGAGGTAATGCTAAAACAATCAAATCAGTAGCGAAACAACAATCTAAAAAGATCGTAAATCAAGGGCGTAAAGATGCGTCTAGCGCACGTGCTGTGGCTGCTGAAAATGGTTTGGATGTAAACGTAGGCGTTCCAGCATTAATCGAAGATGAAATTTTAGGTGATGCAGCATATAACGCATCAATGAATATTAGTCAGGCTGGTTATAGTGCTTCTGATGTATTGCGACAAGGAAAGATGCAGCGTAATAACTATGGTATGAAAGCAGCAAGTAGCACGATTGATGCGATTGCTCAAGCCAATGGGTGGAAATAATGCGTATCCCAGTTTCAAGAGGGCGTGTTGATGCCCAAGCTCAAATGCAGTCATTTACGCCAAATAACGGTTTGGCAGAAATAGGTCAAGCCATTGGTGGTGCTATACAAGGTCGCCAAGACAAGCAGGCAGAACAAGACGTTTTAAACAAGCGATTGGAGCTCTACAACAATGATCTAGCTGAACGAGAAGGCAAGTTAAAAGTAGATGACTTTCTGACGACTTCATTCACTGAAAAAACAACATTACTGCGCAATGAAGTTGCTAACGGTACCAAAAATTCAAAACAAGCCAGTGAAGAATTAAAGACTTGGACTGATACGCAGTTTAAAGAACTATCAGGCTCTTTACCTATGCATGCAATACACAACTTTAAATCGCATGTGGATAGTACCGTAGGCAGACAAAGTGCTGACTTCTTACCTTTGCAATTGCGTAGTGATGCTCAAAAAGGCTTGCAGATCGTTGATCAGGCTTTTGGCATAGCAACACGTTTACCACGAGACAAGCGCCAAGCATACCTAGAGCCATATCTAGCCAATCCAAATATTTCAGAAACTCAAAAAACCGAGTACCGCAGAAAGCTAGAAATTACTTCTGACAAAATGGATTTGGATGGACGCATGTTAAGTGCAGTTGAAAATAATGATATTGCTGGATTGCAGGCATTAAGTAGTGAGCTTGATAAAGGAGGATTTGAAAACCTTGATGGGGAGACAGTTCAAAACTATCAAAAATCTATCTCAAGTAAGATGGCGAGTTTGCAGCAAAAACAACAAGTCTTAGATCAAAAACGAGTGAATGAAGCGGGCAAAGTCGTTGATGCTTTCAAGCAGTCTGTTTTAACTGGTCGTGCTCTTGATCCTAAATATATTGAAGATGTGAGAACTGCGGTCAGTGGTACAGAATACCAAGCTGATTTTGATTTTTATTACAATCAATCTCAGAACTTTCAAGACTTTGGGAAATTAGATACCAGCGAACAATTAAAGCGTATCAATCAACAAAAAGCGAAGATGAAAAACTCAACTTCGGCTGATCCTACAACTGAGAACAAAATTCTTTCGGTGTATGAATCGATTTATCAAAACAAAGTTAAAACCATTAAAGAAAATCCTAACCAAGCGTTACGCGAAAAAGGAATCAAGCTGCCTGAACTCAATCCGCTACAACTTAAAGCGGATCCAAAAGGCTTTGCTTCTAATGTCATAGATATTGGTGCATACCAAGTTTCACAACGTGACAAGGATGCAAATGCCACGATTAAGCCAATTTCACCTGAAGAATTACCTGAAGCCAAGAAAGCATTTGATTCTTTGGATGTAAATGGGAAATTGAATTTTATTGGTAATTTGATTACTGAAAGTAAGGGTGTAAAGGATGGTACCAAAATTTGGAGTGCTGCTTTAGGTCAGCTAGGCGGTGGCGATATGAACTACGTCATGGCTGGTGTGGCTAAAGCAAATGGTTATAGTTCAACAGAAGGGCGTGACCTTGCGACATCAATTATCTCAGGTACTCAGCTACTCAAAAACAAGCAATTGATCATGCCTAAAGAAGATGAGTTGAGACTCGCATTCAATGAATATGTTGGGCAAACATTGACAGGCACAAATGCAAATAATGCTTATGAAGTATTCAAAGCTGTTTATGCAGATACGATGAATGCACGAGGATTTAGTCATACTGCTAAAGATGCGAGTCCTGATAAAGCGATTCTTAAAACTGCCTTAAGTATGTCGACTGGTGGCGTATATACACAGCCTAATTCTTTCAAAAACTATTTGGGTGAAAAAGGTTCAGATTGGAAAGTAACAAAACCTTATGGCATGGATGATATTCCATTTGAAAATCGTCTTGATCAAGGGTACAGCACGATAGCTAAACAAACTGGATTAAGTGATTCTGAGCTTAGATCGCTTCGTTTGCGCCAAGGAAAGCCGTCCGCAACAGGTGAGATTCAATATGATCTGATCAATGAGCGTGGTCAGCCACTTGTCGTTGATGGTGCTATTTGGCGCATCAAAATGAATGGGGTGAAAAAATGACTTGGTTTGATACGTTTGCAGATGATGAACAACAATCTGTAGAGCAGCTACAAAAACAAGGCATTACAGGCAAACCAACCAATAAAAAAGAAGTTGGTTTGTTTGATGGTGCGGTTTCTGCTCCCATTCGCGGTACTGCTGCTGGCTTTGCAAAGGTGGCAGATACTTTGACTGCACCAATTGATGCCGTAGTTGATCGTGTCGGGTACAGTTTAAAAGATGTATCTACCAATGAATTTATCGAGCCTTATTCTGAGTACAAGGATAAGAAAGAAAAAGCACGTGATAGCTTGGTTTTGGAAGGCATTAATGCTTTAGAAGATAAAGAAAATACAGGGGTAGTTGGTCAAGTTGGTTATGCACTAGGAGATTATGCTACACGTGCTGTAACGGGTGGCTTATTCGGTGGTGTAGTAGGTGCATCTGCCGTAACTGGTGCTTCTGAAACCAATTACAAATATAAAGATTTAACCGCAAAAGGTGTTGATAGCGAGACAGCTTTAAAAGTCGCTGCTGTGGATGGTGCTGTGGCAACAGTAGCTACAGCATTGCCTTTATCCTATGGCTTCAAAGGGACTGCGGGTGTTGTAAAGGATGCTGCTTTGTCGGTAGGTGGTGCAACTGCTTTATCGACTGGTGGTCAAGCGCTAAGTGGAGAAATACTAGATTCTGCTGGATTTGAGAAACAAGGCAAAGAATACGAAGTCACTTATCAAAGTGTTGCGACTGATTTAGCTTTGAATGCTCTTTTATTTGGTGCTAGTCGTGGATATTCAAATTATGTAGGCAAACAAATTGATGCTGAATTAAATAATTTAAATGCCGATGTAGATGCTAAAGCAACTCAGGTGCAAAGTGTACTTGAAGTCAATCGAATGCAGTTTGAGGATACGACTGCACCTGTAATGCCGAAGGATTTAATTCAGCAAAACAATCATCTTATTAACCTGGATAATGCCACTCAACAACTTAAAGTTGGTCGACCTGTAAACGTGCCAAACGTGGTTAAGGGTGAGGAAAAGCAGAAAGCAGTAAAAATCCCACAATCTGAATATAAAAATATTCGCTATGACGACCCTCGCCTTGATGCTGTTCTACATTCAAAAGCTAATGAAATGGGTATGGATTGGGCTGTTCCTTTACTTCTTTCAATCCGTCGAGCAGGTGAGAAATCACATAATTGGCAAGTTTCACCAGTAGGGGCGCAATCAATTATGCAGATCATGCCTGAGACTAAGGCAGGGTTGGAACGGAACTATAAAAAACGTTGGGATATTAATAATCCTGAAGATGCAACAGAAATGGCACTGTATCTAGTTCGTGAAATGTCAGAGCAGTATAAAACTAAAGACCCCTTAGTGCTTGCAGCACATTATAACGGTGGTTTTGCAAATGGTAAGGCTATGCAAAAAAATGGCAAGCCTAAGAAGCAAGAAACCATTAATTATGTAAACCGAGTAAAAGATTTTATTAATACGGGGAAGTATAAAAACTATACAGGGAATAACATTGGAACAGCTTATGGAATGGATGGTTCAAGCTATGACTTTGCTTATGAAATACGTGATCTGAATGATCTAATCACTTCAAATGATGCTCTCTATGGAGTAAATCCCAATTATCCAGCAGAGCTACAACCGCGTGACCGTACACGTGAAGCATCACGCCAACAAATTGAGCGTATGGCTGATGACTTAAAACCTGAATTACTTGGTGAAAGCTATAAGTTATCCGATGGCGCGCCAATTATTGGAATGGATAATGTAGTTGAATCGGGCAACGGTCGTACATTGGCAATCGGTAAAGCTTATTCAGATGGTAGAGCAGAAGCTTATCGTCAATTTGTGAATGATTATGCGAATAGTCGTGGATGGGATGTTTCAGGATTTAATAATCCAGTTCTTGTTCGAACAAGGCTCACAGAAGTTGATCGTCCATCATTCGCAAAACTTGCAAATGAAAGTGATGTGGCACAATTAAGTGCAACTGAACGCGCAAAATCTGATGTAGATCGTTTACCTGATTCGTCACTTTTAAAAATCAACGCTGATGGGAATATTAACCTTGATCAAAGCATGGATTTTGTTAAAGGTTTTGTGAATCAATTGCCACAATCTGAGCGAGCAACTGTTATCACTGGTGATGGGCGTTTATCTCAAGAGGGGAAACGAAGAATTGAATCAGCTTTGGTTCAACGTGCTTATGGTGATTCGAATCTTTTAGCGCGTTTATCTGAAAATTTGGATGATGATAGTAAATCTATTCTTAATGCTTTACTCCGTGTTGCCCCTCAATTGGCGCAATTAGACGATTTAGTGCGTCAAGGTGGTAGATACAGTAACTCAATTGCAAAAGACCTGTCACAAGCAGCACAGAAGCTTAGTGATTTAAAAGCAAATGGCTTGAGAGTAGATGATTATTTAAATCAAGGTCAGCTTATTGATGATGGTTTAAGTGATGGTGCTAAAGCATTTCTTAATGTGTTTGAGACAAACAAGCGAAGTGCTAAAGGCATCACTGACAACATTCAGCAAGAAATTGATCGTATTGAATCAATGGGTGATCCACGACAAGGTAGTTTGTTTGGTGATAGTCCTGAAGAATCAGCAGCTTTAGACATCATCATGCAAAATCCTGATCAATTAATTTCTGTGAGTCGTGTTGATCCTCAAGGCAACATAGAAGAAATTACTATGACCTTGCGTGAACGACTGGATGAACTGGAAGCTGAAGCACGTCAAGCTCAAGAGGACACTTTAGCAGCTCAAACCGCTATTAGTTGCGCTTTACAGTTTGGGTGATGGTATAATAATTAAGCGGATAGGTTGATCACTGAAAGGCATTTAACCTGAATGCTTTCCGCACCAATTTTCAGGTATTGCAGAGGGCGCAAAATGGAAGTGGATGTAAAAAAATTAACAACAAGTGAGCTAATTAAGCTTATAGAAGATATTGAAGCGTTAAAAAACAAAGCAAGTATGGAGCTAAAGATTTGCAGAGCTGCTTCTGATGTAGAAAGAAAAATTATCAAAGATTATTTACATAGTGACAAGACTCACAAGCAAGTTGCTGAATTAAACGGTGTTTCATTATCAAAAGTAAAGAAAACCCTTGATCATCTTGCCAGTGCTTTTTTCTTCTCAAACCATAATGAGATTGATTATGGCACAACCCGATCAATCAAAAATAAAAAAGGGTGTAAAAGCCCAAAACTACAGGAAACTATAAATGAATTTATTGATTTGTACCTAAGCTGAATAGAAAACTGCAAATTTTGAATCAGGAGTCAAAATCAAAAATGAAGAAATTACGAATTTAGGTCAATGAGAAAGCGCAATGTTTTGGTTCACCATCTTTATTTGGGCAACAGTAGCAATCGTTGCGATATTGCCAGTGATTAGTAAATTATCAGGAGATGGCAAGCTGACTGATTTTTTAGTTGGCTTGTGCTTATCCGCTCCATTCTTATTTATTGCCCTTCTCTTAGGGTAAACACACCCAACAAACCGCATCCACAACAATGCTCAGATAGCCTAAAACTATTTGGGCATTTTTTATGAAAGAGCAATGCAAACAAGCCGTAGCAAAAGCATTAGGCAAGGCGACACTTAGCCAACAAGAAGCCACAGATATTGAAAATCGCATCAAAGATGCTATGAGGTCTTTGGCGAAAAAAGATATTCAAAATTGGAGAAATCTTTCTGATGCAGACAAGCTCACAGAAGCAGGCAAGTTTGTAGCTCAGGACATTCAAGACCAATTAAAAAGAAAGCATAAAATTGCAGCTTTAAATATTCTCACGCAAAGCAAAAACCTTGCTTTACTAGACCATCCGACTTTACCAGCAAGTGAAGTTGTAGATCGTTTAGTTGCTCCGCATGGTGATATGTCGGGCGTACAGTCTATTGATTCAAAATCACGTGCAATTGCAGATATCTACCGTGGCGAGCTTGTGGACTTTTATACCAATATTAAAGGCGGGCTAGGCGTTTTTACTGATAAAGAATTGGTAAATAAAATTGTTCGTGAACGATTTGGTGAAAGCACTGGTGATGCAACTGCTAAAAGCATCTCAGATAAAATGGGCGAAGTGTTTGAAACCATGCGTGAACGCTTTAATCGCTCAGGCGGTGACATTGGAAAGCTAGATGATTGGGGATTACCACAGGCACATAGCTTAGAAAAGATCGTAAAAGCAGGGAAACAAGCTTGGGTTGATCAAGCAGAACGTTTAATTGATACATCAAAATACGTGCATGAAGATGGTACTTATTATTCACAACAAGAAATTCGAGAACTATTGGAATATTCGTTCGATACATTGTCTACCAATGGCGCGAACAAGACAGAAATAGGTCGTCAAAGTTCCGGTGGAAATTCAAAAGTTACCAGTCGTCACAGTGAGAGTCGTGTGCTTCATTTCAAAGATGCTGAAGCATGGTTGGAATATCAAGCTGATTTTGGTGGGTTACCATTTGTTGATCTAGTTGAAGCACATATCAACGGCTTATCTAAAGATATTGCACTTGTAGAGAATTTAGGTAGCAATCCTAAAAATGCAATGCGTATCTTGATGGATGCAGCAGACAAGAAAGATCGTGAAAAAGGTCTAATATCAAGTAATGAAAACAAAACCATTAAACGTGCTCAGACTATGTTTGATGAGTTTATGGGTGGCAATAGTCCTCAATCAGAAGTGCTTGCCAATTTAGGGCTTGCTTATCGTTCTATGAATGTTGCGTCTATGCTTGGTGGTACAACGCTGGCAAGTGTTACAGATCAGGCAATGATTGCAAAAACAGCCTCTATCCACGGCATCGCCTATCGCAAGGTGTTTGGGGAGATAATTAGACAATTAAATCCGAAAAATAAAGAGCATAGATATTTAGCACACTCACTTGGTTTAGCCACGCAGGAAATGCTAGGTTCAATTGCTCGATGGTCAGATGATGGTTTAACTTCGGTACATGGAAAATCGCAGAAATTGGCTCGGGTATCTAGTGGTATTGCTTCTCAAGTTATGCGTATTTCAGGACTGAACGCATTAACAGCATCATCCAAGATTGGAATGAATATTCTACTTATGGAGAAATACGGGCGTTTAAGCCGTTCAAAAGCATGGCATGAGTTGGATGGGTTAGATAGAGAATTTATGCAAAAAACTGGGCTGAGTGAACGTGCTTGGGATGTTATGCGATTGGCTGACCCCGTCATAGACTTCAATGGCAATCAGCTTATGTCAGCTCGTTCAATTTATCAAATTCCTGATGAAAAGCTGACAGCCTTTGGTGATCCTAAACAGGTCAAAGATGAAATAGCTACTCAGTTCCAAGCACATTTGTTAGATGAACAAGGCATGGCAGTTGTAGAAGCTGGATTGCGAGAGCGAACTTTCATGAGTGCAGGGCAGAAAAAAGGCACTGTTACAGGCGAGATTTTTAAATCTATGCTTCAGTTTAAGTCATTTCCAGTTGCCTTTCTTATGCGACATGGTAGTCGAGCATTATCAATGGAAAAGGGAACTTCAAAAGCAACTTATGGTGCAACTATCTTTGCCATGACAACATTGCTTGGTGCTTTGGTTGTGCAACTGAAAGAATTAGCTAATGGGAATGACCCACAAACAATGTGGGATAGCGAAGACCCACAAAAGACGATGAACTTTTTAACTAGGTCAGCCGTTCAAGGTGGTGGTTTATCTATTCTTGGGGATATTCTGGTGGCGGGTACTGATACAAGTGGGCGCAGCACTTCGGACTTTTTAGTTGGTCCATTTGGTTCAGATGCTATAGCTGTACTAGGTTTAACAGTTGGCAATCTTACTCAATACTATGAGGGTAAAGACACCAATGCACCGAATGAGGCTTTCAAACTCGTAAAGAATAAAATCCCTGCACAAAACTTGTGGTATACAAAAGCTGCCATTAATCGTATGTTCTTTGACGAGCTACAAGATGTTGTTGCACCAGGATACAGAGGAAAGCTTTTAAGAAAAGCAGAACGAGAACAAGGGCGAACACGTTGGTGGGGTGATGACTTTAACGATGTGCAATCGCCTGATTTTGAGAGGGTAGTACAATAAGAAATATGATCAAATAGAAAGAGGGCAAAAGCCCTCTTATTTAACGACCACCATCACGACGATCTGCCGCACGATCACCACAAGAATTTCCATTTTTATCATTTTGCCAGCTATGGTCACAGTTTCCTGCAAAACTAATCACAGGCATAGTCATCATGATTGTTAAGATAATTGCTTTCATTTTTAACTCATATAAGTATAAATTGTTAAGTTTTTAATATATGCAATATTTTTGCGATTAACAATATCCTTTCAATTTATAACACCCAACAAACCACACTCGAAGCCCTTGTATATATGCACTATATGCGAGGGCTTTTTTATGCGTGATGATCAAATTAAAGAGTTAGAAGAACTCACAGAAACGATGACCGATGACTTAATTAAAATTGCTTATGCTGCTAGTGAATGTGGTTTTGAAACACCTGAAGAACGTGGAGATAAAGTTTGGCTGTATAAGGGCTTAAATCAATGCGCATCTGCTATCACAAAGGTTGAACAGGTATTAGCGTACCGCAGAGGAACATTACCACCAACAAGCACAAATGAAGATACACAACGGAAGCATGAAGAAAACCTAATCAAAAAAGCAGAAGAAGAAGCAGCCAAGATCAAACAACGGGTGAGCTAATGAATAAGCCAAAAATTAGCTTTCTTGCATTCTTTTTACTTTGGGCAGAAGTACAAAAGTGGAAAGTACCCGACTTTCACGTGCGTGTATGTGAGTTCCTAGAAGCATTTTATTTGATCGTGGGATGTGTGGCATTGCTTATGATGCCACGTGGACACTCTAAATCGACTATTTTGGACGTGTTTAATGCTTGGGTAATCTATTGCTATCCTGAAACTCAAATCTTGCATCAAGGCACAACAGACTCAGATGCTTATAAGTGCAGTAGCGGAACAAGAGACGTATTGGCTAGACACCCTTTAACTATTAATAATGAAGCGGTGAAGATTAAAAAAGGTGAAGTAGAGCGTTGGTTTGTTAAAGGGACAGATGATGTCCGTTATGGCACGATGTTGGCTAAAGGCATTCTTTCAGGTGTAACGGGACACCGTGCTCACTTCATCCAAAATGATGACGTAGAAACACCAAAGACAACTGGAACGCCTGAAGCAAGAGAAAAGTTACCACAGAAATTAAGTGAGCAAACACATATTGCAATACCAGGAGCACGTGAGCTTTGGATCGGTACACCGCACACATACGACTCATTGTATGAACAAATCAAAAAATTGAGTGATGTAAAGTGTTTGATCTTAAAAATGTTCGAACATGAAAAGCGTATCGAAAACAGTAAAGTTGGGCAAATCGTCCTTTTAGATTTCGAGCCTATACATGCGTTTACTGGAATTGGTAAAGGGTCAAAGTATCTCAAAAAAGGTGTTGGATATTCTTGTATTCAAAAAGGTGAATACTGGGAAGTCAAAATTAATGAAGAACATTATTTAATTGATTTCTACTCAGAGGGAATATGGCCCGAAAGATTCACAGCCAAAGAAATGGCAAAAAGACGTGAAAAATGCCAAACCCTAAATGAATGGGATTCTCAGTATCAGATGCATGCCAAACCTATTGGGGATGTGCGTTTAGACCCTGATAAATTAATTCCATACGACTGTGAGCCAGTATTAAAACGAGCAAATCGAGAAGTTATTCTCATGCTTGGTGAGCGCCGAATCGTGGGTGCTACTTTCCGTTGGGACCCATCAACGGGTAAAACCAAATCTGATAAATCATCTACCGCATTAGTATTCCATGATGATATAGGGAATAAATATTGGCACAGATCAATTGCTTTGACAGGCGAAGTAATTGAAACAGACGAAAACGGGCATGTCGTTGGTGGTCAAGCATGGCAGCTATGCGACATCATCAAAGAATTTCATTTACCAAGAGTTACAGTTGAGACCAATGGTATAGGGAATTTTGCGCCTGCTGCTCTCAAGGCTGCTTTAAAAACACGGGGAATACGATGTGGCGTATCAGAAGAACATTCAAGCATATCTAAAAATAAGAGGATTCTAAGCGGTATTGAAGGTCCTTTAGTTTCAGGTCTTTTATGGGCGCATTTATCAGTTCTTGAGGATGAAAATCACGAGGATTCAATTCAGGTCAAACAGATGCGTGAGTGGAATCCAGCTATTACTGATCAACCTGACGATTTTCTCGACTCACTAGCATTAGCAATTGTAGAAGCACCTGAACGAGTAGGTAAAACACACAACACAACAGACTATGAAGAATCGCCTAATTGGAGAACAAACGGTGGTGTGCATGAAGCCACTTTAGAATTTGAAGATTAGGGGTGATCTATGGCTGTTCCTGTACAAACGCCATTTGTAGAATATATAGCTAATGGCGTAACAACAAACTTCCCACTAGGGTTTGATTGTGAAACTCAGTCGCATTTAATCGTTACAGTCGACGATATTGAGCCAATTACAGGTAGTTGGTCATTGTTGGTAGGTGCTGTAGTTTTTAATTCAGCACCAATAACTGGATCAAAAATAATTATAAAGAGAAATTCACCATTCGAGCGAGATCGAGATTTTCAATTATATGATCAGTCTTTTAGACCACCAGCTGTTAATTTGGATTTAGACCGAATTTGGCGAAAACTTCAAGAATTGGGGGTGATGGACTGGATTTTAGGTAATCGAATCGATGATCTTAAAAATTATGTTGATGATAAGGATGACGAGTTACGTGCTTACTTATTAGAAGAAATTAGAAAGCAGGGTGTAGCACTAGATCAGCTTGATGAATACTACAATTATTTAATGCAGCGGCTTGCAGAAATTGCTGTAAATGCTGGATGGGAAGCCAGCTTTGTCGTCGACGCCAGTGGACAAACACAGCAGCAGATTAATGACAAAATCAAAAACAAAACAAACTGGGTTGTAACAGTAGAGCAATTCGGTGGGTTAGAAAACACAGATAATACAGCGTCCTTTCAAGCAGCTTACGACTTCTTGCACAGCGTTGGTGGCGGTACGCTCACTTCAAATATTAGAAAGCATATTATCAACGGGACAGTTAAGTATTACGACAACATAACTACTGACTTAAATTTCGCAGAAGTTGAGTTGTTATCAAATTCTCGTTTTTCTAGTGCGTTATACAACGCCGACAAAACCACGTCTATTGCACCAACATTGCCTGAAATTTATTACAAGAACCAGTTTAGTTTGAATGCTAATAATCCTGTTTCTGCAATTGCTTCTGATGCGTTAGCAAAATCTTCTAGCATCGTTGTATCAAATGCAACTGGTTTTGCTGTAGGTGACTATATCTTTATGAATAATGGCTACTGTGACATGTGGCGAGTCATGGAGAAGTATGTCTCAGAAGGTTTGCCAGCGAATCGCTCTATTCAGGACTGGAACAAGCAAGAGGTTGATCTGTGGCGTTGTGAGATTGCACGCATTAAAAATATTGTTGGAAACACAATTTATCTCGAAGATCAGTTGTTAAATGATTATCTAGTGACCGTTAAAACTTACGGATTCTTTTCAGATGAAAACAACCGTGCGGATCATGTAGGCTGGAACAATGCACGTATTGAACGCTTGGGTGGTGTGCAAAACTCGCTGTTTAAGAACATTAATTTCAACAACAATGGTGCATCTGTTAGTTTACTCGCTTGGCTTTCTGTTAATGTTCACACTTTGAAATGTACATTTAGAGGTACTGGGCAAGGGGTTGATTATGTTACTTGCTATAACAGTCACATACTGAATTCTTATAGTGATACGGATAACTTCGGACAATCAATTAGACGTGGTTCATCCATGTGTATTATGGGTAACGCTACAGCTCAATATAATGACGGTGATTGTCCATTGATCATTTGGGAGGGTTCAAACCGTTGCATTGCAAACAATATCAGCGTAGAGGGTTCGGGGGGCAACTTGTCTCATGCGAAAATCGGGTTCTATTTTAACACCACGTGGGATTGTGTAGGTTCTAACTTCACAGGCAAAAACCTCGCTGACGTTGTTACAGTCCAATTTTGTCGAGGTAACATCGTGGTAAGTAACATTATCGGTGAAAATGTTGGAAGTTTAATTTCAACTTTTGCAACTTTCGATGTGAAAGCAAATACGGGCTTCCAAAAGGGTAGATATAAAGATTCGATCACGATATATGATGCATCTTTATTTTCTGTTTCTGAGTCACACGGTATTGATCTTATCAATTTAAAAGACTCTGAAAAGTACAATAGTGCGGAAAGTTCTGGTGGTCGTGCCCATATTTTCAAATCTTTTGGTGTCAACTTAAAAGACATTGAAGCTGAAAACGTTATCATGTGGCACTCTATAGATGATGATAAAAAGTACGATACTTCTAAATTCAAAATAAAAACACAAGATTGTGTTTTTAAACGAGGTCTTATTGTACAAACGTATAACGACAGCTTAGCTCAAACACGTAGATCATATTTGAAAGACACTGAGTTCATGCAAGATTTTGATCTACAGTACACGCACAACACTGAATTCAAGAGTGTGAAAATACATGGTAAAGATATTGCGAAATCTTTGATATTAACGACATCCCACTTTACTAGACTCATTGATTGCGAAATCAGAAACCAAACCACAGCAATTGATTTTAGGGGCTCAGGCACAGTTGGGTCGGAAAACGCAACAAGCATGATTTATATGCACAATACATTTGTTGAAGCACCGACAAAATTCTTAAACTATGTAGACCCTAGTTATTTAGTGTCGATTGATAGCGTGTCGCCAGAGTCGCGTGGCGTTAAATATATGTCAGTCTTAACTGACTATCCTAAAATCAAGACCTATGCAAACCCATTGGGCGATGGTAATGTTGCTGGTTGGTATATGGTAGACAACACAAAAAATCAGGTAATCGAGAGTTATACAAGCGCGGAATTAGGAGTTGCAGCTAACCCAATCAACTCTATTTTAAACAAATGGCTTGGTCGTGAAGTATTTAATACTACGGTTAATAAGTTTATGCGCGCGAGGGGTTCTGCAACAACATCTATATGGGTTTCAGAAGATGGGGCGACGACCATCACACCAGCTTAACACCCAACCAACTCACACAAGCCTTAGCTTTTAATGAGCTAAGGCTTTTTTATTACTAAAATTAGGTGAAATCATGCAAGAAAACGCAATTCCATGGGTCTTAAAAATCTTTCCAGCCGTGATCGGGGCGATTCTTGCTCTTGTTCTCAGTGGTGATATTGATACCAACGGTAAAATTCAGATTTCATTAGGGGTTATTACAAAGTTTGTTTGTAGTGTCACTGTGAGCCTGTACGGTGGTTCGGCTTTCATTGAGCATTACGGTTATTTAAATTCATCAACAATGTTTCAAGGCTTCATCATGTTGATGTTTGCAGTGTTTGGGTTACTGTTTATCGGTATTGCATATCAATCAATTGCGCTCTTAAAAGGTAAGACAGTTTCAGAAGTTATTGCAGAAATTAAATCCGCATTTGTTGCGATTATTAGTGGCAAGGGTGGTGAATCATGAATACTAAACCATTTTTTGATGCTGCTCGTGTTATTGCTGGAGGCAAGCTTACACAAGAACAGGTAGATAAGCTCAATGATGTTGTTGATGAGCTTCAACAAAAAGGCATGAAAATAAGCCAAGTTGGAATAGATCTAATTTCTAGCTTTGAAGATACAAAGCTTCAAGCTTATGACGACGGTGTAGGTGTTTGGACCATAGGTATTGGCACCACAACTTACCCAAATGGCGTAAAAGTAAAGAAAGGTGATAAGTGTACTTTAGAACAAGCAAAAGAATACTTTGCACACGATTTAAAGCGATTTGAATCTTCGGTGAATAACCTGGTGAAAGTGCCTTTAACTCAGAATCAATTTGATGCTTTGGTTAGCCTTGTTTATAACATTGGTCAAACAGCTTTTAGCAACTCAACTCTTTTAAAGAAACTGAATGCCAAAGACTATCAAGCGGCTGCGGATCAATTTTTACGTTGGAACAAGGGCGGTGGCAAGGTTATGAAAGGCTTAGTTCGTCGTCGTGAAGCTGAGCGAGCACTCTTTCTAAAGAAGTAACTATTATGTGCAAACGCTCTTTCATTGCTTCAATCGTCACAGTGCTGTGCTTGCTTTTATCAAGCTGCACAGCTCACTCAATTAAAACAAACGTTAATATCAGCGTTTGTTTGCAATGCTTGAAGTAGCTTATTTATCTGCTTCATAAATTAATAAATCATGAACTTTATCAAGCGTATTTTTCTGATTTTCAATTGCTGTTTTTAATTGATTAAATGCAATTCTATATGCTTCATGATTACCCGAATCAATTGATTTTTCAATCCAATCTAATTTTGATAAGAAAAAATCACGACGATCTGTAGTCCATTCTTGCAACCTTTCAATTGTTGCTTCTGCATTGTCATGACGTTGCCAAAGCAAATGAATATCTTCTGTAATTTTTCTTCTTGACATAGTTATGCATCTCCATTAATTTTAATCAACTGTCACATAGATAGCTTAGAAAATTCTAATGATATCTCTAGGATCAACTAGCACATAGCTAGTATAAAACCCTCTATTACGAGGGTTTTATTTTTAACCTAATAATTTATCAATATTTTGAATTTCTTTAAGACGCTTGTCTTTAATCACTTTTAAATCTTTAAAAACATTTTTAGGAATAGGTCTAGAGCACTGCAACCAATGGGTGATTCTGCGCTCATCAACTTCCAGTGCTTCAGCAAGAGCTTTCTTCCAAGATTTTCCGAATAATGCCAGTCCAACTTTTTCTAAAATTACATTTGGTCTTTTCGCAGAATACTTATTTTTAAACTCTTCTTCAGAATCCACTTTTAAAGTCAAATTACCAAATATATCACTTTCAGATAATTCAATTATTTCATCATATTCAGCTTTTGAAATGTGATGTGTTCCAAAAAATTGAATCCAGTGAAGTGTAGTTTTCCCTTTTTCTTGAGCATACAATTTTGGATTGAACACTTTTGAAGTATCAAGACACTCAACACGAATATCTGTTCTCCCTTCTAGTTGTGCTGAAATTTGGTTATCAATAATAGTTTGAGTATTCATTTTAATATTCCTTTGGTTGCCCCTTTCGGGGCTTTATTTTTTAGATTTCGTAAGATTCAATTTTATTGCTTGGGTCAAAACCACCGTTTTGTTTTGTGCCCCAAATATGAACGGTTGCTTTTGTTTCAAATCTTTTAGCTTTATCTTTCGCTAATTCAATCATTTCATTAAGAAACTCAATTTTAATTGAGCCACGTACTGCCCAACCATTTTCTTGAGCAACTTCAAAAAGCTCTGATTGAAGGTCGCTATAATCATCGTTCTCGAAGTGAATTTGAAATACTGTATTCATGTTGTCTGCCTCGCAGTTCTGAGTGAAACACTGTGCTTCTCTCTATGTACCTATTATGTGCAATTATAATTGCACAGTCAAGCACTATTTATAATTATTTTTAATCTGCCGACGAACGGTCAATCCCTCACAACTTCCACACCCTTAATTCTCCGCTTAGTTATATAAGTACTAGCTTCAGTAGAATCATAGAACGTCTTTGCCCCGTCTTTTTCTTTCTTAAAAACATACTGCATTGTGTACATAGCATTAATATCTGACGAGTCTTGATATTCTTCATGCTCAGTTGTTTGTACGTGTAAGTAAAGTCCGTTCTTCTTTATGTAGTATGGGCGCATTTCATATACTCCAAAAAAGTAGAAGCCCGACAGGGCTTTAATCTACTGTGTACATAAGTGTGTACATATTCGGATTTGTATGTATATTTAATATGTTTAAATTACTGATATTAAATAATAAAATTACTTAACACTTGTGTTTTTAGCATAAATATTAGTATGAATAAAGATCAATTTCATTTTATTACATACCATTTCACAAAAAACCTATATTCTTCAATTCTAGCCTTGTTTATCCATTACTAACCATTTCATAATACAACACTCTATTTCATGCTGTTTGTGTACATATTCGTGTACATATCTGCTGATTTCTAATTTTTAAACAATTCTGTGTACATAATTTATTATAGAGTTTGAAATGGCATTATCAGAAGCTTGGCTTAAAGCAAATAATGGAAAAGAGCGAGAAGCAGTTGAAGTGGTTGCTGATCGTGACTCTATGAGCGTTAGAATATCACCAAAGGGAAAAATTGTCTTTCAGTTACGCTACAGATTTAACAATAAACAAGAGCGAGTTGATCTTGGTACATATCCCCATATGAGTCTTAAAGATGCTCGTTTAGAAGCAACTCGCTTGCGTGGTCTACTGGACCAAAATAAAAATCCAAAATTAGAATTACTAGTCGAGAAAGAAAAAAATATTAATCCAATCACTTTAAATGAAGTTCATCAAATGTGGCATGACTCATATTGTTCTAAAAATAAAAAAGAGCATGAGCACATTAAAAGAATGTTTGAAAATCATTTATTGCCTAAACTTGGCGATCTTCCGATTGATCGAATAGATATAACAGACTGGCTTAAATTATTTGAAGAATTAGCAGCACGCATTCCTGGCACTGCAAAAAATTTATTATCCAATACTAAACAAATGTTGAAATGGGCAGCAAAACGCAAATATGTTCAAACAAATGTTCTTGCTGATATTTTCCCGAAAGCAGATTTAAATATTGTTTCAAAGCCGACCAAGCGTGTATTAACAGATGATGAAATTAAAGTATTTTATGAATGCTTAAAATGGTCACGACTAACGCAGAAGAATAAGATTTTTCTTGAACTGTGCTTGATATATGCGTGTCGTAATGGTGAATTACGCAGAGCTGAAAAGAAACATTTCGATTTTAAACGCAAAATATGGACAGTACCTCCAAGCAATCACAAAACTGGCTATAAAAATGATAAGACATTGATTAGACCAATTTTGCCTTACATGGAAGTTTTGATTAAAGAAGCTTTTGAGTTAAGCGGTGGGAAATATTTATTCAGTAATGGCAAAGATGAAACTGAATACTTAACCGATGCAGCTTCAACACAATTACCATCAAGTGTTATTGGATGGGTGAAAAGATTTAAAAAAGAAACTATGGAACACTGGTCGCTTCACGATCTAAGAAGAACAGCGCGAACTAACTTTAGTTCATTTTCAAAAAATAGGGATATACACGAAATTATGCTAGGGCATGTGTTGCCAAACAATCAGGAGGTTTACGATCTACATAGTTATGTTGCAGAACAAACAGAAGTCTATGAGAAGTGGATTGAAAAATTAGAAAGGTTAAAAGGTTAAAGCGGTCATGCGACCGCCTTTTTAGCAATACATTGCTTTTCCCAATTTCTGACTTCAGATAGTAAATAACGCTTTGGACCACCACCAACAGAAGTTAGAGCAGGAGCAGGGAAAGGCTTTCCCCACTGTGTTTTAACTTCCCAACGCCACAAAGTAACCTTTGTAATTCCGAACATTTCACATACTTGGTCGGAAGTAATATATTTAGCCATACACCCCTCCATTCAAAAACAAACATCTTCTGCAAGCTCTGTCAAAAAGCACGCTGATCCGCGAGTTTCAACATAACCTTGTTTCTTTAAACGCTGTATCGAAATTTTTACATCTTCTAGATCGAGACCAGTTTTCTTAGCTAGTGCCACTCGACTCAAACGATCTTCAATTCGCAAAGCATTTAAAATGCGATTATCAATACGTTCATTTTGTTGTGCTATAGACATATTCACCCCTCCGTATCCGCTTTTGGTTCTAATACAACCCCTTCATAGGTTCCATCTCCACCACAGTTGAGACAATGCGTGTAAATACCTAAACCATTACCATCAGGACTAAAGTTATCAGGAATTTCACCAGTAAATTCAGTGCCTCCCAAGACTCCTTCTTTATGTGTATGAGGACCTAAACCATAATAAGGATATACACATTCACCATTACCATCATCACAATATTCGCAAGTTTTGATTTTTTGATTACTCATTTCCGCCCCTTGCTGCTTCACATCATAATTAGCAGCATCATCAGACCGACCAAACACACTTTCAAAAGCCTTATCAAATTCACCGATGATGAAATTAGCCACTGCAATGTTTGTTTGTTGAATTTCAGTCATATCAAGATCCTTGTGCCTGTATTACATAGCTGCGTATCTGAGCCAAAACAGAATCAAGTTGCTTAATATTAATGTTCTGGCTAAACATCTGACATAAGGCATGACCAGCTACGCTGCCCATAAAGTGCAATGCTTCAACTTCATTTTGATCAGAAATTTCATTTGCTGCTTGGTTGAAATAGGTGTTGCTAAACGCTTTCGCTAATTCTGATCCACTTTCAGCAATCAAGCCGACAGGTTCGATGTGGTTGATAACCAGCATAGGTTTATTAGTCATTGGTTGGCTCCTGTGCTGAAATTGCAGATTCAATAATTGCCTCATGGTGCGCTATTTTTTTATCTACTTCATTGCTTGGCGAGTCCCATTTTGCAATATCCGCCCAATTAAGGCATTCCTCTAAAGTGTCAACTGGCACCAAAACAAACCCCTCTGGAATGGCTTGGGCTTTGGCTGCTTGCCATGCAGTGAAATGCGACTCCCTGAGCTGACACACAAGTACATTTTTATGTGCATAATCATAAATATACTTAGCGTTGGAAATATCTATATTTGGGTTCTCAAGCAAATATTGATTGTAGTGCCACTCATCAAACGCTTCTCTTTCTTTCTGTAAATCCATCACGCCACCTCACATTCACGTTTAGGGCGTGCAAAAAGTGCATATGCATCATCTTCACTAAAGCCAATATCAATCAAGAAAAATCCATGAGGGGCAATTGGATCCCATTTAGAGATATCACAATCATCCATCATTGATTCCCAATCATCACTTGATACGCTAGATTCCATCCATAAAGTGACCGTTTCTACGTTGAAATGGTTTTTTAATTCGCACCATTCCTTATCTGAAATAAATTCTGCATCACCATCCAAACTGTTTAAATAATTTAAAAATTCAGGGTGAATCCAAGAGCCTGTCTCATCTCTTTTAATTTCCACAGGTGTTAATTGTTTAATTTCCATCACGCCACCTTCAAACTTTCTAAAAATTCTTCTGCCAAGTCATGCATCAATAAGTTGCCTGACCCTGATTCATACCAAATGCCTAAAACACCGTTGTGTCTAAACCTTAAAATCTCGTTCTGTTCAGTTTTGCTGTAGACATCTGCGCCTATATCTACCAGCCAGTTTGAAAACTCTTCCAATTTAGATTTTTGAAGTGCAATTCGATTCTTATAACTTCTTGTACTTCCATATCTTCTTCGAAGAATTTGCCAGTCATTTAGAGGGGTAACTTTCATCATGCTGGCACCTCAAATTTGTAGCCTTTCTTGTCAAGAATTTCACAAAGTAAGTCTTGGCAAATCTCAGCGCGTCTAATTATTTGGTTTTCACGAGTAGCATCACGCTCTTTGTAAAGCATCGTTACTCGTCTTTCAGGTTGAATATGACCAACCACATGCCAGTCAATATTCTCGTATTTCTTGATTAGATACTCAGGCGTGTCTACAAGTGTGTAGGCGATTGCCGATCTATTAAGATCACGAAGCAGCATGTATGTATCTAATTGCCACTCATACAACTTCTTATCACCAGCCTTAATTTCGATTGGGAATGTCTTTTTAGAGTAAGCAGATTTAATATCAATAATGATGTCTTCATCTTGCTCATCTATATCCCATTCACCGGTGAATAAATCAGTCGTGATGCGTGTCTTATTCTTCACATAGAAATTGCCAGTCACTTGATTCAGTAGGGCAATGCTCTGATCTTCAACTGCCTTGCCTTTTTCAATTTCAGGAGTATTAAGTTCAGGTTTCCAATCTAAAAGTATTTGGCTTGCCATCTCATAAATATGAGAAAGTGCGCCCTCTGGTATGGTGTCTTTGTCAGGGTAAGCCATAAGCTTACCCACACCCGATGCTCTAAACGGGATCATGTTCTAAGACCTCCGTTTTAGCTTTGATGTAATTTAATTGTTCATCTGAAATAATGTAGTAATCAATAATCTGTTGTAGATCGACCTGTTTGCTATTGATCTTCTTGATTGCTGCTTCTGCTTGTTTGTCTGTAAGGATAGGGCGGTTGTCAGTTTGAGTTTGAACAACGTCTCTAGGTGGTAATCCCATAGTGCCAGTTGAGTCAAGTAATTCATCTTCCGTATAAACACCTAAAATCACATCAGGAAAATGAAGTCGAGCAAGCTTTTTAGTTGCTAAGTAAGCAATTTGCTGTTTTGGATCGTTCACCCAGTTTGGTGAATTACGAACGGCACCCACTTGAGCAAAAGACACATCATGGATACGTGGTTCAGATTCTCCTTTAATGGTTACCCACACACGAACACCGATGTCATGAGCCTTGCATTCTTTACCATTCACTTTTGACCAATCGCCATACCATTCAAAGTTAGGACGACCAGTGATGGGAGCGCGTGCAATAATCACCGCATTAACAAGTTGAGCTTCATAACCCAAGTTTCCATTAACTAAGTGTGTCTTTTGGGCTACAGCAAAAGGATTCATACCCCATTGCATTGCTTGCATTGTCACTGCTAAACAGTCGCCTGAATTTCCTTGCAAGTGTTTTGGCACAGTGATTACGGCTTTACACATGAAGTCAGCGAAAGCCACCATGTTTTGCATTGCTTGAGGATCAAGAATCAATGCAGATGTTTGAGCGTTAGCTGGTAAAGCTGGTTGAGTTTCTACTAGTGCATTCATTTTTTTAATCCTCAGTATTTGATTGAAACGTTAGGGATTTGGTTGCGAGCAATCGCAGTAATGACCGCTTTTGCTTGACCTTCATCAAGTCCAATTGCGCAAAGCTTGTTTAGGATTTCTTGATTGATAGAGCGCATATGTTCGACATTAGCCAGACGCGCTTCTTCTGCTTTACGTTCAGCTTCTTCTTTAGCTGCTTGTTCACGCTCA
>OFDC01000356.1_pt1 | contig 37583 bp, 26 predicted proteins | sample 1520941 | NCBI WGS metagenome assembly OFDC01 (sample SAMEA94258168, study PRJEB24077) | hot springs metagenome | biome: Aquatic biome; feature: Water | place: India | collected 2012-12-06 | depth 5 m | reverse complement strand
TGGGTTATGAGCCCAACGAGCTGCCAACTGCTCCATCCCGCGATGTTGTTCCGTAATTGGACTGCAAAGGTACGAGAAGTTTTCACAATAAAAAACTATCTTTGTAAAAATTTTCAAAAAACACGATTTTTTTTCGTCGTGGCTATAAAACAATGATGGAAGATAATATTTCGCCCGACCATAAGGCTGGGTTTATAAGCATAGTAGGAAAACCCAATGTCGGAAAATCGACCTTGATGAATATCTTGGTTGGCGAACGCCTTTCGATTATCACCTCGAAGGCCCAAACAACTCGCCACCGCATCATGGGCATTGTGAATGGTGTGCAAAATGGCACCGATTTTCAATTGGTTTACTCCGATACCCCTGGCATCATCAAGCCAGTTTATGAATTGCATAAATCAATGATGCACTTTGTACATGGCTCGCTCGAAGATGCCGATGTGATTTTATTTGTGACTGATATTTTCGAAAAGCATGATGAAGATGATGTAATCGAAAAACTCCAACACGCCAATATTCCGATATTGCTGATAATCAACAAGATTGACTTAGCCACGCCTGAGCAAATCGAAGAAAAAATCAATTATTGGAAAGAAAACTTTAAGGCTTTAGAGATTATTCCAATTTCAGCACTTCAGCAGCAAAACGTTGAGGGACTTTTGCCTAAAATTGTAGATTTACTACCAGTTCATTACCCGTACTTCCCGAAAGATGAACTCACTGATAAGCCTGAGCGTTTTTTTGCTGCTGAGATTATCCGTGAAAAAATCTTTACTAACTATACCAAAGAAGTTCCTTATAGCTGCGAAGTAGTAATTTCTAGTTTCAAGGAAAAAGAGGATATGATTGTGGTGAGTTCTGAGATTTACGTTGAACGCACCACCCAACGTGCCATCTTGTTGGGGCATAAAGGAGAACGTATCAAAAAAGTAGGAATTGAGGCTCGCCAAGAAATGGAAAAGTTTTTTGGAAAAAAGATTTTCTTGGAACAGTATATCAAAGTTGAGCCAGATTGGCGAAATAAACGTCAGAAATTGGAGCGATTCGGCTATGAATGATATTTCTTTACCACGGAGGCACGAACGGTTCTCGGTGGCAAATAACGCTTAATAAAAATACATAACTATCAAGAAATCATGTTTTATTTAATATTAAGTATCATATTTTCAGTTTTGCTACTTACAAACTTCCGTTTGTATCCAAAATATAACATTAGCACTTTTCAGGCAATTGCGTTTAATTACCCAATTTGCTTTCTGACAGGGCTGGCTTTAATGCCCAAGGAGCAAAGTTTTGAATTAAATTTTGCCGAAAACTGGACATTCTACGCTTTGATACTGGGCGTTGGTTTTATCATAACATTCTTATTATCAGGCTATTCCACTCAACGAATGGGTATGACGGCCACTTCTTTGGCCAATAATATTTCGTTGGTGATTCCTGTACTTTGTAGTTTGCTTATTTTCAAAACGCAAGGGCGTGCCTTTGATGAGCTCAATTATCTTGGTTTGGCTTTGGCGTTGGGAGCTGTTGCACTCAGTACATTCAAAAAAAGCGATGAAAAAGTTTCGGGCAAAGGCCTCGATTTTCTTTTGCCAGTGGCCGTTTTTTTGATGTATGGTGTTACGAATACTTCTATTAACTACTTAAATATCAACTTTATCAAATCGGCAGATAGAACTGTTCCTGTAACTTTGGTAATGGTTTTAGGGGCAATTATTGCTGGATTAGTAGTTTTGGCCATTCGAGTGATTCGTGGACAAGAAAAAATTGAAATGAGAAATGTTTTGGCCAGTATCACGCTTGGTGTACCTAATTTTCTTTCGTTTTATTTCTTGATTTTGGCTCTTACGGCCTACGGCAATAGTGGAGCTTTTGTGTATCCGCTTTATAATATTGGGGTTATTTTGGTTTCGGCTTTGGTGGCGTTTATTTTCTTCAAGGAAAAGCTAACTACGCTGAATAAAATCGGACTTTTATTGGCTATTTTAGCCATTGGACTGATTTCTTGGCAAGATATTGCTGGACTTTTTAATTGATTTCTTCCAATAACAGAAACTCAGATACTTTAGAGTCAAATCAACTTACTGATAATCAATAGGTTTCTGAGTTTTTTATTCGTATCTTTGCACCCCTTTTAGGAGAGTGTCAGGTTTGACTCGTGAAAGTAAACCCTTTGGGCACTTTTGGGGTTTCCTACTCTTCCTGAATGGTTTTTAATTATTTTTTCACAGTTCTTTCGAGACTTTTTATTGAAAGATTTTTATTAAAGCATTAGCCTACATACACTAATTCTTTGGTAAATTAAGCATCGAAAGAATCACTGGATTTACCGCTTTTGAAAGAAAGCGATAATTTTGATTAATGATATGGCAAACATTGTTGCAATTGTGGGTCGACCGAATGTCGGCAAATCTACTCTTTTTAACCGCCTGATTGAGAGCCGTGTGGCTATCACCGATAATATGCCGGGCGTAACACGTGACCGCCACTATGGACACGCTGTTTGGACTGAAAAATACTTCACTGTTATTGATACTGGTGGCTACGTAGTTGGCTCAGAAGATACATTTGAAGGAGCTATCCGTGAGCAAGTTGAGATTGCGATTGATGAATCTTCAGTTGTACTTTTTGTAGTTGACACCATGACTGGTTTGACCGATTTAGACAAAGAATTTGCAAACATTCTTCGTCGTTCGAAAAAACCTGTTTTTGTAGCAGCTAATAAAGCCGAAACGTTTGAACGCCATCAGACTGCTGCCGAATTTTATGAATTAGGTTTAGGTGATGAGGTTTTTCCTATTTCGGGTGCTGATGGAAGTGGTACTGGAGAGTTGCTTGATGCAATCGTTGCGAAATTTCCGGATAGTGGCGAAGAAAACCCAAATGAGGGTATTCCAAGAATTGCCATTTTAGGTCGCCCTAACGTAGGAAAATCTTCATTTTTGAATGCTCTCACTGGAAAAGATAGAAGTATCGTAACTAATATCGCAGGTACTACTCGTGATGCTATTGATACCCATTACAGACTTTACGGTAAAGACTTTATTTTAACCGATACGGCAGGAATCCGTAAAAAGGCGAAGGTACACGATAACATTGAGTTTTACTCAACGCTTCGTTCAATCAAAGCCTTAGAAAATTCTGATATTTGTGTGGTATTGTTAGATGCTTCACAAGGTTTAGAATCTCAAGATGTGAGTATTATCGCTCACGCACACAATGCAAAAAAAGGTATTGTATTGATGATTAATAAGTGGGATTTGGTGGAGAAAGACTCTAAAACTGCCGATAAAATGAAGAAGGAGATTCTTGAAAGATTAGCTCCGATGAATTATATGCCTGTAGTTTTTGCTTCGGTTTTAGAAAAACAACGTATTTTCCAAGTAATCGAAAAGGTGATGGAGGTTTATGAAAATAAAACCAAGAAAATCACTACTTCGAAGCTTAACGAAACGATGTTGCCGATTATCGAAAACACGCCCCCTCCGATGCTGAAAGGTAAGCAAATTAAGATTAAATATTGTGTGCAAGTACCTACACCCTCACCAACGTTTATCTTCTTCTGTAATCTGCCGCAGTATGTGCAAGACTCATACGCTCGTTTCTTACAAAATAAACTTCGTGAAAACTTTGGTTTTGAAGGCCTTCCAATTACGGTATTCTTTAGAACTAAGTAAGATTGGTTAATGATTAATGGGAAAAAATTTTTATTAGTGGGAATGGTTCGATTGGATAAAAAAAATCCTCGTTTCGGCGAGGATTTTTTTTGTATCAAGCTTCGTTATTTATTAACCAATAACCAGTTTACCAGTAACTAATACACTGGTAACCAATATCAAATTGTCTTAATATCAAACTTGAATTTATCTTTGTTTGGCACGCACTTACCATCTTTAGTTGTACAAGTTTGGCACTCGATTTTTCCTTCGATGATTGGATTTGCCTTCGTAATTTTCACTTTTTGAATAAATTTGGCTTCGTGCTCAAAATACTGCACTTTTCCTCCCCAAATATCATCATATTTTTCTTTTGGTTTTACAGGCATTAATTTCCCAACTACCTGATAACCTTCTGTTTTAGTAAAGTTTACCGAAGTTGGTAATGGACCCTCTACTTTGAGTTGAGAAGAATACATATACCAATTATCGTCGATTTTAGCGGTGAAAACTAAATCAATTGTTTCTCCCACTTTTGCCGATGTTTTTGATGGAGTGAATGTCCACTTTGCTGGTTTGATAATTTGAGCTGAAACCGCAAAAGATGAGGCAATAAATAATAAAACAAGTATTTTTTTCATTTTTAGAATATAAATTAATTATAAGATTGGCGAGGTTCGAACCTTGCCGACCTTGATGAAACTACAAAATTACTTCAATATTTTCTTCTTCTATTAACGCACAATTATTCATTTTCATATATAGTTGCGTTAAAACTACAACATCGGCGGCACAATATCGTTCGATTTTTGCCCTATCTTTTTCTACGTGATAAACGTGGTTTACTTGGTCGCCACTAATTTCGTTCTTACTACTCGGAATATTAAAAATGGCGGCCAACAAATCGAGTCCCGTAAAGTGCTTATAATCACCAAACTTCCAAAGGTCAAGTGTATCTAAATGGTTAATTTCCCAAGGCTTTTTACCCGATATCTGCAAAACTCTCGGCAGTATAATGCCATTAACCAACATTCTTCGACAAATATACGCAAAATCAAACTCTCGGCCATTGTGTGCACAAAGCATCAGATTATTGCCTGCTTTATGTTTTTCGAGAATTTTCTTGAATGATAATAATACATCAACTTCATCATCGCCGCCAATCATTTTTACTCGAAGTGAAGGCTTATTTTCATCATCAAAAACTATACCTCCTACGCCAATGCATAAGATTTTGCCAAATTCGGAATAAATTCCAGCCTTTTTTAAGTAAAAGTCAGCGTCAGAAAGGTTTTCTTCATTATTGAGAAACACGGCTTTTTTGAGCCATAATTTCTGTAAACGTTCATTGAGCATTTCAAAATCAGGCACTTGCGAAACCGTTTCGATATCAATAAACAAAACATTTTTTAGGTGCTTGACAAACACGTCGTCAATCACAGCAGTTGGTGTTTTAGCCATGTGTTTAATTTTTATATTTCAGCAAAAGTTATAAGCAATATGGGGCGAACCGAGCAACAGCAAAATCTTGTTCGGTGTTAAATCTTACATTATAACAAACCGAATGTTCGCACCACAAAAAATACAATCAACCAATATAAAGGAATCAGTACAATCATTAAGCCAATCGTGATAGAATCGAAAAAGACCGTTCCTTTGGTGAGTTTTTTTGATATAAACGTGGCCAATCCAATTGCAGGGAAATGTAAAATATAACCCAACGTAAAAAATGGCGTTTGCAAAGGGGATAATTTCGGAAAATTCCAGTTTAAACTCTGATTGAGTTTTTCGCTTAAAATTTCGTTGAATCTACGCAAAAACACACCATCTTCAGTCGGATTTGGTAACTCAGCCTTCGGAATAGCTTCGCCAAAACTTAGATTTATTATTTTCCCGAACGATTTAAAGTTATTATAAGTAATGGCAACTGGTATAACTTTCAGGTCTAAGCCATCAAGCCATGCTTGCTGAGCCAAACGTCCTGTGCCTTTTTTTAGTGGTAAAAGCTTAGTTTGATTCGTGCAAAGTCCTTCTGAAAAAATCAATACTATTTCGCCTTGTTTAAAAAGCTCAATACATTTCTTGAAAGTATCATCATTATCTCCTAAATGCTCTTTCCCTTCCGAAAGGCGATGCACTGGCATCATAAAAAGGCTTGAAAGGGCTTTTTTAGCCAAGTTTTTCTTGAAAACATCGCCACGTGCCAGCGACCAAACGCGGCGGTCGAGAGTACAACACAACAATACGGCATCAAAAAACGAATTGGCGTGTGTACTAGCCAACATCACTGCCCCAGTTTTGGGAATATTTTCAATACCTGTAATTTTAATTCGTTTGATAAAAAACTTTAGCAGAAACGTAACGTAGGGGCGTAAGATATAATAAAGCAACTGTTTAGAATTTTAGGTGAAAGTTTTTAGTATTTCAAAAATCAGAATAAAAATCTAACTGACCAAATAGATTTTTGTTTTTTGGCACTTGTTTGACATTAAATTGTAGTTTTTCGTCCAATATTTCAAAAAATCCAAATTCTGTTTGGTTTTGCTATTGAGGGATGTAATTTCGTTTGTGTTTTACAACAAAACCGTTTGATTCTAAAGTAAAAGCATGGAAATCCTACAAGAAAAAATCACGGCTATCTTTCCAGAAGTTAGTCAAATTCCTGAACAATTTCAGATTCAGCCACTCCACCAAAAAGAGTATTTGGTAGGCGGTGAAATGCGTCAATGGGCGGGTGCCACACAAGATGTTTATTCTCCGATTTTTGTAAAAAACGGCGATAAATTTGAAAGCGTACACATAGGTAGTTATCCAATTACCTCCGAAAAAGAAGCAATGGAAGCACTCGAGGCAGCCCTAAAAGCCTACGATAATGGTCGTGGCGAATGGCCAACCATGAGTGTGAGCGAGCGTATTGCGTGCATGGAGCATTTTATCAAGAAAATGTTAGAGAAAAAAACCGAAATCGTGAATTTGTTGATGTATGAAATTGGCAAGTCATTGGCCGATTCTATCAAAGAATTCGACCGAACGGTAGAATATATTTACGATACGATTGATTGTTTGAAAGATATCGACCGTAATTCTTCTCGTTTCAAAATTGAGCAAGGTATTATTGGTCAAATTCGTCGCTCGCCATTTGGCGTAGTCCTTTGTATGGGGCCTTTTAATTATCCTCTCAACGAAACCTACACGACGCTTATTCCAGCGATTTTAATGGGAAATACCATTCTCTTCAAGCCACCAAAACACGGAACGCTTTTGCATTACCCAATGCTTGAGGCATTTAAAGAATGTTTCCCTAAAGGTGTTGTAAATACCATCTATGGTCGTGGGGCAAATGTAGTTCCACCATTGATGCAAACAGGTAAAATCAATGTACTTACGCTCATTGGTTCGAGCAAAGTAGCCAATGATTTGAAAAAAATGCACCCAAAACTCAATCGTTTGAGAGCCGTTTTAGGTCTTGACGCCAAAAATGCGGGCATCTTATTGAAAAATGCGGATGTAGAATTGGCTGTAAAAGAATGTATTTTAGGTTCACTTTCATTTAATGGACAGCGTTGTACGGCCATCAAAATCATTTGGGTTCATCGCTCAATTGCGAAGAAATTCTTGAATCGTTTTACAGAAGAGTTAGAAAAACTAAAATTTGGCATGCCTTGGGAAACGGGCGTAAATCTCACGCCATTACCAGAGCCTAATAAGCCAGCTTATTTAGCTGAGTGTATTGCTGATGCAAAAGCCAATGGAGCAGAAGTAATCAATGAAGGCGGTGGAACAACCGTTAATTCATTTGTGTATCCAGCAGTATTATATCCTGTGAATAGCAAAATGAAAGTTTACAGCGAAGAACAATTCGGTCCAATCGTACCAATCGTGCCATTCGATGATGTGGAAGAGCCTATTCAATACATCATTGATTCATCGCACGGACAACAAGTGAGTATTTTTGGTTCAAATCCTGACCAAATTGCTCATTTGATTGACCCGCTCGTGAATCAAGTTAGCCGTGTAAATATCAACGCTCAGTGCCAACGTGGACCCGATACTTTCCCATTTACGGGAAGAAAGGATTCGGCCGAAGGCACACTTTCGGTAGAAGATGCACTCCGAGCATTTTCGATTCGTACTGTGGTAGCCACCAAAGATACCGATGCCAATAAGAAAATTTTCAATGAGATTGTCGAAGAGCATAGCTCGCACTTCCTTTCTACGAAATACGTTTTCTAAAAAACACAATCCCCTTCGGTTTAAATCGAAGGGGATTTTTTTGTTTAACATTGCCTTGAAAACTTGCTTATGAAGCGTTCAAAACTCAAAAAACTGTTTAAATTTGTGTATAAATATTCAGAAAATGACTAAAGAAGTAAATCCAAAGTTGATTTTGAACAAACCTACTCGTAAATATACGCTTGAAGAATATTTACGAAAAGAAGCAAACTCAATCCACAAACACGAATTTATAAACGGCGAAATAATCAAAATGCCAAACGCAAGATACAACCACAACTTGATAGCAATGAATATTGCTATTGATTTATCTTACCAAACAGAAAATTCAGACAAGAACTATCAAATATTAGGTTCTGACCAAAAAGTTTATTTCCCAAGTCTTGATGAAGGTGTCTATGCCGACGCTTTGGCCGTTTGCGAAAAACCACTTTTTTGGGATAATGACGATTTACTTTTAATTAACCCCATTTTGGTAGTAGAAGTATTATCGAAAAGCACACAAAAATATGACCGTACAGGCAAATTTGATAAATACAAAACTCTTGAATCATTTAAAGAATATGTTATGATACGCCAAGATATATGTTACGCCGAAGTTTGGTATAGAGAACGCCCTGGTCTTTGGCACGAAACCATCGTAACGAATATTGAAGGAAAATTACCTCTGCAATCGCTCGGAGTAGAAATTTCGATGAAGCGGATTTATAAGAATGTGAGTTTTTGAAAAACAATATTGATTATCTTAGAATGCTTCCCCTCAAAAACAAAAACTTTTGAGGGGTTTTTCGTTTCTATGTAGCAATACCGTAACTTTGCACAATAATTTTTGAATACTAAAGAAGATATGACCGAAACTCAGCAAAAATATACTGTTACGGCCGCTTTGATTTATGCCAATGGGCCAATCCACATTGGGCATTTAGCGGGCTGCTACATTCCTGCCGATATTTATGTGCGTTACCTCCGCTCAAAAGGGGCTGATGTGGCGTTTATCAGCGGTACTGACGAACACGGTGTGCCAATCACAGTAAAAGCACGCAAAGAAGGCAAAACACCGCAACAAGTAGTTGATTTTTACTACGAACAAATCAAAAAATCTTTCACTGATTTTGGTATTTCGTTCGATATTTATTCTCGTACTTCCAACCAGTCGCACCACAAGGTTTCGCAAGAAATCTTTACTACGATGTATAATAAGGGCTATTTTGATGAGGAAGTAAGTGAACAATATTTCGATGAAGTAGCTCAACAGTTTCTGGCCGATAGATATATCGTAGGAGAATGTCCGACGTGTGCCAACCCTAATGCTTACGGCGACCAATGCGAAAAATGTGGTTCGACGCTCTCGCCAACGGAATTGAAAAATCCTCGTTCGACACTCTCAGGTTCAAAACCAGTGATGAAAAGTACCAAGAACTGGTATTTGCCACTAGACCGTATGCAGCCCGAAATCGAGAAATATGTAAATAGCCACAAAGAATGGAAAACCAACGTGTTTGGTCAGTGCCAGTCATGGTTAAAAGATGGCCTCAGACCTCGTGCAATGACTCGTGATTTAGATTGGGGAATCAGTGTGCCACTTCCAGATACCGATGGAAAGGTTTTATACGTTTGGTTCGACGCCCCGATTGGCTATATTACTTTTACGCAAGAATGGGCCGCACAAAATGGCAAAAATTGGGAAGATTATTGGAAAAACGAAGATACTAAGTTAGTTCACTTCATAGGAAAAGATAATATTGTATTCCACTGTATAATCTTCCCTGCGATGTTGATGGCCGAAGGAAGCTATATTTTGCCAGATAATGTGCCTGCACAGGAGTTTATGAACTTAGAAGGCGATAAAATTTCGACTTCAAGAAACTGGGCGGTTTGGTTACACGAATATTTGGAAGAATTCCCTAATAAACAAGATGTATTGCGTTATGCCCTTTCGGCCAATATGCCAGAGTCGAAAGATAATGACTTTACTTGGAAAGACTTCCAAACCAAAAATAATAGTGAGTTAGTTGCCATTTACGGAAACTTCGTGAATCGTGCCGTAGTTCTTACGCATAAATTCTTTGAAGGTAAGGTACCAGCACGAGGAGAATTGACTGATTACGATAAAGAAACGTTAGCTACTTTGGCAGAATTTCCATCAAAAATTGGTGATTCAGTTGAGAACTATCGTTTTCGTGAGGCATTGGCGAACATGATGGATTTAGCACGCTTAGGCAATAAATATTTAGCAGAAACCGAGCCGTGGAAGGTAATCAAAGAAGACCCAGCTCGTGTTGAAACTATTATGAATATTGCTTTGCAAATTGCTGCTAATTTAGCCATTTTATCAGAGCCATTTTTACCATTTACCTCAGAGAAACTTCGTACGCAATTAGGCGTAAGCAGCGTTACTTGGAGTGAGGCTGGTGGTGCTGATTTATTGGCAACTGGCACTCAAATCGGAGAAGCAAGTTTACTCTTTGAGAAAATTGAAGATGATGTAATTGAAAAGCAAGTAAAGAAATTGCAAGAATCAAAACGTTTGAATGAGTTAGAAAACATGAAGGTTCCTGCATTGAAAGAGAATATACAGTTTGATGACTTTGCTAAATTAGATATTCGAATCGGTACAATCTTAGAAGCAGAAAAATTACCAAAGAGTGATAAGCTTTTGAAGTTCTTAATTGATGATGGCTTCGAGAAACGCACCATTTTAAGTGGTATTGCGAAGCATTATTCGCCCGAAGAAATGATTGGCAAGCAAGTTACATTTATTGCGAACTTGGCTCCTCGTAAAATTATGGGCATAGAATCTAATGGTATGATTCTGATGGCCGAAGATCGTGATGGTAGTTTGGCACTCCTCCAACCTAATAAAAAAGTGTGGAATGGCGGAACGGTGAGTTAATTTTTAATAATAGAAATCGTGAATGAAAGGTATTCTTTCATTCACGATTTCTAATTCGCTTTGCTCTTAAAGTAAATTATCTATCTTTCTAATTTAAAATTCTTATCAGTGGCTGGTCTTTTTGGTGCATTGGCTACTTTCCAACCAGTTCGGTACATCCAGTCGGCCATTTTCTTTAGCTTAGGGAAATTAATATTCTCTACATTATCCTGTGGGGTATGATAATCGGGGTGCAAAAGGGTAGTGTACATAAGTGCAGGAATACCCAAACGTGCATAAGGTAAGTGGTCACTTCTGAAATACCAGCCTTCAATATGCTTTACGTCGTCCCAAGAATAATCTAACTTAAAATTCGGGCCTTCTTTATTAGCCTCTAAAGTCATGTTAATTAATTCTTCCGAGTTTCTATGTGGCGGTATTGACCCAAGAACAGTTGCACTATCAATATGATTTCTTCCAATCATATCTCCATTTAAAACAGCTACAATATTGCCAATAGGCACGGTCGGATGGGCAGAATAATATCTTGAACCGAGGAGACCTCTTTCTTCTGCTCCATGAATCACAAATAATACAGAACGTTTCGCTGGATTTTTTACAAATGCTTTTGCATTGCTGAGCATGGCTACATTTACGCTACCATTGTCATCGGCACCGTAGCATATCGAATCGCCTTTGATTTCATTCCGAATGCCATGAGCATCTGTGTGGCCACTATAAAGCAAATATTCCGATTTCAAATTGGCGTCTGTTCCTTCTATTTTGCCAATAATATTCACTGAAGGGTAGGCATATTTCGACACCACAATATTGGCTTTCAGAGTTGCTAAGTTTCCTTCTAAATCTTTCTTAGAGCCTTTGTGCAACCATAAAACTGGCACTGTTGTGGTTAGGTTGACGTTTGCCCCACCATCAATATCATAATTACCTCTTTTAAAATTTTCATTCGCATCTTTCCATGCGTTTTCGGCGGTATCGTCAGCAATAAATATGATGGCAGCTACTCCTCTTCTGACCAATGCTGCTCCGTATTTTGTATAAATATATCGACTATAACGCCAAGTAGGTAACGAAACATTGAGGTTAATACCTTTGGCGTTGGCTTCAAGAGCAACAATTTTTCCTTTTACATCCAGGGAATTAGTATCTAAATCGGTGACGTTACCCAAATAGGTAATTGTTCCATTCAAAGCAGTATTAGCCATTTGAGCAATAGAAATATCTTGCCAAAGTGTTAGTTTTTTGTTATTCAGCTCGATACTTGTTTGTTCAGAAATTTGGTTTCGCCACAGTGTAAAAAACTGAAAATACGTACCATCATCACCCGCTGGTTTTAGGCCAATGGCTCGGTATTTTTCTCCCAACCACATGGCAGCTTTTAGTTCGTCGAGTGTGCCAGCCGAACGACCTTTAAAATTAACACCAGCCAATGCTTCTAAATCATTTTTTAAATCTAATTCTTTGATTTGATTGAGAGCAGGCGGAAGATTCTGAGCAAAAAGTTGACTGCTTACAATAAGAAATGCCCAAAATAAAATTTTGTTTTGCATAATAAATAGAGATAGAGTTTATCGATGTGAAAAGATATTTGATAAAATTTCAAACCACTAAATATACAAAACTGTTGCGGATTCAAGATTACAAAACGACACAAACTAATTTTGTTCGAAAATTACAGCTGTCACATCAGATGCTTTTAGCATCACGGAATGCGACTTTAATTTCTAAAATCATACTCGTAAAAAAAGCCCTTCCTAAAATCAAAGAAGGGCCAATAAATGTGTAGAGGTTATTCTATTACACTCCCGCTTTCACAAAAGGCAATTTCGTAACTACACCTTTTAGCAGTTTATCTCTTACTTTGATATAAACTTCCGTTCCAATTTTAGAAAAAGCAGTAGGTACATGCCCCATTGCTATTCCTTTCTGCAAAGTCGGCGATTGCGTTCCTGAAGTAACCTCACCTAACTTATTCCCCTCTGCATCACAAATTTCGTAATGACTACGAGGAATACCACGGTCTATCATTTCAATGCCAACCAATTTTCGCTTCAAACCAGCCTCTTTTTGTGCTTTTAGGTTTTCTGAGTTAATGAAGTTTTTCGTAAACTTAGTTACCCATCCTAAACCAGCTTCTAATGGAGAATCAGTATCGTTTAGTTCGTGGCCATACAAACAATAACCCATTTCCAAACGAAGTGTATCTCTCGCTCCTAAGCCAATTGGTTTAATATCAAACTCTGCTCCTGCTTCAAAAATGGCATTCCACATTTTTTCTGCATCTTTATTCCAAACATAAATCTCAAATCCACCTGCACCTGTGTAGCCCGTTGCCGACACGATTACGTCATCAATACCAGCAACTGAACCAGCCTTGAATGTATAATAATCCATTGATGATAAATCAATATCGGTAAGTTTCTGAATCGTGGCTAAAGCTTTTGGCCCTTGCACGGCAAACAAACAAAGCTTATCAGAAATATTTTCGAGTTCTACACCAAAAGAATTGTTTTGATTTACCCAATTCCAGTCTTTTTCGATGTTTGAGGCATTTACTACTAAATAATATTCGTTTTCATTCCAACGATAAACCAATAAATCATCTACTACCCCACCCTCATTGTTTGGGAAATAAGCATATTGAACTTTGCCATCGAAAAGTGCAGATACATCATTTGAAACAATGTATTGAAGAAACTCCGTTGCACGTTCACCACGAACCACAAACTCTCCCATGTGCGATACATCGAAAACACCTACTCCATTACGCACGCAATTGTGTTCTTCATTATCTGACGAATAACGAACTGGCATCATAAATCCACCGAAAGGCACCATTTTTCCGCCAAGTTTTTCGTGCAAATCATTGAGTGGTATTCTTTTATTTTCTGTTTCCATTAAATTTTGTTGATTTATTGATGAAAAATATTCTTTCTAAATTTTATTAGATTTTTGGCACACCTTTGAGGTGTGCCAAAAAAAACAATGGGTAGAATATTAAATGACAGATTACAAATCTGTCCTACATTTTATTCGCCAAAAGCCTCTTTCAATACTTCTTTATCATCGAAATGATGTTTAACACCTTTGATTTCTTGATAGGTTTCGTGGCCTTTGCCTGCTACCAAAATAATATCTTCGGGTTTTGCCATTTTTACTGCGATTAAAATTGCTTCGTGGCGGTCTTCGATAGTCTGTGTTTTTTTGAAATGAAGCGGAGGTACACCTTTTTGCATTTGGCCTAAAATATCCATTGGGTCTTCATTTCTTGGATTATCTGACGTGAGAATAACCTTATCACTCAATTTACAAGCAATTTCGGCCATAATCGGGCGTTTAGCGGCATCCCTATTTCCTCCACAACCCACAACCGTAATTATCTGCTGATTGCCTTCTCGCAAATCAACGATGGTTTCTAACACGTTTTTCAGAGCATCTGGTGTATGAGCATAATCAACGATTCCGACGATGTTATTTTTTGAAACAACTTGTTCAAAACGCCCAGCAGGTGGCTGAATATCAGATAATTGCATCAAAACCTCTTCTGAGTTTTCGCCCAATAAAACAGCTGCTCCATAAACACCCAACAAATTGTAAGCATTGAATGAACCTATCAGTTTAAACCAAACTTCTTTATTATCAATTTCCATTTGAAGGCCAAAAAGGCTACATGCCAATACCTTTCCTTTGAAAGTACCGATGTTTTTCAAAGAATAAGTTTCTTTACGAGCTACCGTATTTTGGAGCATTATTTTTCCGTTTTTGTCATCGGTATTAACCAAGGCAAAAGCAGAAGCAGGAAGTTGGTCAAAAAAACCTTTCTTAGCTTTTAGGTAATTATCGAATGTCCCATGAAAATCGAGGTGGTCATGGGTAATATTTGTAAAAATTCCACCAGCAAAATACAAACCCGCAATACGCTCCTGCACAACCGAATGCGAACTTACCTCCATGAAACAGTAGGTTACTCCTTTCTGAAGCATATCGGCCAAAAGTTCGTTGATTTTTACAGAATCTGGCGTTGTATGAGTTGAAGGAATAATATCATCGTCTATTTGGTTTTGAACTGTTGAAAGCAAACCACAACGATAACCTAATTTACGGAATAAACGGAAAAGTAGCGTAACCGTAGAAGTTTTACCGTTTGTACCTGTTACCCCTACTAGCTTTAGTTTTTGAGAGGGATTTCCATAAAAATTGGCCGCTGCAAAACCCATTGCTCGTGCAGAATTTTCGACTTGTACGTAGGTGATATTTTCATTCAAATTTTCGGGCATTCGCTCGCATAAAATTGCCGAAGCACCGAGTTCAATCGCTTTCTCAATAAAGTTATGTCCATCTACCTGCGTTCCGCCGATAGCAACGAATAAACTTCCCTTTTTTACTTGACGGGAATCGAATATAATGTCTTTTATTTCTATATCTGTCTTCCCAGAAACTGCCTGAAGAGAGACTTTGTAAAGAACTTCGCTTAATACCATTTTAATTGCTGTTTATTAAGTGGCTTTGTGTTGATGTTTGTTGATTATGCACTAAAACACTATATTTTAGGCTGTTCAGAAGTGTATTACTCTAATTGACGGCAAGTTATTCAAAAAAACGTTTATCGTCAAACTCGTCTTATATTAAGGTTCAATGTCTTCCCAAATTCTAAATTTTTATTGGTAATTTAACCCTCCATTTCATATCATACAAAATTCATGAATCAAACACTGCAATCTCGGGCAGATATGCCCCAAGGAGCCAATAAAGTGCTCGACCGTCGCAACATCGAAAACAGTTATTCGAGCCTACTCGAACTACTTCACGATGGTATGACGGTACTCGATGTTGGGTGTGGTTCAGGAGCAATCACAGCAGATATTGCTCAGAAAGTAGGCAAAAATGGAAGAGTAATAGGCATTGATTATAGTGAACATTTAATAGAATTAGCTAAAATAAATTATTCATCTATAGAGAATTTAAGTTTTGAAGTTGCCAATATTCACGATTATGTTTCGGCCGAAAAATTTGATTTAGTTATTGCCGCTAGAACTCTACAATGGGTAAGTGAACCTACTTCGGTTGTGGAAAAGATGTTGAATTTGTTGAAAAGTGGGGGCAAAATTTCAATCAATGATTATAACCACACGAAAATTGTTTGGAATCCGAGCCCTCCGCAGTCTATGTTAGGTTTTTATGAAGCATTCCTTCGGTGGAGAAAAGAGGCTGGTTTTGATAATGAAATTGCAGATAACTTATCGGGAATTTATAAAGCAATCGGTTTATCGAATATACAAATAATTCCACAGCACGAAATCAGTAATAGAAACGATGCTGACTTTAAGGCCACTGCAAGAATTTGGAGTATCGTAGCCGAAACACGTGGCAAACAAGTAGTAAGCGATGGTTATTGTTCGGAAGAGTTACGCTTACAAGCTACTGAAGAATATGACGCTTGGATTGCAAACGAAGCCCAAAGCATAATTCTTTATTTACTGGCGGTAGAAGGGCATAATGTATAATGAAAAAATTTAAAATGGAGAATGAAGAGAAAAACACCTTCTTCATTCTCCATTTTTACATATAATTATAAAAATCGGTGGCTGAGCGGAGTCGAAGCCCCGACTTTTATAATTATGCACTTGCCAAAACCTTTTTCAAAGCATCTAAGAAAATATCTGCTTCTTGAGTTGTTACGGCCAAGCTTGGCAATAGACGCATCGTATGATTCCCCGCTACACCTGTAAAGATTTTATGGTCGAATAACAAAGAATTTCTGATTGGGCCAACTGGTTTTTCAAATTCAATTCCTATCATTAAACCTTGTCCACGCAATTCTTTTATTCCTGGTATTCCTTTAAGATTTTCGAAGAAATAATCCCCAACATTGGCTGCATTTTGAATCAACTTTTCTTTCTTAATAATATCCAATACAGCGTTTGCGGCCGTACAAGCCAAGTGATTTCCGCCAAAAGTTGTACCCAACATTCCGTGTTTCGCTTGGAATTTAGGAGAAATCAAAACTCCACCAATCGGAAAACCATTACCCATACCTTTGGCGGTTGAGATAATATCAGGTTTTACGCCACTGTGTTGGAAAGTAAAGAATTTACCCGAACGGCCATATCCACATTGCACAGAATCATGAATGAAGATTGCTCCTGTTTTGTCACAAGCTTTACGAATGGCTTTCATAAATTCATCCGTCGCAACATTGATTCCGCCTACACCTTGAATACCTTCTACAATTACCGCACAAGTTTCATTATCAACTGCTTTTTTAACTGCTTCTACATCGTTATATGGCAAAATCTGTACATGGTCAGCAAAGTTAATCGGTGCTTGAATTGATGGATTATCAGTTACAGCTACAGCTGCCGAAGTACGTCCGTGAAATCCTTTTGAAAAAGCAATTACTTTTTTTCTTCCATTGTGGAAAGAAGCCAATTTTAAAGCATTTTCATTAGCTTCAGCACCAGAGTTCACTAAAAATAAATAGTAATCTTTCAAGCCTGAAATTTTACCTAATTTATCGGCTAATTCTTCTTGCGAAGGTATTTTTACCGAATTTGAGTAAAATCCTATATTTTTTAGCTGCTGCGTAACTTTTCGTACATAATATGGGTGAGTATGCCCTACCGAAATCACGGCATGACCACCATAAAGGTCGAGATATTGTTGTCCATTCTTATCCCAAAGATAAGAACCTTGAGCCTTTACTGGCTCGATATCATAAAGCGGATATACGTTAAAAAGAGTCATTATTTATATTCAATGTTCAATTAAGAGAGGCATAACGCCTAATAATTGATAGTTTAAAAAGATATAAAGTTCAATAAACTTTTATGGAAAGATTTATTTGAGTTCTCCAGCTAATTTATTGATATTGTTTTCAATCGATACAACCACGTTTTTCAAATTAGGGTCGGTTACTTTAGCTTTTGCGGCTATTATGCTGGTTTGAGCAGCGGCAAGGTCTTTTTTCGCATTGGCTAAGTCACCTGATTTTTTGTATAAACGTGCTGATTCATAATTAAGATTCGCTATCTCTTGCTCTGATTTTAACTGTGGGCGAGCAGACGATAGCCAACTTCGGACTTCAGGAGCGAATTGTCCATCAGGAAAAGTATTGTTGTAAAATGTAACGTAATAAACTAAAAGTTGTGGTTGTGTTTGAGCTTTTATTAATCCTTTCAAAAAATTAAATGCAACATCTTTTCCTTGTTCACGGAGTAATGCTGGACACTCAATCTGCCATGTATTGGCAGTTGCGTATTGCCCTACACCTAAGAGGTTCATATATTGTTTGAGTTGTTTTACTTTTGCTAACGAATAAGTATTTGCCTGTGGTGAAAAAATTTCTAACTGAAGTAATCTTCCGAGAGCGTTTCCTTCTTGCCCAGGATGACCTTCGTCGGCTTCGTATTTGGCTCCAATGGCAATATTATTTAGCCAAAATTGAGAAAAACCATTGTATAAGTCCATAATACATTTTTTCATGATTGCCCAACTAGTTTTATCACCTAACTGATTTTTAGGATAAACTGAGTATAAATCATTGGCAACTTGCTTATTTCGAATGGTATCTTGCTTGATACGAAGAAAATAAGCCAAACTTACCATCATATTAATATCTCTATCACCTGCTTGATACTTTTTCCAAAAACCAGCTACCTGCTGATTAGGGTCGAGAGCTGTCTGAGCCTGTTTTATTAAATCTTTTGGTGTATTGATAGGGTCTGTACTATGTAGTAAATTTTGGTTACTATCAAAAAAGAAAAACAGAGGAAAACCTGGTAGGAAAATTTTCTTTTTATTCAAAAAAGCTACTTGTTTGGCATCTTCTACATTGAGCTTATAGTTCACAAAGTTTTGGTTGTAAAACTTACCTACTTCTGCATTTTTGAGGGTTGGTTCTAAGCCCATACAAATGGGGCAGTGCGGCGAATAGCACTCTACAAAAACCATCTTTCCAGAGGCCTTTGCTTTTTGAAATGCTGCCTCAATAGTTGATTCAAAAGTAATACCTTGTGAAAAAGCAGTACTAATGAGTAGTAAGAAATAGCCAAGCAAAAATGTTTTTTTCATATTTTATTGATGTTTTGAACAGCAAATTAGTCGATTTTAATAAAAAATCATGAAAAATCACTATTCTTTAACAAGTTATTAACAGCCATTCATGTAGGACAGATTTGCAATCTGTCACTCAAATGCCGATTTGTATTGAATTCGAAATCTGAACCTCATACACAGCGAACAGGATGTTTGCCCCATAAATTAGTTATTCAACTTCACAAACCCGCCATCAATTAAATAATCACAGCCAGTAATGAAGCCAGCTTCATCAGAACAAAGATAAACCGCTAATGACCCAATTTCTTCAGGCTTTGCCATACGCCCGATTGGTTGGGTCTTTGAAAGTTTATCATACATTTCTTTCTCTTTTCCTGGATACGTTTTTTTCAAAAATCCATCAACGAAAGGTGTATGAACACGTGCTGGAGAAATGCTATTACAACGAATATTATACTTCAAATAATCTTTGGCTACTTGCAAGGTCATGGTATAAACTGCTCCTTTCGACATCGAGTAGGCAAATCTATCAGGAATCCCAACTGTCGCGGCAATTGAAGCAACATTTAAGATTACGCCTCCTCGCTCTTTCATATATGGAATAACTGAGTGTAAACAGTTGTAAGTTCCTTTTACGTTTACATTAAAAACTCGGTCTAAATCCTCTTCGCTTGTCGATTCTACCGTACCGATATGAGCAATTCCAGCATTATTTACTAAAATATCAATGGCATTTTCTTTAGCTATTTTTTCAACTATCTTCTTAACCTCTTTTTGCTTCGAAACATCTACTTTATGAAAGTATGCCTCTCCTCCGTTAGCATTAATTAAATCAGCTTCACGCTCGGCTTGGTCAACATTTAATTCCAAGATATGAACTACGGCCCCTTGCTGGGCAAAAAGTCTGGAAATAGCTAAACCAATGCCACTGGCACCACCCGTGATGATAGCAACTTTATTATCGAGACGAAACATTTTTGACTATGATTAAAATAGATTAATGATGATTTTTTGTCTAGAATAGCTTTTTTTACAAAATTAGTTTTTGTGAAAAATGACTTAATTCTAATATTTTTTTGATATTTAGGCCTAAAATGCCACTTTTACCCTTCAAAATTACTCGTCAATTCTGGAACAAAAAATAAATCTGACTTACATTTGCTAAAATAATTATTCAACCTATAATATTGGGGGCCTGACTCTTCTATGCATACCGTTCTAAAACTACATAAAAACGACAACGTAATAGTAGCCTTGCAAAATTTAAAAGCAGGGGAAGTCATTAATTACGAAGGAATTGATTACGAAATTCAACATGATATTGAGGCCAAACATAAGTTTGTCACCGAAGATATTGCCATTGGTGAACACGTAACCATGTATGGCGTGTTGGTAGGAAAAGCTATACAACCTATCAAACGTGGGGCTCAGATTACTACTTTCAATCTCAAACACGAATCAGAACAGTATTCAGTAGAAAAACGTCAACCCGCCGCTCCATGGACACCCCTCAACGTTGATGCTTGGAAAGATAAAACTTTCAACGGCTATCACCGAACTGATGGTAGCGTAGGCACACGAAATTATTGGCTGGTTGTTCCTTTGGTATTTTGCGAAAATCGCAATATTATGATTATGAAAGATGCGTTTGAGCGTGAACTTGGTTATGCTCAACCCGAAATCTATCGTAATCAAGTACGTGAGCTGCTTTCAGCCTATAACTCTGGTGATGCCGCTGCTTTTGATGCTATCAAATTAGGTGACCCTAACAGCGAAAATATTAAGATTTCGCCATCGCATATTTTCTCAAATGTCGATGGAATTAAGTTTCTAACCCATGAAACTGGTTGTGGCGGTACCAACCAAGATACCGACGCCCTCTGTGATTTATTCGCAGGAATGATTGTAAACCCGAACGTAGCGGGGGTAACTGTCTTGAGTTTAGGCTGTCAGAAATCGCAAATTGATTATTTGAAAAAGGCCATTTTAGAACGCTGCCCAAGTTTCGATCGTCCAATTTTGTATTTCGACCAACAAACTTATGGCACCGAACACGCCATGATGTCGGATGCGATTCGTGAAACTTTCAAAGGAATTGTAGAGATAAATAAGCAAACTCGTAAGCCAGCCCCAATAAGCAAATTAACTATTGGCTTAAAATGTGGAGGTTCTGATGGTTTCTCTGGTATCTCAGCAAACCCTGCCATTGGTCATCTCTCAGATATCATGGTTAGTTTAGGAGGCACTACTCTCCTCGCTGAGTTTCCTGAACTTTGTGGCGTTGAGCAAGAACTCATTAATCGTTGTGTTGATGAAGCAAAGGCACAGAAATTTGCCGATTTAATGAAAGAATATTCTGACCAAGCGGCTGCCGTAGGGGCAACCTTCGACATGAACCCTTCGGTTGGAAATATCAAAGATGGTCTCATTACTGATGCTATTAAGTCGGCTGGTGCTGCCAAAAAGGGAGGTAATGCCCCAGTAGCTGGTGTGTTAAATTATACCGAACAACCAACCCACGCAGGTTTACATTTACTTTGCACGCCAGGAAATGACGTGTTGGCCACAACTGGTATGGCGGCCTCGAGTGCAACCCTTATATTATTTACAACTGGCCTCGGCACGCCAACAGGCAATCCGGTTACACCTACTGTAAAGATTTCAACTAATAATAAATTGGCCGAAAAAATGCCTGATATTATTGATTTTAGCTGTGGTAAAATCATTACGGGAGAAGAAACCATTGAGCAAAATGCCGAATCTTTATTAAATTGGTTGATTGGCCTTGCGAACGGAGATTATTTAACAAAAGCCGAACTTTTAGGTCAAGATGATTTCATTCCGTGGAAACGTGGTGTGAATTTGTAGATTTTTCTCAGATTAAACATAAAAGAGCCTCACCAATACATTGATGAGGCTCTTTGTTTTATGGCTGAACTCCTAATTTAATTAGGTTTTCACGAGCATCTTTATAATTGGGATTTCGTTTCATTACTTCCTTCAAATCTTTGATTGCTCCTTGTTTATCGCCCATGCTATACCTTGCTACTGCACGGTCATTGTAGGCTGTATCTACCGCAATACCCAAATTAATCATAGTAGAATAATCATCATACGCCTCCTGAAATTTATTAGCTTTTAAATTGGCAAAGGCTCTAAATGGTAGATAAGTATTTCTATTTTGTCCAAGCTCCATGGCCTTCGTGAAATCAGCAGCAGATTGGGCATAATTACCAGCATCACGATTGGCAATTCCACGGTTATAATAAGCTACAAATTTTCTATGCTCAGGCGAATTATCAATACTTTTTTGGTAAAGCTCGAGTGCTTTGGGCATATTTCCTTTTAAATAATACGCATTCGCCAAAGCACCCATCAGTGCATACGATTGAACTCCTTTTGAAACAGCATACTCGCCATAACGAATTACTTGGTCGATTTCTCCCGAACGACCAAAATGATTCGCTAAATTTTCATTTACAACTGGCGATTCTGGTTCGTATTTATAGGAATTAGAAAATAATGTGCCTGTATCTTTATAGGTAAGTGTTTGTTTATAAGTTAAATATATAAACACAGGGGCTAAAAGTAATCCTCCGTAGAATAAAAGTTTTTTTGACGAAATTTTCTGATAAAGTCCATAAAAAACCAAGAATATAATGCCAAAATAAGGTATGTAAGTATAACGCTCCGCCAATATAGCACCACCTACCGATAGAAATTGAAGCACTAAAACAATCGTGAAAAAGAAAAACATTATTCCAAAAAATACTTCCTTTTTTCGACGATAGAAAAACACCGTTCCCCCCAAAATAATCAATGCCCAAATTGGGGCCGTCACATACTGAATTGCTCCATATTTATCTGGGCTTGGATAGGCATAAAAATTATGTTGGCGAATTGGGATGAACAACTTAAAGATATATACCAAGAAACCATAAAAGCCAAACTTAATTCTATCGCCCAAAGTGAGAGCATCACTTAAAGCTACATCTAAAGTCATTTTTTCAAGTTTGCCTCCTAAATTTCCTCCACCTTGCACATGAACAGCTAATGCACCAAACAATAAAGCCACAATGAAGAATGGTATTTTTTGAGTTATATTCTTTACAGTTAAGAAACCTTTATCGAACCAATAATCAATTAGCATTAAAACTAATGGTAATACCACCGCCATTGCTTTCGATAAGCAAGAAAGAATAAATAAAATGAAGCAATAAATAAGTAGTTTACGCTCATTTTTTTCCAAATACTTTACATATTGAATACATGCTAAAAAGAAAAACATTGTGTAGAGCACATCTTTTCGCTCAGAAATCCATGTAACCGACTCGACGTGCATTGGATGAATACCCCAAAAAAGAGCCACCAAAAAGCTCACTAAGGTATTATTTCGACTCAGTTGTTGCGTAAACCTAAAAACAAGAAATGTATTTATAATGTGAATGACTGTATTGGTAACGATAAAAGAAGTAGAGCCTTGACCAAATAATGCCGAATTAAACCAGAGCGTTACAAGCGTGAGTGGATGGTAGTTTAAGGCACATTCTACCGTAAGCAAACGAATAAGATTTGCAAAGGTTGGCTTTTGAATCATCGTATTTTCAGTGGCATACATCTGGTCATCCCAATTGACGAAACCATTTGAGAAGCCTCCAACAAAGGCCAGTAACACAGCAATTCCTAAAATGATATAGGCCGTAGTTGGGCTCAATGAAAAACCTTCTTTGAGAGGGGCTTGTTGAACTACCCCCCGAGAATTTATTGAAGTATGTGGGGTTTGATTTTGTTTGGTTGTGTATTTGTTTTTTGCCATTTTTTTATGAGTTTGAGTTCTCAATTAGCGAATATAGCAATTTCTTTGCCAACCAAAAAAATAAAAAGAGAAGCCTATAATAGGCTTCTCTTTCTCAACTATGGATTTATAATTACTCAAAACCATCTTTTTCATCTTCTGGCTTTTTCTTTTTATCCTCTTTCTTTTGTGCCTCATCTTTTGGTACATCGGCCAATTTCTTAGCATCTGTTGGTTTTGCACCAGCTGCTTTCGGTTTTTCCTTAATTCCTCTATAAGTTTCTAAGAAGCTCTTTCTAAAGAGCATTGCTTCCGCAAAATCAACCGCAATTACTTGGTAATCTTTCCCTTTCTTTTTATCAGCTTTGGCTGTAATAGCATTAAAAGAATCATCTGAAGAAATTAAGCCCATTTGTCCATCTTTATAACCCATATAATACCAGTTTTCGCCCGAAAGCTCCAAGAAAATATACATTTCATCGCCATCAATTGGGTTTTTACGAATTTCAACGTATCCATTTACTTTGGCGTTAATATCTGTTTCTCCAATATTTGAGATAGCTAATTTTCCTACACTTCTATATGAGTTGTATTTAGGCGACCAAAGTAATTTTAAATCACTAAATACGATTGTATTGATAAATTTCGGTGAAAACTTAAACAATGGCACATATTCTCTTGCCGACTTTGCCTTGTACTCATCAATATCTTTATCGCCCACAAACTTGGCTATTTTACTAATTAATTCAGGTGAATTTAATTCAATGGCAGCCTCATTTACACCTAAATCAAGGTTCGTTTTCACAATTTTCTCGGCCATATTCGCCAACAAAGGCTGAGCAATTGGGAAGTTGACGAGCATCATCGTATTAAATTCGTGATTGGCAGTATCTAATCTAATTTTTGCAAAACCAGATGTTTGAACATACTGTGCAAGTTTCTCATTTAAGAGATTAAACTTACCTTCTAAATTAATTATACCTTTCTCGTCTAAAAGCTCATATTTGTTTGCCATCAGGGAGCGTCCTTCTTCAGGAATAATGTTGAAAAGCTTATTCGGCTCATCTCTTCTAAAAACGCCACTCGCTAAAAATATATCTTGGTCTTCATCAACTTCTTTGGCAGAGAGGAAAGTTGGGTACAATCCATTAGAAGAAGTTGTCGTTCGGAAATGTAGTCCAGCAAAAATAGGAGTATCTCCACTTTTTAAGTTTTTATCAACGTTAATCCGAATTTCTTCCGATTTATCTCCTTTGTAGGTTATCCAGTAGCCACCCAGTTTTGGATATTTTTTAAGTTCTGGAATAATATAACCATCAAGAGAGAGGTTTTTAATTGGTGCAAGCATGGTTATTTCACCTTTGTAAAGCATTTTTGGCGAAAGGTACACACCATCACGCTCTGTTACCATTGCTCGAGCCATTGTCGAAAACCCTGTATTTTTGCCTTTCCTAGCAGCTTCTCCCTCCATTGCCATTTCACTCAATTCGAAATTGCCCATTTTAATATTGAATGTATCCTTTCTTACATTCACAAATTGATAAGTAGCATCACCTGTAAACTTATTTCTTGAAACTATCTGAATATTTCCATTGATTAAATTATGATACCCATTTAAGGTATCAATTGTCAAACGAGCATTTTTGAATGGTAACATATCAGCATCTCTACGAATGGCCACTTGTCCTTTATTAGGAATAATTTTAGCATCGGCTGATTTAATAAATGGTACACCACCAATGTTCAAGGTCATTTGGTCGATATCATAAACAGCCGAGTTTCCATTAAATGCCAATCCTTGTTGCAAGGCATTCATTGAAGTAAAGACAGAAGTCTCGACATCTCCCTTCATGCTAATTTTTTTGGCTTTAATATTCCATTCTGCCCTATCAATGTTAGTTCGGTATGCCGCATAAGGAAATTCAAGAGTAGAGCCTGTGCTATCATTAAAATTACCTTGATTTGTGGCGATATTAACGATACTATTAATGACATTGAACTTCACATCTACATTCTTACCCAAAAGAACCGATTTTGCTGTTGCTTGAGTAGATTTTACATTAAACTGCGACTTATCGGCGATGAACCCTTCCTTATTAAATTTAAACTGGTCTGAAGCCGTTTCGGAGTCAGTACGAGTAAGTTTACCAATACCAAACAAACCCCCAGCACGGACGACTATTTTACCTTTCAATGAAGAAGTTCCTGTATAGAAATTAAATCCAGCTTTAGAAGCAATTATCATGCTATCTGTCTTTGGTTTCCATTTGAGAGTATAATCATTAATATCAACTTGTGGGAAATAAGCCCCTTTCAACACACCCTCATTTACTTTTCCTAGCTGCCCTGAAGCTATTAAAGAATCACTCATAAAACGAATCTCTTTGGCTGTTATGCTTGCTGCTAAGTGATTGATACTTCCTTCGGCATGTAAACCTTTGCTATCCATAGCCAATACAGAAGAAAATTTCACAGAGGTCTCATTACCAAACACATTATACTTTCCATTAGGTACTTTATGCATAAAACCCAATGTAGTATCTGGCATAATTCGTAGAACTTCCTTAAATGGTTTGAAGATATTTCCAGAATAAAAAGTACCCTCAAATTCAATGTCTTTGACAGACAAGCTATCAAAATCGACTTTGGGTATTTCAAATCTCACGTCTCTGGCATATTTGCGTTCACCACGAGCTGGCTCATCGAAATATACCACTAGACCTTCATCAATTTTTAACCTTGGATATTGTGGTAAATATAACTTCCCTGATTTATTATCTGGGCGATTCAGAAATAATGTACCTGGTTTTAAGAAATTGATATGCCCTCCTATTTCTATTTTTCCACCTTTTCGATAAACATCTTGAGGTATAAAAGTAATAGAGTCTATTTTATTGAAAGCTAGGGCGAATTTCTCATAATCAAATTGCAAATCTTTTCCTGAGAAACGATAATTTTTAGTCTTAAACTGCCCACTAAACGTAAATGCTCGATTTTTGTATATCTTAACAATTCTGTCGTATGGTAAAACATAGGCTTTCAGCGAATCACTTAAATTAAATCTACGAACACCTCTGATTATCAATGATTTGTCATTCAAATTTAAGGTTGCATTTGAGGTTGAATCTTTACTATTACCATAAATTGAAGGAATCAAGAAATCATCGAAATCACGTTTTCCCGCAAAAGCTTGTAAATAATGTTGCCCTTTATTCGTAAGCTTAAATATATCATCAGAAGGGTTATAATCTACAAATCCTTGTTGAACCGCTACCATTAGGCCACCCCTAATACTTTTCCCTTGAACCTTATTATAAGCAGCAATTTCATCGAGTGTAAAAACTACTTTATTATTTTTCTGCGTAAAGTTTCCAACCATCAATAGTGGGTTGAAACCTGCACTACTATTCAATGCCGTTACACGCCCTACATCATAAAAATCAAATGATTCAAATACCGCAGGCACTTGAGTTTTAGCAGAAACGATATAGAAATCCATTCTGCCTTCATTCAAGTTCCAACGCATCGCATCTGATTTGATATTCATTTGGTGGTAAGTATCTGAAAAAGTGCTCTCTTTAAACCCACCTACATCAATTTTATTTAAACGTAGAAGGTAATTTTTCTGATTATAACTGAATTTAACGGCTGGATGATAAATCGAATCTTTTTCAATAAACGCAACAAAGCTGGTTAATTGTGAGGTAATCAAGGAGTCGCTTAATTCAAAGCGAGTACTACTTGCTTTAAAAAACAGCTTGCCATCTTTCTTGACCGTAATATTAGAATAACGATTTTGTACTGAAGATGAAAAAATCCTGCTCCCCACCATTGAGAATCCACCTCGATATTCAATAGTTTTATCAATATTTTTAATCAGAGCATCACTCTGATACGACATAAACCTAGGATATGTTGGTGGAATATTCTTGTTTCGTTTTTCACTTTTATATTCGAAAACACCTTTAATAGGAGCTATCAAACGGTCTGTATAAGTTAAAGTTACCTCCTCCGCCGAAAATTTAGGATTCCGAATATCAAAGGCAAAATCAGTAAAAACCACTGAAATTTGTGGTAATTTGGCACTTTCAAATGTAAATGCACCTTCTTTCCCAACATAAATTCCATCTTTAAGAGAAACCGTCCCCGTTGTTTTTCTTATGGCAACCGAATCGCTGGCTGTGGCCATTACCAAATCAACATTATTAAGTAAAATTGCCAAACCACTAAGTGTGGGCATTGGTTTCTTATCTGAATTAAGGTTAAGATTAGCCGAAGGAATAACCGTTTCGGACGTAGGCGGGGTGTCCCAGTCATCAAAGTATTTACTTTCTGCTAATGTGGCATCTCCTGCTTGCCCACTTTGAGGATTAGCAGTGGCATTGGTTGGAGTGGTTGTATCTGCTTTTTTATCTAAAAACTTAATTTCAAATGTTCCTCCGAAAGCATATAACCTATTAAAGTTTGAGACATAAAGGCGGCGTTTTTCAAGAAAATCCTTCAGTAACTCCAACATTTTAGTTGAAGTTTTTAGGTCATAGCTATCGACATACTTTTGCGTAGTTTCAATAAAGCCACTTATTTTTTCATCTGAAAATTTTTCTTGCTCTATTAATTTTTCTAAGATATTGAAGAAAAAATAAAATTGAGCCATTTTATGGCCACGCGTTCCCATAGTTCTACACGTGGTAATCAAGGCTTTTTTCTGTTCTGCACTAAACCTATTATTCCAATAAGTTTCAAATTTTTTACCAGTAGCAATGGCAATTGAATTATTATCAATGGCCATTACATTCTGAATATCAGTGATAAAAGTTTCAGGTTTTTCTGAAAGCCTAATTAATTGTGCATTTGATACAAATGGTAACAAACTAATGATTATTGACCATACAATTTTAAATTGCCTCATACGATTAGGGAGAAATCAGCGATTTTACAAAATTTGTCTAACTTTTAAAAACGACTGAAGCCCATTGGTTCTTGCTTAACTGACCTACTTTTTTTAAACCAGCTTTTTCAGCAACCACTTGAATATCAGCAATATCTGACTCGTAAAATCCGCTTATTACCAACGATGCTCCTTCCGACATAAAAGTTGCATAGATAGGAATTTGTTGTAAAAGAATATTTCGGTTGATATTTGCCAGTACGATATCATATTTATCCTTAGGCTCGTCTTCTATTGTGCCTAATCTAACTTCAATTTTGTTGGTATTGTTTAGACCGATATTTTCTGTTGTATTTTCTACCGACCATTCATCAATATCGAAAGCACTTACATAGCTAGCTCCTAGTTTTTCGGCCAAAACTGCCAAAATACCTGTACCTGTACCCACATCAAGTACTTTTTTATTTTCGTGGGGAATATTCAATTGGTGTTCCATCACCATTGAAGTAGTTTCGTGATGGCCTGTACCAAACGACATTTTTGGCGTAATAATAATTTCATAACGATAGCCAAACTGTGGTTCATGGAAATCGGCACGGACATAAATATCCTTTCCTATCGAAATAGGTTGAAAATTTTTCTCCCATTCTTCATTCCAATTTTGCTTAGCCATTTGCTTGAAAGAATAAGAAATGGCAGTACGTTCGGCGTAAGTTTCGATTAGATTTTTTACAGCTAAATCATCAAAAATATCTTCTTGAATATAAGCCTCTAGGCCATCCTCTGTTTCGATGAATGATTCGAATCCAAGTTCGGCTAACTCGGCCATCATGATTTCAGCAAAATCGAGGTCAATTTGTAGTGAGAGTTCGATGTATGACACTTTTTACGGATTTTTTGTTTATATAGTTAAACCGTAAAGTTCGGAATTTCTTTGCTACGAACAACAAAAATTATTCATTGCATTACTTATGTAAGTGTTTTTTGAAGGAGAATGTACTAATATCAAATATTAATGTATTATTATCACAGAAATCGTTGTAATTAAGATTCTCGAAAATTCGATGATTGACTGCTTTTATGACACAGGCGTACGGTTGCGTTTTTTCATCGAAATAATCAACTGTAATCAAATCATTAGGCTCTGCAAAGGGGTCAAACACATCAACTTTCAAAAACTTTCCCTGTAATTCATGAATAAGATTTGGAACCAAAGAGCCTTTAATACTTGGCGTATTGGGCTTATAACTTATACCCAGTATCAATACTCGCAAATTTTTATTGGGTAGTTTTTGTTTAATGATGCTAGCTATTTTGCTTGGCATCGAATCATTGATTTCACGTGCCGCCGATAAGATATTATTCTTTTCAAGCGAAAGAAAATTGATATAACTAGAAGCTAAAGGTAGGCAATCTCCACCAACAAGACCCGTTGAAAATTTCATAAAATTCCACTTCGTACTACTGGCTTTCCAGACTTCATCAAAAGGAATATTTTTTTCGGTAAGAATCACCGCCACATTATTGATGAAGGCAATATTTATATCTCTTTGAGCATTTTCAAGGATTTTTGATGCTTCAGCAACTTTTATTGAAGGGGCTAAGTATGTACCCACATTCACAATCGAACGATAGAGTTGGTCAACTCTTTGTGCTACTTCGGGTGTAGAGCCAGAGGTTATTTTAATTGTATTTGAGAGCACATGAAGATTATCAGCGGTATTGATACGTTCGGGAGAGTATCCTACGGAGAAGTCCTTATTAAACGTCAAACCACTTTTTTCTAAGATTGGTACACAAACTTCTTCGGTACACCCAGCATAAACTGTAGATTCAAAAATGACTAAATCACCTGTTTTTAAGATTTTAGCTACCGCCGTTGTGGCTGCTTTGAGTGCATCTAATTGGGGTTCGTAACTTTCTGTAACAAACGTAGCCACTGCAATAATGTAGATATTGCAATGGCTAATATTATTAATAGTATCGGTAAAAGATAGATTTTCGTTAGAATGGCTATCCGAAAGAGACGCTATCTTTCTTGAATCAATATCAAATCCAATTGTTGTAAATTTTTTAGAAAATTCAGTTGCTAAAGGCAAACCAACATTTCCTAAACCAATAACTGCAATGGTATTTTCTGATAAATAATTACTAATTTCTTCCAAATCAAGCTATGAGATTTAATAAATATGAGCCATAGCCACTTTTAACCAAAGGTTTTGCAACCTCTGCTAATTGCTTGGCATCAATAAAGCCCATTCGGTATGCTACTTCTTCTATACAACCTACTTTAAGACCCTGACGCTCTTCTATTACTTGTACAAATTGGCCAGCTTGCATTAATGATTGAAAAGTTCCTGTATCAAGCCATGCAGTCCCACGATTCATGATACCTACTTGTAACTTCCCTTTTTCTAAATATACTCGATTAATATCGGTTATTTCAAGCTCTCCACGAGGAGAAGGTTTAATATTTTTAGCAATTTCTACAACCTTATTATCATAGAAGTATAAACCAGGAACAGCATAATTCGATTTAGGTTTTTGAGGTTTTTCTTCAATCGATATTGCTTTTTGGTTTTCATCGAACTCAACCACTCCGTATCTTTCGGGGTCATGTACTTGATAGGCAAAAACAACTCCTCCATCAGGATCGGTACTACTTTGTAAAAGCTTACTTAAGCCACTTCCATAAAAAATATTGTCGCCTAAAACTAAGGCTACGCTGTCATTACCGATAAAATCTGCTCCAATAATAAATGCCTGTGCTAAACCATCTGGACTTGGTTGTTCGGCATAGCTAAAACTACACCCTATTCTCGAACCATCACCTAATAACTTTTTAAAGTGAGGGAGGTCATGGGGTGTAGAAATAATCAATATTTCTCTTATCCCTGCTAACATTAATATTGAAAGAGGATAATATATCATGGGTTTATCATATACTGGCATTAATTGTTTACTTACTGCCAACGTGAGTGGGTGCAATCTTGTACCCGAGCCTCCTGCTAGTATTATTCCTTTCATGGTGTCTATTAATGTTAACTTATGAATAATTTATAATTTTTCTTTCTAACTAGGCTAACTATCATTCCAAAAACTATGCCTAAAATCGCAGAAATTAGCACAATTATCACTCGTTTAGGCTCTGTCTTTTTATTAGGTACGACAGGAGGTTCTAAAACCTTTATTACAGGTGTTTCTTGCTGAAGTTTTAACTTCGCTTCTTCGTACTTTTGTAACAGCGTATTATAAAATGTAGAAGAGATTCTATACTCAGATTCTATTCTTTCTCTTTGTAAATCAGCTGTTTGTAACTTCATCATAGAAAGCTGGTATTGGTCACTATATTGTGCTTTTTTGGCTTGATTATTATAGTATTTCCCCTTAGCGGCATCAAGTCTTTCTGCTAAAAAGTTTAAATCTCTTTTTGCTTTTTCCGTACGATAATTAGTGATGTACTGGGTCAGATAATTCATACTATAATTCGTAACCAAAGTTGCCACCACAGGGTCGGGAAATTTAGCATTTACTGTTATCAAACCAGTTTTTTTATCGTACACAGCATTAATTCTTCTTCTTAGATCAACTATATTCTTTTCGGTCTGGTAACTTAAGGTAATATACTCATTGCTTTGAGGGTACTGAATTTTAGTATTTTCTTGTTTTATTTTATTTTTCAAAACAAAAGTATCATAAAACTGGGCAAATGGTATTTCTTGGTTATCTTTTGTTTTAACTTTCACCTTGAATAGACTCAAAAAAAACGGTGTACTTTTCAGTACGTCAGGGTATAAATCTGGTCTTACTGCATCTATTCCACTTCCAGAAGCACCACCAATATCAAAACCAGCCAAACTAGCTAGTCCAGCTAATTGACCAAGATTACCTGTTTTTGATTGCATTTCAGGCAATATTTTACCTGAAGCTTCAAACTCTTCTCTTGCCAATAAGGCATAAGTAACTCCACCCGATGTAAAGATTAAAGTCGCTAATATAATTATTAAAATCTCTTTTTTGAAAACCGATAGTAGGGCACCGAAGTTAATATTTATCAGATCATCTTTTTCCTCTTCCATATTATTTTAATAATTATAATGTTCTCAAAACTGTTACTAAAATTGTCGCAATTGATACCATTGCCGAACTTACTGCAATACGTTCTGCTGGTGTCCACTTATATTTTTTTCTTGCCGGAACAAATATTTCTGAGCCATTTTCAATTTTAGGGTATGATTTTATAAACAAGAAACTTTTGGTACGGTCCATTCTACCATTTCCGTATCTCACATACGTTCTTTTTACAAATGCACTGTCAGTTACCCCACCCGCATAGTCTAAATATTTCTTTAGTTTTAGCCCCTCTCTAAAAGGTACAGATGTTGGATTATACACTTGCCCATTAATTGTAATCGTTTCTTTCTTTCGAGGTATTTCTAGCATATCACCTGAATTTAAGACAAGATTATTTGCATCATTTCTATCCTTCAAGACTTTCAGAAGGTCAACACCTATGGTTTTTCCTCCTCTTATAAACTTAGCACTACCCAAGTCAGCCTCGCTTTTCATACCTCCAGCTTTGTAAATAAGGTCTGAAATTTTTTCTGTCTTATCTCTTAGAGCATACGGGCCGGGATAAAATACCTCTCCAACAATGGAAACATTTTTTTGTTCTTCATAACGTGGTAAGGTTCGTACGTATATTCTATCAAATGGTTTTAGCATTAGTTTTTTACTTTCTTTGCCTATCAGGTTTCTATCAATATCTATTGTTTCAATTTTTATTGATTGCTCTTTAGACACACCAGTGGTATCGCCTTTTATTCTTCGGGCAATTTCAATTTTTGAGGCCGAAGCACCATCTGAAAAACCTCCGGCTATCATTATCAAATCAGAAACTGTCATGTTATCTACAAACTCATAAACCCCTGCTTTATTAACAGCTCCACTGATTGAAACTGTCAAACGCTCACGTAAATCTTTATACGATTTAATGAAAACGGTATCTCTAAGTTTAAGACTAATATCTTCTTTTTTACCTAGTAAAATTTCAGATAAATTTACATTGATTATTTCAGGTTCAAGATTTTCTCTTTCTCTTTTTAGTAGAACTCGCTCTTTAAATGCATCTTCTTTTAACCCTTCAGCAATATTGATTAATTGCTTAAGGGTCATGCCTTTTTCCAACTCATAATTTCCCTCTCTATAAACTGCTCCCTTTATTGTAACCACATTTTCAAGACGATTCAAAACTTTTCCAACTGTATATATATCTCCCTTTTGGGGTATAAAAGATGCTATTTCATTCTGAACAATTGTAATAATTCTTTTTTCTGTAGGTGTAACTCTCTCTAAAGAGATACTCTTTGTATAAGCTAACTCTTTAAAACCACCTGCAAATGCGAATATATCTTTTAGGGTTTCACCTTGTTTTATCTCAAATATTTTTGGATTTCTAATCTCACCTAACAATGACACTTGCCCTCCTACGTAGGGTATGTGTATAATATCTTGGTCTTGAAGAATAATATTATCTTTTTGGTCTCCACGAAGAAGAAAATCATACACATCCAATGTTCTGATCAATTTTCCATTTCTAAAAACCTCAATATTTCTCATTGATCCAATCTCCGATGGCCCACCGCAAGCGTAAAGAACATTAAAAACATTAGCTAATGACGGCACTGTAAAGGTTCCAGGCTGAACAGCTTCACCAATAACTGTTACCGATATACTTCTAATGTTACCTAAGGTCACATCTGCATACAAACCACCTCCTGTACTATTCAAACCAGCAAATCGGCTTTTGAGACGACTAATAATTCGCTCACGTGCCTGTTCTATTGTTAAACCACTCACATAAATAGGGCTAAGAATATCTATCTGAATTGTACCCTCAGGTGAAACTTTGGCTTTATAATTCTGAACCGCAAAGCCCGTAATTGAAATATTGAGTTCATCGTCTGTGCCTAAAATATAATTTTTAGGAGTTGGAATTCTGAGATTAGGCTCAAATACAATTTTTTTATTAGTAAATAAATTCAGTCCAAAATACTTTTCTCGTCTGATGACACTGCTATCTTCTTTAATTGTTGTGCTCTTCAATTTCTGAAAATTTAATGTATCGTTTAGTTTACGTTCCGTATTGGTTGTATTTACATTTCCTACCCCTTTCTTATCAGCCTGTAAACGCATCATTCTTTCTTTAAACTTGGCAATATCAGCAGAGCCAAATCCTTTAGCTGCCGCTGCCGCCATCAGTTGTTCTTCAGTCATACCACTTTCTTGGGCTTGCTTCATGAATTGTTGGATTTGTTCATCGGATATTTCATCTACGTTTTGAGCAAAAACTGAAGAAATACCACAGAAACCGAAGATTGCAATAAAATTAAGTTTAAGAATAAATCGTATGAGCTGTTTCTTTAGATTCATTTTGTAGTTGCCTAAGTATTTAAATGGGCGTTTATTAAAAACGCAAATCTAATTATTATGTAGCAAAATTGATGTATTTAGTATTGTTAATTTATCTTTTGGTAATTCATAATACTATTTTGACCATAAAAAAAGGGGCTTTAAGCCCCTTTTTTGTGCGAATAATGGATTTTTATGCATTTGGAATTACCCTTTTAGCATTCGAATAACGCTTTTGTACAGCGTCCCAATCTACCACATTCCAGAATGAATCAATGTAATCTGGGCGTTTGTTTTGGAATTTCAAATAGTATGCATGTTCCCAAACATCTAAACCTAATACTGGAATACCTTTCTTCTCAGCTACATCCATTAAAGGATTATCTTGGTTTGGAGTAGAAGTGATAAACAATTTTTCTTGGTCATCAACACAAAGCCATGCCCAACCAGAACCGAAACGGCCAATAGCTGCTTTTTTGAACTCATCTTTAAATGCATCGAATGAACCCCAAGTTTCGTCAATAGCTGCACCTAAAGTACTTGCAGGAGCACCACCACCATTTGGTGAAAGGATATTCCAAAATAAATCATGGTTGAAATGGCCACCACCGTTATTACGAACTGGTGCTGGATATTTGCTAATATTTGCTAATAACTCTTTCAATGATAAGCTTTCCATTTCTGTACCAGCAATAGCATTGTTAAGGTTTGTTACATATGCTTGATGATGACGGTCATGGTGAATTTCCATGGTTGCTTTATCGAAGTGTGGCTCTAAAGCATCACTTGCGTAAGGCAGTGGGTCGAGTGTGTATGCCATTTTTTGAAACAAATTTTAAATATTAGAACTTATTTTATAGTGTCGATTGTACGAACTGTGTTATGCCTTTAACGCTAAGTTTGAATTTTATGTTCGCAAATCTTTGAAAAAATTCTTTAATAATATTTCACAGTCTTTTTCTAAAACGCCCTTTACAATACTCGTTTTAGGATGAAGTATATTCGGAGTAACTCTCGAAAAACCTCGCTTAGTATCTGAAGCTCCATAAACTATGCGTTCGATTTGTGCCCAATGCAATGCTCCTGCACACATCACGCAGGGTTCGAGTGTAACGTATAGCGTACACTCTTTTAAATATTTTGCTCCTAAACTTTGACTTGCTGCCGTGATGGCAATTATCTCAGCATGAGCAGTAACATCAGACAATTGCTCAGTCTGGTTACTTCCTTTACCAATTATTTTGCTTCCCCCTGCCACAACAATAGCTCCAACTGGAATTTCACCTGCCTCACCCGCTTTTATGGCTAAATCAAGTGCTTTTGCCATAAAGTATTCATGAGAATATAAAGGATAATTTTTCACCTTATTTTGATTTTTTCACAAAGATAGTTCTTTATCATACCCTTCAAAGTTCTGAGAAACACTTGCCTAATAAAAGCAAACGAGTTTTATGCTGAAAATCAGTTTTTTATATCAAAAAAAGGCTTTAAAAATATTGTTTTTGCGAAAAAATCAGTACCTTTGCACTCCTTTTTGCAAAAACAAATTTTATCTATAACCATTTTCAACCGATTTAGCCCGATTGGTTGATGTATAAAGGGCTAATTTTCAATAAATTATGGCAGCACAAATTGCAGATTTTGACTGGGATAAGGTCACCAAAAGAGGTATTGGCGGAGGCTATTCAGCAACCGAAAAAGCTCAATTAGAAGCACTCTATAGCGAGACGCTTGCTAATGTAACTGAAAAAGATGTAGTAACAGCAACGGTAGTAGGTATCACTGACCGTGAAGTATTGCTTAACATCGGTTTTAAATCAGATGGTTTAGTTTCGATTTCTGAATTCCGTGACCTTCCAAACCTTGCCGTTGGTGACAAAGTGGAGGTTTTCATCGAGAAACAAGAAGATGCAATGGGCCAATTAGTTATCTCTCGCAAAAAAGCAAGAGTATTGACTGCTTGGAGTAACATCGAAAAATCATTTACTGAAGACGCTATCATCGACGCCTTGGTTAAACGCCGTACAAAAGGTGGTTTGATTGTAGATATTTATGGAATTGAGGCATTCTTGCCAGGTTCACAAATTGATGTGAAACCAATTCGTGACTTCGACATTTTCGTTGGTAAGAAAATGGAAGTTAAAGTTGTGAAAATCAACCATACAAACGATAACGTGGTTGTATCTCACAAAGTTCTTATCGAGAAAGACCTCGAAACTCAACGCCAAGTTATCCTTACTAACCTTGAAAAAGGACAGGTATTGGAAGGTGTTGTTAAGAACATCACTAACTTCGGTGTATTCATCGACCTTGGTGGCGTAGATGGTTTACTACACATCACTGATATCTCTTGGGGTCGTATCAACCACCCTAACGAATTATTGAAACTTGACCAAAGAATTAAAGTTGTAGTTTTAGACTTTGACGAAGATAAAAAACGTATCTCGTTGGGTATGAAGCAATTAGAGTCTCATCCTTGGGATTCTTTAGCAGCTGAACTTTCTGTAGGTTCGAAAGTTAAAGGTAAAATCGTTAACATCGCTGATTACGGTGCATTCTTAGAATTGAAACCAGGTGTTGAAGGTCTTATCCACGTTTCTGAAATGTCATGGTCACAACACTTACGTAACCCATCTGATTTCTTGA
>OFDC01000355.1_pt1 | contig 37657 bp, 27 predicted proteins | sample 1520941 | NCBI WGS metagenome assembly OFDC01 (sample SAMEA94258168, study PRJEB24077) | hot springs metagenome | biome: Aquatic biome; feature: Water | place: India | collected 2012-12-06 | depth 5 m | reverse complement strand
TCAGCGTGGTGCCCTTGCGCAGCGAAAGCAGCTCGAGCATCGCGTATTCCTTGCCGGTCAGGTGCACGCGGGCGCCATCGACCTCGACCGTCTTGGCATCGAGGTTGACCGAGAGCTTGCCGGTGCGGATGACCGACTGCGAATGACCCTTGGAGCGACGCACCACCGCATGGATGCGGGCGATCAGCTCTTCGCGGTGGAAGGGCTTGGTCACGTAGTCGTCGGCGCCGAAGCCGAACGAGCGGACCTTGCTGTCCATCTCCGAAATGCCCGAAAGGATCAGCACCGGCGTCTGCACCTTGGCGACGCGGAGCTTCTTGAGCACGTCATAGCCGTGCATGTCCGGCAGATTGAGGTCCAGCAGGATGATGTCGTAATCATACAGCTTGCCGAGATCGAGACCTTCTTCCCCGAGATCGGTTGAGTAGACGTTGAAGCCCTCGGTCGTGAGCATGAGCTCGATCGCCTTGGCTGTTGTAGGTTCGTCCTCGATCAGCAGTACGCGCATTGAACCGCCCCTCTATTGCCATGTCCCTGTGGCAATTAACCCGCCTTCAATTCGGGTTGCCCGCCATTAACCATAGGAGGAATGAACATGAAAGGTTAATTTGTTGTAAAGCGACGAAGCGGTTTCGCGCGGGTTAACCGCCAAGTCGCGGAAAAGTGATTCAATTCGGCGCAGGACTGACTCGTTCTGGCACGGAAAAGCCCGGATTTCGCGGTGTCCCGGAATGAATCACTGGTCCGGGAGGTGCTGTTGCAAGGTTAATGCTGCTGGCTTGCTCGCACCGAATCGAACCGTTTGCAGGTGCGAATCAGGCGCCGGCTACACCAAGGCTTGACGCAGCTTCGCGCAATTTCCGTGCACTGGCACTGTCGTTGCGGAAGGCGGCCAGCCCCTTCTGCAACGCCTCTGCCGCCTTGCGCGGTTCGCCCAGTTGCATGCGGCTGCGCAACAGCATGATCCAGCGGTCGACATCGCCCGGGTTGGCCTGAAGTTTGGCCTCCAGCCCATCGACCATGCCGCGAATCATTGCTTCCTGCTGACCCTTGGGCATGCCCTCGGCGGCTTTCATCTGCTCGCTGGTGGGGCCGGGAATGCCCGCAGCGGCCTTGTGCGGGCCATCGGTAATCACGCCATTGGCGGGTGCGGCAAACTTTGCTTCGGCCAGGCGCTTCTCGACGTCGATCTTGTGCTTCTCGCCGACATTGCGGATCACCTCGCGGATGTCCTCGGCATAGGGAGCGTCGGCAGGCGTATCCTCGAGCAGGTCAAACCAGGCGTTGATGGCCTGCCGGTGTCGACCGGACAGGTCCATCGCTACTGCCTGGAAATAGCGGGCACGGGCGTCCTTGGGATCAAGCTTGATCGCCTTGTCGAACGCGGCCTTGGCGTCACGGGGCATCCGACCCTCTTCCTTGCTGGCAAGCACAAGTGCCTCGCCAAGGAACGACCAGGTTTCGGCATGATCAGGATCGAGCTTTGTCGCCTTCTTCAGCGCGGTGGCAGCTTCGGCATAGCGCTCGGTCTGGAAATAGGACCAGCCCAGCATGCGCCAGCCTTCGGCATCGTCCGGTTTCTCCGCCAGCTTCGCCTCGAGCTTGGCGATCACGTCCTCGACCGAAGGCTGCTGGCTCGGTTCGGCGGGCGGCGGCACCGCCGGAGGCGGCGGCGTATCCGGGCCGCGGAGCATGGCAACACCGCCAGCGCCCAGCGCGATCAGTCCTGCAGCGATCAGGGCATAGCGGCCTATGCGCGACGTCCCTTGCGCCGGATCACGCGGTGCAGGCTCGCGCGGGTCACTGGCGGGCTGGGGGTCGGTCATCGCTCACTCCTGTCGGGCACCATCCTTGGCGTCCGAGTCATGAGGCGCATATCGTGCCGGGAGGGTTGCTTGCAAGCGTCACCGGCGCACAGGCCGCGTCTCGCGCCGGATGCGAAAATTGCGGGTGGCAATGCGCGGCGCATCGGCTAATGTCGTCCGACAGGGGTCGCAAATCGGTTTTTTGAACAGGCAGGTGCGGGAACAGCGCCGTCCGTTCGCGATGCGGGGGACGCATACCGGTGGGCGAGGTTTTCAAGGTTGCGATCATCGGCTCGGGCCCGGCGGGCATGAGTGCTGCCGGCCGTGCGGCGCAGCTCGGCATGAGCCACGTGCTGCTTGAAAAGACCGATCACCTTTCGGACACGATCTACAAGTACCAGAAGGGCAAGCATGTGATGGCCACGCCGTCGCAGCTGATCCTGCGGTCCGATCAGGAGTTCGATGCGGGCAAGAAGGAAGACATCCTCGACAAGTGGAACCGCCGCACCGCCGAACTCGGCGTGAACGTGAAGTACAATGCCGAGGTGAAGTCCATCAAGGGAACCGGTGCGCCGATCCCCGGCTCGGTCCAGAAGATCGTGACGAGAGCGCGAGATGGATCGACCACCACGACCGAACTCCAGCGCTTCGCACCGCCCTATGCCATTGAGCTGACCAACGGCGAGACGGTCATGGCCGAGACCGTGGTCCTTGCCATCGGCACGCAGGGCAATCCGAACCTGATGCGCTGCCAGGGTGGCGATCTGCCGCATGTGACCTACCAGCTCGACGATCCTTACGCCGTGCTCGACCAGCACATCGTCGTGGTCGGCACCGGCGACGCCGGGATCGAGAACGCGCGCGGTTTGGTGGAAGATCCGGCGCAAGGCAACGTCGTCACCGTGCTCAACCGCAGCCCGAAATCGACAAACGTCCGCGAAAGCTTCGCCACCGCCAAGGAGCCCAACGCCAAGGCCCTGGTCGAGGACGATGCGGCCGGCAAGCTGACGATCCGCTACGAGACCGAGACGAAGTCGATCGAGCCCGGCTGGATCACCCTGTCCACCCGCGATGGCGAGGAGCGCATCCGTTGCGACCGCATCATCGCCCGCATCGGCTCGGCCCCGCCGCGCGCCTTCGTCGAAGGCTGTGGGATCGAGTTCGCCAGCGCCGACAGGCTCGCCTTTCCGACGCTGTCGCCGCAGTTCGAATCGACTGCGCCCGGCATTTTCGTGATCGGCGCGCTGGCAGGCTACCCCCTGATCAAGCACTGCATGAACCAGGGCTACGATGTCGTCGAGTTCATCAACGGCAACACCGGCCTGAAACCCGCCGACGAGCCGCTGCTCGAGGCCAAGTTCGCAGGGCTGCCGGGCAACCGCTCGGTAAACGACTGGCTGGAATTCCTGCGGACCAACGTTTCCATCCTTGATGGCATGACCACGCTGCAGCTGCGCGAATTCATGCTCGACTCGGCCGCGCGCGCTTACGCCAAGGGCGATACGATCTTCGAGAAGAACGACCCCGGGTCCTCGCTTTTCGCCATCGCCTCGGGCTCGGTCCACGTCCGGCTCGATGCCAATGACCCATCGAAGGTCGTGGCGATCCCGGCAGGCACGATCTTTGGCGAAGTGGGCCTGATTTCCGGCCGCAAGCGTGGCGCCACGATCGTGGCGGCCGAAGACACCATCTGTGTCGAGATCAGCCGCAACGCGGCGCTCAAGCTGCAGAGCCAAGTGCCCACGGCCAAGCGTGCGATCGAGCGCATTTCGACCGAACGCCAGATCCTCCAGATGTTCGGTTCGGGACTGACCAGCGCCGACATTGCCGAAGTCGTCGAAACCTCGAAGATCATGGCCGTCCGCGCGGGCGATGCGATCATCAAGGAAGGCGACGAGGACAAGGACATCTATGTCATCCGCGTCGGTTCGATGGTGGTGGAGAAGGAAGTCGGCGGCAAGCCGGTGTTCCTTTCATACCTGCCGGCAGGTTCTTATGTCGGCGAAATGGCGCTGATCGATGGTGGACGGCGCACAGCCACTGTCCGCGCCGCGATCAAGAGTGAAGTCATCAGGATCGATGGCGAGGCATTTGGCCGCGTGCTGGCTGCCAAGCCCGCCCTGCTCGATCGCGCGCGCAAGGACATGGAGGTCCGCCGCAAGACCAATGCCTTCATCGAGTCGAAGAAGGACAGCTTCTCGGGCGTGGTCGATCTCTATTCGGAGCAGGCCAAGTTCCTCGTGTCTCAGGGCCTGGGCGAGGCGACCGACGTCCTGCTGATCGACGAACGCCTCTGCGTCGGCTGCGACAACTGCGAGAAGGCCTGCGCTGACAGCCATGACGGCCTCTCGCGGCTGGACCGCGAGGCCGGCAAGAGCTTCGCGCACCTCCACGTGCCGACATCGTGCCGCCACTGCGAGCACCCGCATTGCATGGCCGATTGCCCGCCCAATGCGATTCATCGCGGCCCCGATGGCGAAGTTTTCATCAACGATACCTGCATCGGCTGCGGCAACTGCCAGCGCAACTGCCCCTATGGCGTGATCCGCATGGACAAGGTGCCGCCGAAGAAGCCGTCGCTGCTGTCTTGGCTGTTCTTCGGGTCCGGGCCGGGGCCGGGCGAGCCGCCCTACAAGTGGTCGAAGAAGAACACCAAGTACACCGGCGACCCGGCGGTCGACGAGCTGCTCGACCGCAAGAAGGCGATCAAGTGCGACATGTGTGCCGGGATCGAAGGCGGCCCCAGCTGCGTCCGTGCCTGCCCGACCGGCGCTGCCATCCGCGTATCGCCCGACGAGTTTCTGACCGTCGCGCGGCTCGAGAACGAGGGGGTCTGAGCCGATGGCATCCGTTGCACCACGCAAGCGTACCGGCGCTACCCGCCAGCGCACTTCCACGCATGAAGGGTTCCTGACCCACCGGAACCTGTTCTGGGGCAAGCTTTCGGCCGTCCTGGCGATTGCGCTGATCGCGCTTTACATCTTCGTGCCGCTGCCGGGCACGCACTTCGGTTCGAGCTGGCTGGGCTACACGCTCGGCACGATCGGTGCGCTGCTGATCCTGTGGCTGACCATGCTCGGCATGCGCAAGCGCGCGATCACGCCGGGCCGCTGGAGCCTGAAGGGCTGGACTTCGGCGCATGTCTACCTCGGCCTGTGCCTGACCGTGATCGGTACGTTGCATTCGGGTTTCCACCTTGGCTGGAACGTGCATACGCTGGCCTGGGCGCTGATGCTGATCGTCATAGGTTCGGGGATCTTCGGCATCTGGGTTTATGCCACGATGCCGCAGGCGCTGTCAGCCAACCGCTATGATGAAGAAGGTGCGATCACCGAAAAGCAGATGATCGAAGCGCTGCGTTCGCTTGATCGCCAGATCCACGATGCTGCGCAGCCGCTCGACCCTGAAACGGCGACGCTGGTGGGTAAGAGCCTCGATGAAGATCCCTTCGCTGGCAGCTTCTGGAACCGCATCACCGGCAAATACCCCCGATGCGCGACGCGGAGCACGGCAGCGGAACTGCGCCGACTGCGGGCCTATCGCCCGCGCATTGCCAATGATCCGCTCGACAAGGTCGATGCCCTGCTCACGCGCAAGGAGGCGATGCTGGGCAGAATGCGACGGCACTTGAAGCTCAAATCATGGTTGCAGGCATGGCTCTATGTTCACGTGCCCGTGACATTTGCGCTGATCGCGGCGCTTTCCGCCCATATCGTCAGCGTCTTCTTCTACTGGTGAGCAAGAGATGAGCTTCCTAGTCCGCCAGATCGCGCTCAAGTCCAGTGGCGAGGAGATCGTCCGGCCGTCCACGGTCGAAGGCGATGTCTTGACCATCGGGCGTGATGCCGCATGCGATATTCACCTGCCCGACCTCGCCGTCGACCCGCGCCATGCGCAAGTCACGCGTGCTGCGGACGGCAGCCTCGTCATCGCCTCGATTGGCGCGCAGCCGTTCGAGGTCAACGGCCGCAGCACGACGCAAAGCCCGCTCGATCCGGTGGCGGGAGCAGAGCTGACTTTCGGCGGACATCGCATCTCGGTTGCGGTCGATGCCGAAAGCGGCGCCGAAACCTTCACTGTCCGCCGTGTCGAGGCCGTATCGGATTCGGCCGAGGACAAGGACATCACCACCGTCTACACGCTCAAGGGCCTGCTGCCCGGCAAGCGGATGTCGGCGTGGACCTTTGCGATACTCGTGCTGGTCTCGTTCCTCGCCTTCCCGATCTACAGCTACATGACCTACAAGCCGCTGGCGCTGCAGGAGAAGGCGCGCCGGCCTGACGGCTTCCATGCCGACCAGACATGGTCCTCGGGGCCGTTGAGCCTTGCCCACAAGAATCTGGGTGGCGATTGCCAGGCCTGCCACACGCAGGCTTTTGTCGCGGTGACCGACAACGCCTGCCTGACGTGCCACACCAAGGACGCGCACGATCACATCGCGGACAAGGGGCGGCTGCTCAAGGCGCGCGGCGAGCCGACCGGCATGGCCGCACTCCAGCGTGCGGTGGCCAGTGCCTTCAATCGCCCGGCGGGCCGGTGTGTCGATTGTCACACCGAGCATGAGGGGGCGGGTGCTATGCCAGCCACTCAGCAGAAATTCTGCGCGGACTGCCACAACGGTATGAAGGGTCGCTTGCCAGACACGAAGATCGCCGATGCCGCCGATTTCGGAACGGCCCATCCCCAGTTCAAGCCGATGATCATCAGCGGCATGAACGGCAAGAAGCCCCTGTTCCAGCGCGCCAGCTGGACGCCGGGGTTGACCGAGAACAACGGCCTCAAGTTCACCCATGGCCAGCATCTGTCCAAGACCAACGGCATTGCCCAGATGGTCCGCCGCATGCCCGGGCGCTTTGCCGCCGGCGATGCCCTGCAGTGCAAGGATTGCCACAAGGCCGATGCCACCGGCACTCGCTTCAAACCGGTAGTGATGGAAGATTCCTGCCAGTCCTGCCATTCGCTGAGCTTCGACCAGGTCGGTGGCACCTTCCGCACCTTGCGCCATGGCGAGCCTGAACTGGTGGTTGCCGATCTGCGCGCATTCTATCGTGGCGGCGCTCCGGCGCGTCCGGCGAACCTGTCGGGCCTCGCTCGCCGCGTGCCGGGTGACGCCGCGTTGCGTTCCACTGCGGCCGACTATGCCCGCGCGGTGAGGTTCTACCCGACGCGCGCCGAACAGGCGGTGGCGCAAGTCTTCTCAAATGGCGGAATGTGCTACGATTGCCATACCGTGGGCCGGGGTGGATCGATGGCCAGCGCGGGATTCACCGTGCAGCCGGTCGCACAGAACGATCGCTATTACCACAAGGGCTGGTTCGATCATAAGCCGCACAACAAGAGCGATTGCGCCGATTGCCACGTCAATGCCGCCACTTCGAACAAGGCGAGCGACCTGCTGGTGCCCGGCATTGACGGCAAGGGCGGCTGCCGTTCCTGCCATGTCGGCGGTGAGGGGGCAAAGCTTGCATCCGTATCCGTGAAAGACCCGGTCGATTCCTCCTGCGCGATGTGCCACTCCTACCACATGGACGCGGGCGCTCCCTGGGCGCCCAAGAAGGACCGGAAGAAGGACGTGGCGCAAACCGTGGCCGTGGCTGAAAGGCCCCGTTTCCCGGTCAAGCTGCGATAAAGCGCCGGGACGGGGGGACGATGCTGATCGCGCAGGTCACCGATATTCACCTCGGGTTCGAACCTGATTCGCCCGGTGAATTCAACCGGCAGCGGCTTGACCGCGTGCTGGGGGAACTGGCTGCGATGCAGCCGCGCCCGGATTTGCTGCTGGCGACCGGTGACCTGATCGACCGCGGCGACAGGGCCAGCTACGAGCGCCTGCGCGAGGCTTTTTCAGGCCTGCCGTTCCCGGTGCACTATGCGCTCGGCAACCATGACGAACGTGCCACTTTCCGCGAGGTTTTTCCCGAGATCGCCTTCGACGGGGGCTTTCTGCAGTACGTCGTTGAAACCGGCCCGCTGCGCCTGATCGTACTCGATACGCTCGAGGAAGGTCGCCACGGCGGCGCCTTCTGCGAGGCTCGGGCCGATTGGCTCAGGGCGCGGCTCGACGAAGCGCCGGATGTGCGCACGCTGATCGTCCAGCACCATCCTCCGGTAGAGGTCGGCATTCCGTGGATGAACACCGATCCGGCCGAACCATGGGTCGAACGGCTGGCTGCATGTTTGCGCGGCAGAAGCAACATCGTCGGCGTGGTCTGTGGCCATATCCATCGCGCCATAAGCACAGCGTGGGAAGGCACGGTTGTCGCCACCTGCCCGTCGACGGCGCCTCAAGTCGCGCTGGATCTGCGGCCGATCGACCCGGACCGCCCTGACGAGCGGAACCTGATCATTGCCGACCCGCCGGGTTACGCGCTGCACTGGTTCAACGGCCGTGAACTCGTGACGCACTGGGACACGGCAGAGGACCATCAGGTTCTTGCAAGGTACGATGCCAACTTGCAGGGCATGATCCAGCACATGCTGGCCGAGCGTCCCGGCGCTTGAGCGCCTAAAGTGCTCTAGCGGACCGCCGCCAGCGCCTTCTGGCGCCGCCGTTGTACCGAACTGCCGAGCCCGATTGCCTCGCGATACTTCGCCACCGTGCGCCGGGCGAGGTCGAAGCCCTTGGCTTTCAAGAGATCGACAAGGGCATCGTCCGAAAGGATCGCCTTGGGGTCTTCGGCATCGATCAGTTGCCGGATCGCGGCCTTGACCGCTTCGGCAGAAGCGCCTTCGCCGTCCGACGAGCCCACGCCGGATGTGAAGAAATACTTCAACTCGAACGTGCCCCGCTCGCAATGCAGGTACTTGTTCGAGGTGACCCGGCTGACGGTCGATTCATGCATCGAGATCGCTTCGGCCACGGTCTTGAGCGTGAGCGGGCGCAAGTGCGCCACGCCGTGCCGGAAGAAGCCGTCCTGTTGCTTCACCAGTTCCGATGCCACCTTGAGGATCGTCTTCTGCCGTTGGTCGAGCGCCTTCAGCAGCCAGTTGGCATCGGCCAGCTTGTCGCCCAGCCAGGCCTTGGCGTCCTTGCTGATACAGGCCCCGCGCATTTCGACATAGTAGCTGCGGTTGACGACCAGGCGCGGCAGGGTTGCCTGGTTGAGCGCGATGTTCCACCCGTCCCTTGTGGCGCGTACCAGGATGTCGGGCACGACAGCTTCTGCAGTACCACCACCAAAGCGCAGGCCGGGACGGGGATCGTAGCTGCGCAACTCGGCCAGCATGTCGGCGAAATCTTCGTCATCGACCTGGCACAGCCGCTTGAGCCGCGCGATTTCCCCGCGCGCGACGAGGTCCAGGTTGTCTATCAGCCGGGCCATGCAGGGATCGTAGCGATCGGCCTCCTTCGCCTGCAGCGCGATGCATTCGGCAAGATTGCGCGCGCCGACGCCAGTGGGATCGAGCGTCTGGACCAGCGCCAATGCGCGTTCGACGACGACAAGCGATAGCCCGAGTGCGTCGGCAATCTCGCCGAGCGGAATGCCGATATAGCCTGCCTCGTCCAGCTGATCGATCAGCCAGCGGGCGACGAACAGCATCTGCGGGTCCGAAGTGCTTGCGCCGATTTGGGCGTGGAGATGCTCGGCCAGCGTCTGCTCGAAGCGGCCATGCTCGTCGATATCCGGGCCTTCGCCGCCTGCGGCAAGGTCGCGCGAGGCGGAAAGCTCGAATGCGCCCGCATCGCCGGTATCACGGTCGCGGTCCAGCGCGGAGACATCGATGTCGAGCGGTCGATCTTCCTCCACCCGACCTTCGGAAACCAGCTGGTCGACCGGCGAGGATTCGAGATGTGTCCGCCGCAGTTCCTCGGGCAGGACCTCCATGGGCTCGGGCTGAGAAGCTTCACCGATTTCCAGCAGAGGATTGGCTTCGAGCGCCTCGCCGATGAAGGTTTCCACCTCGAGGTTCGACAACGCCAGCAGCTTGATCGCCTGCTGGAGTTGCGGCGTCATCACCAGCGACTGGGTCTGCCGGATGTCCAACCGAGGCCCGAGAGCCATCCTTCAGACTCCCCCCGAGTCCAGCATCAGTTGCCGCCCTGCCTCACAGGGTGAAGCCTTCGCCAAGATAGAGCCTGCGGACGTTGGCATCGGCAACCAGCGCTTCGGGGCTGCCGGCAAACAGGACCTGCCCGCCATAGATGATGCAGGCGCGATCGACGATATCGAGTGTTTCGCGCACGTTGTGGTCGGTGATCAGCACGCCGATGCCGCGCCCTTTGAGGTCCTTCACCAGATGGCGGATGTCGCTGATCGAAAGCGGGTCGATCCCGGCAAAGGGCTCGTCGAGCAGGATGATCGACGGGCGCGCCGCCAGAGCGCGGGCAATCTCGCAGCGCCTGCGTTCGCCGCCCGAAAGCGCCATGGCCGGGCTGGAGCGCAGCCGCGTCAGGCCGAATTCGTCGAGCAGGCGTTCAAGCTCGGCTTCGCGCGTAGCCTTGTCCGGCTCGATCAGTTCTAGCACGGTTGAAATGTTCTGCTCGACCGTCATGCCGCGGAAGATCGAGGTTTCCTGCGGCAGATACCCGAGGCCGAGGATCGAGCGCCGGTACATCGGCAGCTTTGTGATATCGACGCCATCAAGCAGGATGCGGCCCGAATCGGGGCGTACCAGGCCCATGATCGAGTAGAAGCACGTCGTCTTTCCCGCGCCGTTCGGCCCCAGCAGGCCCAGCACCTCGCCTTTGCCGACGGACAGGGAGATGTCGGTGAGAACCGCACGCTTGTCATAGGACTTGGCGATCGACACGACTTCGAGCCCGCCCTGCGGGATCGGCGGGGCAGCATTCGCAGGGGCGGCAGTCTTTTCGATCACGGTCATCGCTTCAGCTCTGCAGTTTCAGGCGCTTGGCCCTTCCAATAATGCCACATCGCGACGCGGCAAACCCCGCGCCGCGGATTTGGCAGGATTTATGCATGGCCCTGCTTTGCCAAACGTGAATGAGCGACTTGTCCTTGGGCGAAACACTCCGAATTGGAATTGATCTTGCAGGTTCGCGTGCCGCATGATCTACTGCTTTCGGAGCAGGGTAGCACAAGGATCGGAGCCATGAACAAGGCCCTCCATTCGCAGGCGGCAAAGTCCGCAGCGATCGACTGGCGCAAGAAGATGAGCAACAACGTCGCCTACGGGCTGCTGGTCTACACGGCGTTGCAGATCTTCGTGACCATGCACGAGCTGCAGGACCAGAGCGCCTCGATCCTCCCGGTCTTCGTGCTGGTCGTGCTGGTTGCGGCCATCATTCCGCTATTCCGTCATTTTGAGCGTCGCTGGGAACATCTGAGCGACGAACAGGCACATGACATGGCGTTTGCCGCCGCTTTCAAGCGGGACCAGGTCAAGGTCTGGGCGCTTGCGGCGCTGTTGCCCTTCCTGATTACCGGCATCTTCAAGGCGCTCGCCGCAGTCTTCTGAACCGAAGCCGGCTTCCTGACCTATCGATTGCCCCCGCCCGTTGAGGGCGCTAGACCCCGCAGCCTTCCCGCTTGCGAAAAGGTCTGTTCATGCTGTCACCCGCCGAAGCCCAGGAGCGCTGCGAAGCGCTGATCGCGCGCGCGCGCCGTGCGGGGGCCGATGCAGGCGATGCAGTCTATCTCGGCAACGCCTCGGAATCGGTCTCGGTGCGGCTTGGTGCGCTCGAGGACGTCGAGCGGTCCGAATCCGAGAACATCGGCCTGCGCGTCTTTGTCGGGGGGGCATCTGCTTCGATCGGCTCGACCGATCTTGGCGACACTGCGCTCGATGAGCTCGCCAGCCGCGCCGTTGCCATGGCCCGGCTCGCCCCGGCCGACAAGTTCGCAGGGCTCGCCCCCGAAGAGCTGCTGCTTCAGGGCCTTGCGCCCGACCTCGATCTTGATGACGGGACCGAGCGCAGCCCGGCAGACCTTCGCCGTCTGGCGGAGGAAGCCGAGGAAGCCGCCCGTGCCATCCCCGGCGTGACCAACAGCGAGGGCGGCGGGGCCAGCGCTGGGCGAGGGCTGTTCGCGCTCGCCACCAGCCACGGCTTCTCCGGTGCCTACGCTGCATCCAGCCACAGCATCTCGGCAAGCGTCGTCGCGGGCGAGGGCGGCAACATGCAGCGCGATTACTCCTGGCGCAGCACCCGCCATGCCGCTGACCTCAAAGGCCCTGCCGAGATCGGCCGCGAAGCGGGCGAGCGGGCCGTACGTCGCCTGAACCCGGGACGGGTCAAATCCGGCCCGATGCCGGTCGTGTTCGACCCGCGCGTCGCCAATACTCTGGTCGGCCACCTGCTGGGAGCGATGAGCGGGGCCTCGATTGCCCGTCGCGCCAGCTTCCTGCTCGATCGCGACGGCCAGAAGCTGTTCGACAGTGCAATCACCATCTCCGACAATCCGCTGGCGCTACGCGGCATGCGCTCGCGCCCGTTTGACGGAGAAGGGCTGCCAACCGCGCCGCGCAAGCTGATCGATGCCGGGCAGTTGACCGGCTGGCTCATGGATTCGGCCGCCGCGCGCCAGCTGGGGGCAATGCCGACCGGCCATGCCTCGCGTGGATCTTCAGGTGCGCCACACGTGACGTCCAGCAATGTCGTGCTCGAAGCCGGCACCATTACGCCTGCCCAGCTGATGGCCGACATCGCCGATGGCGTCTATGTCACCGAACTGATCGGGCAGGGCGTCAACGGCGTGACCGGCGACTACAGCCGCGGGGCTTCCGGCTTCCGCATCGTGAACGGTGAGCTGGCCGGACCGATTGCGGAATTCACCGTGGCGGGAAGCCTCATCGACATGTTCGCGGCATTGACTGCAGCGAACGATCTCGACGTCTATCGCGGTATCGATACGCCCACCCTGCGGGTCGACGGCATGAGCGTTGCGGGCGATTGAAACGAAAGAGGGCGCAAGGTCCGCCGACCCCGCGCCCTCATTCATTCGCAGAGGCGAAAGTTCAGCCCTTGGCCGACTTTGCGCGTTCGATCGCTTCGATCGTGATGCGCCTGGCGTCGTCAGCGCCGCCCCAAGTGCCAACGCGCACCCACTTGTCCTTTTCCAGGTCCTTGTAGTGGGTGAAGAAGTGTTCGATCTGCTGCATCACGATTTCCGGCAGATCGTCGCGTTCCTTCACGTCCGAATAGTACGGGAAGGTCGAATCGACCGGCACGCAGACCAGCTTCTCGTCTCCGCCGTGTTCGTCCTCAAGGTTGAGCACGGCGATGGGACGGGCGCGGACGACCGAGCCTGCAAGAAAGGGCGAGCGCGCGATCACCAGCGCGTCGAGCGGGTCACCGTCGGGTGAGAGGGTGTGCGGCACGAAGCCGTAGTTGGCGGGGTAGCGCATCGGCGTGTGCAGGATGCGGTCAACGAACAGCGCGCCCGATGCCTTGTCGAATTCGTACTTGACCGGCTCGCCGCCGACCGGAACCTCGATGATGACGTTGAGGCTTTCCGGCGGATTGTCACCGGTGGGAATCATGTCGATGCGCATCTTTGGCCCTGTTCGTTGGGTGGAGAGGATGCGCCGCCCCTAGCGAAGCCGCTTTTGCACCGCAACAAGACTTATGGAGTAACGCTTAGCCGAGGGCGTTTATCGTGAACGCAATCACGCCGATGTTGAACACGAACGCCGCGAAGGAATGCAGCGTGGCGATGCGGCGCACCTTCTTGCTGGTGATCTCGGTGTCCGATGTCTGGAAGGTCATGCCCAGCGTGAAGCTGAAGTAGGCAAAGTCCAGATAGTCGGGCGTTTTCGTGCCCGGAAAGTCGATCCCGCCGGCATCCTTGCCATCGCGGCTGGTGTAGAACAGGTGTGCGTAGTGCAGGGCATAGACCGAGTTGGCGAACAGCCAGGTCAGCAGCAGCGTGCCGACCAGTTTGACCATCGCCACCCTGTCGCCGCCCGAGGCACCGGGCAGCTCGCCGGAAATTGCGGCAAGGACGACCATGGTCACGATCGTGGTGATCGCCAGCACCAGCACGCGATTGGCGTCGTTCGCGGCTGCATGGGCGCGCATTTGCGTCACGTCGCTGTCCCGCAACAGCGGTAGCAGGGAAAGCAGGAAGACGGCCGCTGCCAGGTCGAAGCTCAATGCTGCGGCATCGGCGGTCCGGTTTGCGCCCGGGATCTGCCAGTAGCCGAAGAAAGCGGCCAGTAGCAGCACGAGAAACAGGACGAAGCGCGGCGGTGCCAGCCGGTTCCCCAGCGTGACGCCGCCACGTTTCACAGGCTTACTTCTTCTTCGCCGCAGCCGCGCCCGGACGCTTCGGCGTCAGCAGCAAATCGAGCCCGGTCGGCGCCTTGCCCGGGGCAACCCGCTCGAGCCACGGGTAACGCAGGCCGTCCTTGTAATCGAGCTTGATCGTCTCGAACCGGCTGCCGCGCTTGACCAGCAGTTCCAGTGGCGCGCCCTTTTCGCCCTTGGCCGCGGTGATCGCCTTCTTCATGTCATCGGCGCTGTAGGCCGTGCCATTGATTGCCATGATCTGCGTGCCCGTGACGATGCCGGCGTTGAAGGCCGGGCTGTCCCAGCGGGTGCCGGTGACCTTGCCATCCTTGTCGAGCGAGATGCCGACCGAGTTGGCAAGGCTCAGGCCCTTGCCGAAGTCCATCGCGGCCTTCATGTAGGGATTGGGCTCTTCCTTCCAGACCAGCTTGTAGCCGCCCTTTTCGATCCCGTTCAGCGGCGCGGGCTGGCCCGGCTGGTTGATGCGGGTGTCGATCAGCTTGGCCCAGTCATAGGGGTAGAGCGCGTTGAGCTTGGTCACGATCTCGTCCACCTCGAACGGGATCTGGCCATAGTCGCCCGGGTTCATGCCGAAGAAGGCCTTGGCGAAATCGTCGATCGACTTCTTGCCGCCGGTGCCTTCACGCAGGATCTGGTCGATCTCGAGCCAGACCAGCGCGCCTTCGGTGTAGTAGTCCTCGTTGCGGGCGAGCGAGGAATAGGGCTTCGGCTTGCGCGAGGCGAAGACCGGATCGAAGCCTGTATCCTCGACCGAGCGCCAGTCGCGGCCCGGTTGCTGCGTGAAGCCACCCGCCCATGCCGCCAGCATGCCCAGCACGGTGTCCTTGCCCTGCATGCCCGAACGCGCGGCGAGGACTGCGCCCCAGAACTGGTCCTGGCCTTCGTAGGTCCACAGCAGGTCGCCCTGCATCGGCTGGCGATAATCGGGCGTCCACAGGCGCGCCGGGCGGCGGAACTTGCCCGACCATGAGTGCGCATATTCATGCGGAAGCAGGTTGCGGTCCCACTCCTGCTTGTCCCACTGGGTAAAGGCCTCCGGCTCAAGCTGGTTCTCGCTCGAACGATGATGCTCAAGGCCGATTCCCCCGATCTTGTCCGACAGGGCGAGCAGGAAATCGTAGTGATCGAAGTGGTTGGCGCCAAACGCCAGCTTCGCTTCTTGCACCAGCGCGCTGTGGGCGGCGATATGCTCGGGCTTGGCCTCGAGCTGTTCGGCCTTGTCGGCGACGACATTGAGCGTGACGTTCTGCCCGAGGTCCCACTTCCTGAAATACTTGCCGGCGAAGATCGGCGAATCGACCAGCGTTTCGTAGTCGGTCTCGGCCCAGGTCACGCGGTTGCCGGCCATGCTCATGCCATCCAGCGCCGTGGCGGGCGTCCAGCCCTGCGGCAGCGTGACGGTCGGCTTCACGCGGATGCGGCGGACGTAGTGGCCCGCGGGATAGAGGCTCATCTTTTCCCACTGCAGGTTGAGCATTTCCGGCGTCATCGTGATGCGCCCTTCGGCGCTTTGCAGCGGCGAGGTGTGGATCAGCTTGGCGACGACTTCCTTTGCGCCTGCGGGCAGCATCACGTGGAAGGCATAGACCTCGACCCGGTCACGCTTCCATTCCACCGGCTTGCCATCGACGAAGAACTGCACGCCGACGAGTTCGGAAAGCGGCCCGCGCGGTCCATGGTTGCCGGGCAGCCACTGCGGGTAGAGCAGGATCAGTTCCTTGGCACCCGAGGCGACCGGGATCGTCTGCGTCACCTTGTAATCGCCGCGCGCCACGTCGGTCGCGTCGATATCGAGCGTCATGACGCCTGGATAGGCGATGTCCTGCGCGTCCGGCACGGTCTGCTGGATCGGCACCGCCATCGGCGCGGAGTTGGCGGCAAGCGCCTGAGTTGACACGGAAAGGGCGAGGAGGAGCGGGGCGACCGCGAGCTTTGTCTTCATGGCACACGTTCATGGCCCGAAGAAGTCGCATCCGCAACCATTACGCAGCGCCTTTTTCGCAGGCCTTCCCGTTTTGCCGCTTTCGGGCTAATCGCGCGCCCATGAGCACGCAGACACCGCAGCCTATTCGTGGCACCCAGGACATCTTCGGCCCCGATGCCGAGGCTTTTGCCTTCGTCGTCGAGACGTTCGAGCGCGTGCGCAAGCTCTACCGCTTCCGCCGCGTGGAAATGCCGGTGTTTGAAAAGACGGCGGTTTTCAGCCGGTCCTTGGGCGAGACGACCGACGTCGTGTCGAAGGAAATGTACTCTTTCGAGGATCGCGGCGGGGAATCGCTGACGCTGCGGCCCGAATTCACCGCCGGAATCGCGCGCGCCTTCATCACCGATGGCTGGCAGCAGTATGCGCCCCTGAAGGTTGCGACGCATGGGCCGCTGTTCCGCTACGAGCGCCCGCAGAAGGGCCGCTACCGCCAGTTCCACCAGATCGACGCCGAGATCATCGGCGCGGGCGAGCCGCAGGCGGATGTCGAACTGCTTGTAATGGCTGACCAATTGCTGAAGGAGCTCGGCATCGCGGACGGCGTGACGCTACAGCTCAACACGCTGGGCGATGCCGAAAGCCGCGAGAAGTGGCGTTCCCAACTCGTGGCATACTTCATGGGGGCAAAGGACCAACTCTCCGAGGACTCTCAGGAGCGGCTGGCCAAGAATCCGCTGCGGATTCTCGACAGCAAGGACCCCCGCGACAAGGTCTTCACCGCCGACGCGCCCAAAATCGACGACTACCTTTCGAGCGAAGCGCAGGATTTCTTCGCGAAGGTCACCTCGGGCCTTGACGCGGCCGGTGTCAGCTGGACCCGCGCGCCGACTCTGGTGCGCGGGTTGGACTATTACCGCCACACCGCGTTCGAGTTCGTGACCGACCGGCTGGGCGCGCAGGGCACCGTGCTCGGCGGCGGCCGCTATGATGGCTTGATGGAGGCGCTGGGCGGCGCGGCAACACCGGCGGTAGGCTGGGCGGCCGGGATCGAGCGGCTGGCGATGCTGGTGGGCGAGAAGGGCGAGGCCAAGGCCGACGTCATTGTCGTGGTCGAGGACGACGCGCTTCTGACCGGCGGGATCGCGCAGGTTTCGCGCCTGCGCCGGGAAGGTGTTTCGGCCGAACTCGTGGCGTCGGGCTCGGCGCGCAAGCGGTTCGACAAGGCGGTGAAGATGGGAGCGAAGGCGATCCTGGCACTGGCCATGCGTGACGGCCGGCCTGCAGCGCGCGTTCGCGCCGAAGACAGCGCGTCCGATATTCTGCGTCAGTTGCTTGACGCGCAGGCTGCTGAGTTCTGATGTACCACACGTTTTCCGTCACCCCGGGCTTGACCCGGGGTCCCGCTGTCCCTTTTGCGGCGGTTGACCAAATAGCGGGATCCCGGGTCAAGCCCGGGATGACGAAGTGAGGGTGGGCGCATGAGCGTTTCCGAAGCCCGCCTTGCCCAGATTGCCAATCGCTTTGCCGAGCTTGAGGCGCGGTTGGCTTCGGGCACGCTGGAGGGGGCGGAGTTCATTGCCGCCAGCCGGGACTATGCCGAGCTGGAACCGGTCGCCCGCGTCGCCCGCGAGATTGCGGACATGCGCGCCGAACTGGTCAGCCTTGCCACGCTGGACGATCCCGACATGCGCGAACTGGCGGACGAGGAACTGCGGCGGATCAATGCCGAACTTCCGGAGGCCGAACACCGCCTCGCCGTGGCCATGCTGCCACGTGATGCTGCGGACAGCCGCCCCGCGATGCTCGAAATCCGCGCCGGCACCGGGGGCGACGAGGCGGCGCTGTTCGCGGCGGACCTGTACCGCATGTACGAGCGCTATGCCGCCGAGCAGGGCTGGCGGGTCGAGGTCGTGTCGGTCAACGCCAACGACCTGGGCGGGTACAAGGAAGTGGTCGCCAACGTCACCGGCAGCGGCGTCTTCGCCAAGCTCAAGTTCGAAAGCGGCGTCCACCGCGTGCAGCGCGTGCCGGTTACGGAGAGCGGCGGGCGCATCCACACTTCCGCGGCGACGGTTGCCGTGCTGCCCGAGCCCGACGAAGTTGATGTGCGGATCGAGGACAAGGACCTCAAGATCGACGTCTACCGGGCCAGCGGCGCGGGCGGGCAGCATGTGAATACGACCGATTCCGCCGTGCGCATTACCCACCTGCCGACCGGCACGGTCGTCACCTGCCAGGACGGGCGCAGCCAGCACAAGAACAAGGACAAGGCGATGCAGGTGCTGCGCGCCCGCCTATTCGAGGCGCAGCGCGATGCCGCCCAGGGCGAAGAGGCCGAAGCGCGCAAGGCCATGGTTGGATCGGGCGACCGCTCCGAGCGCATCCGCACCTACAATTTTCCGCAAGGCCGGGTGACCGACCACCGCATCAACCTGACGCTGCACCGTCTGCCCGAAATTCTCGAAGGACCGGGCCTTGCGGAACTGATCGACGCGCTGATCGCCGAGGACCAGTCAAAGCGGCTGGCGGCGCTGGATGGGTAGCAGCGCCAAGTGAAGGTTGCCGAGGCCCTGCGCGCTGCCGCCGACCAGCTTTCCGCCACGTCGGACACCGCGCGGCTCGATGCCGAAGTGCTGATGGCGCATGCGCTGGGGTGCTCGCGGACGGACCTGTTGCTGCGGCACATGGCGGGCGCCGTGCCCGATGGCTTCGCTGCTCTGGTCGAGCGACGAATGTGGCGTGAACCGGTTGCCTATATTACCGGCAGCGCCGAATTCTATGGGCTGGAACTGGCGGTCAGTCCGGCGGTGCTGATCCCGCGCGGCGATACCGAAACGCTGGTGGAGGCGGCGCGCGAAGCCTTTTTCGGCACGGCGCCACCTGTGCGGATTCTCGATCTCGGGACGGGCTCGGGAGCGCTGCTGCTGGCGGCGCTGTCGCTATGGCCGCAGGCTGAAGGCATCGCGATCGAGCGCTCTCCCGAAGCCCTGGCCGTGGCCAAGGCCAATGCCGAACGCCATGCGCCGTCTGCGCGCGTTCTGGAGGGCGACTGGACGCAGACGGATTGGGCGCAAGGGCTGGGAAAGTTCGACCTGGTCCTTTCGAACCCGCCTTATGTCGAGGACGAGGCAGAACTCGATGTGTCGGTTCGCCAGCACGAACCCGCCTCTGCGCTGTTTTCTGGCCCTGACGGACTGGACGATTACCGGATTCTGGTGCCGCAGCTTCCGGAGTTGCTGACCGAACGGGGCATCGCCATCGTCGAGATCGGCTGGACGCAGGCCGACGCCGTTTCAGGCATTGCGCGCGCTGCCGGAATGTCCGCGCGGGTCCATTGCGATCTGGCGGGGCGAAAAAGGGCGGTCGAAATGGCGGTTTCTGCCAATATTCCTCTTGGCAAGGGACCTGCGGGGCACTAATTGTGTTTTTAGGCAGGGGACGGACGAAGGCTTCCCGTCCCGGCCAAATCCACCATTTGCAGGGAATATCGGCCAAAGAGGTCGGGACGAAAGCAGATGCTGGGAACCCCGATTCGCATGACGCGAACCGGTGGCGGAGGGTTGCGCGGCATTACGGGTTGCTCAAGCTTTACGAGAGGCCGCCCCATTTAAGGAAGTGCCTGAGTTGAATAACAATCGTGGTAACAACCGCCGTCGCGGCCGGGGCAACAACGGTCGCCCCCAGAACGGTGGTCAGCAGCTCAACCGGATCGACAGCCGCGCGCGGGGCAATGCGCCCCAGATGCTGGAGAAGTATCGCAAGCTCGCGCAGGACGCCCATCTGAATGGCGACCGCGTGCAGGCCGAATACTACCTGCAGTTTGCCGACCACTATTTCCGCGTGATCGCCGACACTCGCGTCCGCCAGGAAGAGCAGCGTGCCCGCCAGAACGGCGGTGAGCGCTGGCAGGAGCAGGACGCCGAGGAAGGTGCGGACGAATTCAGCGTCGAGGGTGATTTCCCCGCGTTCGACCGCCCGGTCTCGACCCGGCGCGAGCGTGAGGACCGCGAAGACCGCCAGGATCGCGGCGAACGCCAGGATCGTGGTGAACGCCAGGATCGCGGTGACCGTTATGAAGGTCGCCGTGATCGCGAGGATCGCCAACGTGACGACCGCCCGCGTGACGACCGCCCGCGTGACGACCGCCCGCGCGAAGATCGGCAGCGCGAAGATCGGCAGCGCGATGATCGTGGTTCCGAAGAGCGTGGCCCCCGTCGTGAGGGCACGCGCCGGTTCGAGCGCAATCGCAGCCGCGATGCCGAAGCTGAAGCGGCACCTGCCGAGGCTCTGCCCGGCGAGGGTGTTCCCGCCATCGAAGGCGAGCCGATTGCCGACGCCAACGACAATCCGTTCGTGACGCGCGCTACACGTGGGCTTCGCCCGCGCACCGAGCGTCGTCCGCGCGGCGCCAAGGCTGCGGCTGACGAAGCACCGGCGATGCTGGATGCCTCGTTCCTGCCGCCGTCGATCAGCGCCAAGGTCGAGGCCGAGCCTGCTCCTGCTGCAGCACCGGCGGCAGAGGTGGTTGTCGAAGAAGTTGCTGCTCCTGCACCCAAGAAGCGCGGCCGCCCGCGCAAGACTCCGGTCGCCGAAGCGACCGAGCCTGCAGAGGGCTGATTGGTGATGCCGGGACGGGCCGCTTGCGGTCTCTCCCGGCGCACCCCATAGCAGGGAGGCATGACAGCTTCCCGCTTTTCCTCTCGCCTTCCTTCGCGTGACAGCCTGCTGACCATTGCCGCTGGTGGCCTCGCTGCCTGCGGCTTTCAGCCTTTGGGCCTGTGGCCGCTGACGCTGGCCGCCTTTGCGTTCCTGATCCATCGCCTGCACGTGGTGAAGACCTGGCGGCAGGCGCTGCTCACCGGATGGCTGTTCGGCGTCGGGCACTTCACTGTCGGCAATGGCTGGATCGCCACGGCTTTCACCTATCAGGCGGAAATGCCGACCTGGCTTGGCTGGATCGCGGTGGTCCTGCTCGCGCTCTATCTCGCGGTATTTCCGGCCTTGGCGACATGGGGCGGCTGGTGGCTGGCGCACACGCGGCGGGCCATGCTCCTGCCAGCCTTTGCCGCGGCGTGGATCGTGTCTGAATGGCTGCGCTCGTGGATGTTCACAGGGTTTGCGTGGAATCCGCTGGCGATGGTGACGCTGGGCGGTTTCGATCGTCCCGGCCTGGCGCTGGCGGCACAGTGGACCGGGACATATGCGCTTTCGGGCCTCGTCGTGCTGCTGGCGGGGTGGTGGCTGTTCGCCCTGCGCGCGTGGCGGCAGGGGCAGAAATGGGCAGCAGGGGCCTATGCCCTCGGGCCGGCGCTGTTGATGGTTCTGCCTTTGCACGGCGAGCGGCTGGAAGGGACATTGCCGTTCACGCTGGTCCAGCCAGACGTGCGGCAGGACCTGCTCAACGATCCCGCCAATTTCGAGAACCAGTTCCAGAAGACGGCGGCGCTGTCGCTGGCCCGCAAGCCCGGCGAGAACCGCTTGTTGCTCTGGCCGGAGAGCGGCGTGCCTGACTTCCTGCGCGAGGGCTATGCGCAGTTCTGGTACGACGAGACGACCTATGCCGGTGATCCGCTGCTGGCGCGCGAACGGCTCGGTCGGGTCGCCGGCAAAGGGGGCTTGCTGCTGACCGGAACGACCGATCTTGCCATGGAGGGGCGCAAGGTCGCGGGTGCCTGGAATGTGGTGACCGCGGTGGATTCGGCCGGAGCGATCCGAGGGTCCTATGCCAAGGCGCACCTGGTGCCCTATGGCGAGTACCTGCCGATGCGCTCTGTCCTCGAACCGATCGGCCTTTCACGGCTGGTGGCGGGCAGCCTCGACTTCTTTGCAGGGCCGGGGGCGCGCACGCTCGATCTTGGCGCTTACGGCAAGGCCGGGGTGCAGATCTGCTATGAGATCATCTTTTCCGGGCAGGTGGTGGATCGCGGGCATCGGCCGGATTACCTGTTCAATCCGTCCAATGACGGCTGGTTCGGCGCCTGGGGGCCACCGCAGCATCTGGCGCAGGCGCGGATGCGGGCGATCGAAGAGGGCTTGCCGGTCTTGAGAGCCACGACGACGGGCATCTCGGCGGTGGTGGATGCCGATGGCGTTGTCCGGCAGTTCGTGCCGCAGCATCGCGCCGGGCGCCTCGACGGCAAGGTGCCGCCGCCCCACGCGCCGACGCTGTTCGCGCGCACCGGGAACATGCTCGGCCTTTTGTGGGCAGTAGCGCTTCTTTTCGTTGCGCTTGTTGCAAGCGCCACGCGGAAACGCTAAGCGGTCTGGGACATAAAGCTTTCTTTATATTGCTTGCCTAACAGCACAGGCCCTTTTGGCATAGGACTCTCGATGCGCACCGATTACCTGTTCACTTCCGAATCCGTATCCGAAGGCCATCCGGACAAGGTTTCCGATCAGATCAGCGACGCGATCGTCGACTTGTTCCTGTCGAAAGACCCCGAAGCGCGCATCGCCTGCGAAACCCTGACGACCACGCAGCTTGTCGTGCTTGCCGGTGAAATCCGCTGCAAGGGCGTGTACGAGAACGGTGAATGGGCACCGGGCGCGCAGGATGAGATCGAGCGGACCGTGCGCGAGACGGTGAAGCGCATCGGTTATGCGCAGGACGGCTTCCATTGGGAGAAGTTCGAGCTCATCAACCGCCTGCACGGCCAGTCGGCCCACATCGCGCAGGGCGTCGATGCTGGCGAGAACAAGGACGAAGGCGCCGGCGACCAGGGCATCATGTTCGGCTATGCCACCGACGAGACGCCCGGCCTGATGCCCGCCACGCTCTACTACAGCCACAAGATTCTCGAGCGCATGGCCGCCGATCGCCACTCGGGCGCTGCGCCGTTCCTCGAACCCGATGCCAAGAGCCAGGTCACGTTGCGCTATGAAGGTTCGCTGCCGGTTGCGGCCACGGCGATCGTCGTCTCGACCCAGCACAAGGCGGGTTACGACGAGAACGACCCGGCCAAGCAGGCCGAGCTCGCAGCCTATGTGAAAGGCGTGATTGCCGACGTGATCCCGCCCGTGCTGCTGCGCGAGACCGAATACTTCATCAACCCGACCGGCAGCTTCGAGATCGGCGGTCCCGACGGCGACGCTGGCCTGACCGGCCGCAAGATCATCGTCGACACTTACGGCGGTGCGGCTCCCCACGGCGGCGGCGCGTTCTCGGGCAAGGACCCGACCAAGGTTGATCGTTCGGCCGCCTACATCACCCGCTACCTTGCCAAGAACGTGGTCGCAGCAGGGCTCGCCACGCGCTGCACGATCCAGATCGCCTATGCCATCGGCGTGTCGAAGCCGCTGTCGCTCTATGTCGACACGCATGACACCGGCACCGTCGGCGACGACAAGATCGAGCAGGCGATCCTGGGCATTGCCAAGCTTGGCGGCCTGACCCCGCGTTCGATCCGCACGCACCTGGGCCTCAACAAGCCGATCTACCAGCCGACCGCGGCCTATGGTCACTTCGGGCGCAAGGCCGAGGGCGACTTCTTCCCGTGGGAGCGCACCGACCTCGTCCACGATCTCAAGGCGGCGCTGGCCTGAATTGCTGGTCGGGGGAGCCGATGACGACTCCCCCGCCTGTCAGAACCGGCCCTTCCTCGGCCCGAGATAGCCGAACAGGAAGGCGCCGACTTTCCGCATCTGGATTTCTTCCGCGCCTTCGGTGATGCGGTAGCGGCGATGATGACGGAAGATGTGTTCGAACGGCTTGTGGCGCGAATAGCCGATGCCGCCGTGGACCTGCATGGCACGGTCGGCAGCATCGCAGACCAGCCGGTTCGCCCAGTAATTGCACATCGAGACCTTGTCCGACAGTTCACGCTCGATGCGCTTGTGGCCGCCCTCTTGGGCCTCGAGGCGGTCCATTTCCCATGCCGTCTTGCGGATCAGCAGGCGCAGCATCTCGCACTGCGTGGCAAGTTCCACCAGTGGGAACTGGATGGCCTGATTGCGGGCAAGTTCCTCGCCGAAGGGCTTGCGTTCGCGCGCATAGCGCACCGATTCCTCGACGCAGAACGTCGCGGCGCCAAGCGATGATGCCGCCTGGCGGATGCGGTTCTGGTGAACGAAGCTCTGCGCAATGGCGAGCCCGCCGCCGATGGGGCCGAGGATCGCGCTGTCCGGCACCCAGACGTTGGTGAACGACACGCGCGGGTGGTCGGTCGGCATGTTGAAGGTCCACAGGTACTCCTCGATCACGAGGCCTTCGGTGGGGTTGGGCACGAGAAAACAGGTGATGCCGCGCGCATCGCCGTGCTCGCCGCTGGTGCGGGCGAAAGTGGCGCAGTGGGTGGCGACATGCATGCCCGTGGTCCACATCTTCTCGCCATCGATGCGCCAGCCCGGCACCCCATCGCGCGTTTCCGGCACGGCGCGGGTTTCCATGTGCGTGGCGTCGGAGCCATGGTTGGGCTCGGTGAGGCCGAAGGCGGTGCGGCGGGTGCGGGCAAAGCCGCCATTGATGAACTCTTGCTGCTGTTCGGGCGTGCCAAAGTGTTCGAACATGTTCACGAATGGGAAGTTGCCGACGATTGAGTGTTCGTTCTGCAGGTCGTTGTGCAGCCCCAGACCCTTGGCGGCGAAGTGGTCGCGGATCACTGCCATCCACAGGTTCTTGCCGTCCTTGCCGCCGTACTTCTTCGGCGCGGAGAACCGCCAATGCCCGGCTGCATCGGCACGGCGGGTGGCCTCCACCAGCAGTTCTTCCCATTCATGCCGCGGCAGACCGCCGCTTTCGAAATCGGTGCGGGCCCATTCGCGGCGGTGATCGAAGAAGCGGATGTTGTCGTCCGCCTGTTCGAGCGGCTTGATCTCGGCATCGATGAAGGCGTCGAGTTCGGCGATATAGGCAACGAGGTCCTGGGGTAGGTCGAAGTCCATCAGGCTTGGCTCCAGAGGGCGCGGGCGGGCGCGAGCGCGGGGTACTTGGGCATGTCGGCGGAAAGGGTGGACAGGGTGCGAGAACGGAGCGTGGCAAGAAGTCCTGCCGTTGCGAGCGACTGGCGCCCGGCGAGAATGTCCTCGGCAAGGCGCTTGTCCGCGGGGTCGGCACGCCCGGCCAGTTCGCGGCGGACGATGCCGAGCGCATTCTGGGCGACGGCCAGTTCCCAACGCTCGCGCCCCTCGAGCTTGCCCTTGACCGTGGCGGCGAGCCATTCGGAAACGGCGGTCAGGACTTCCGTTGCCGTTGGCTCGCCCCGGCTTTCGGGTGCCGGCAGCGGCGCGGCGGGGAGGAGGCGCTCGCGTTCTGCCTCAGGGGCTTCGCTTTCGAGCAGCAAGAGCAGGTCTAGCTCCTGTTCCGCGCAGCGGCGGGCGACGACGACCCGTTCCAGCGATCGATCTGTGCCCGATCGCCATGATTGCCCCATCGACAGGCAGCCAAGTGCCCACCACACTGTCCGATAGACCAGCCAGAAGCGGAAGCGGGCCGGATCGAACGGCTCACCGCCGGCGTCCTCGTAAGCGCGGGCCAGCGTGGCCACATCGGTCAGGCCGAACCCTTGCTTGTCGAGCCTGCCGAACCGCCACACCGTCATGCAGCCGTAGGCCAGGTCCTCATGCCCATCGCCGATGTGGGCCAGTTCCCAGTCGAGCACGCCGGACAGGCGGCCTGCGTCAACCATGAGGTTGCCGATGCGGAAATCGCCATGGACGACGACTGGGAATGTCGGCGCAGGCACGTTGCTGCGAAGCCAAGCGAGGCCCAGCGCAATGACTGGACGGTCGCCACCAGCATCTTCGAACTGACGGACGAGCCCCTCCACGCCTTCGGCAGGGTCCAGCACCGGAAGGAAAGGCAGGTCTTCGGGCGAAAGCGCGTGAATGCCTGCCATGGCCGCTGCAAGATCAGAAGCAAGTTCCGGTGGAGACGAAAGCGCATGCTCGGGGTCGGCCGTGCCCGGAAGGCAGCGCATGATGAAGCCGATGCCAAGGCCGTCAGCGCTTGTGAGTTCGGCAAGGACTTCCGGCGCTTTGACACCGGAGGCGTGAGCCTGCCTGATCAGTTCGGCTTCGCCATCCATCCCCAGCGAACGCGCCGCGATCCATTCTGCAGAGGGCGCCCGGCGCAATACGAACCGGTCATCCCCGCAGGCAAACGCCCAGGATTCCATGTTCGCACCGCCGGACAGGCGCTGCAGGCCGGAAATATCGCCAGCATGGCCAGCCCTTGCCATGACCGCTTCGAGCAGCGTTTCCATTGCCTCTCCACTTCCGGCTTTGCCTGCCGGTTGGAGGCACTATCCTTAATCGATCGGTTAAAGTCCAGCGCGAATCAGTGCGTGCAATTGGTTCCCGCATGATGCGCCCATCCGCACGAGGGATGCGCCGAGATGGTCCGAAAGGCACTTTGCCTTAGAATCACAACGCGATACTTATGTTAAAGACGGATAAACCGGGGTCGGGGTACAACAAGGCATGAAGTTCCGCACCGCACGAATCATCGCCGCATTGATGGTGGCAGCCCCTGCGCTGGTTGCCACGGTGCCCGCGGTGCAGAGCCGCGCCACGGTTTCGCTGCAGGATCAGCGCGATCAGGCGATCCAGCAGCAGGTCGCCGCGATAGCTGCAGAAGGGCGTGGACGCATTGGCGTTGCCGCGATGGACCTTGACGGTGGCGGCCAGATTTTCGTCAACGCCGACATGCCGTTCCCGATGGCCAGCACTGCAAAGATCGCGGTTGCGGCAACCTTCCTCGATCTGGTGGAGAAGGGGGCGGCACGGCTCGACCAGCAGTTCCCGATGATGATGCCGGTGCGCGAAACCGGAGCACGCAGTGCCGAAGCGCCACTCCGCTCAGGCCAGATCATGACCGCGCAGAGCCTGATGGAGCTTTCCATCACGCGCAGCCATAACGAAGCTACCGACGGCTTGATCCAGGCGGTGGGCGGTTATGACAAGGTCAATCGCTGGCTCACGTCCAAGGGTATTACCGGTCAGCGACTTGACCATACGATGGCAACCCTCGTTCGCGATGACGGCAAGGTCGACGCCGCGCGGGTGATCGATGTGCGCACGTCCAGCACGCCGCGCGCCATGCTGGCGCTGCTTGCCGCCATCGATCGCGGCGACGCCCTGAGCCCTGAAAGCCGTGCCGTGCTGCTCGATACGATGACGCGGACGAGCACGGGCAAGAACCGGATTCGCGCAGGCTTGCCAGTGGGGACGCTTGTTGCCCACAAGACCGGTACGCTGTTTGGCGTGACGGACGATGTCGGCATCGTGCGCCTGCCTGATGGCCGGCACCTTGCGGTGGTGTTCTTCGTGACCGGCCCGGAAGGCCATACGGCTCACGCCGGCCTGATCGCGCGGATGATGCGCACGATCTATGACGGCTACAGCACGCCGATGGCCAAAAGCACGCAGGACCTCGTACGCCGCCGCTGAGGCCGGACGACCTTACCTCACACGTAAACGGGGGGCTGCAAGGTGATCTTGCCGCCCCCGTTTTATTGCGCGTCACCTGCTGGCGCGCGGCAAAGAGAAAGGGGCGCGGTCCGAAGACCACGCCCCTTCTATCTCATGTAACCTGCCCTTGCGGGCGCGGATTACATCGAAGCAGCTTCGCTCGCTTCAGCCGAAGCGTCAGCAGCAGGAGCCGAAGCGTCAGCAGCCATTTCCGAAGCAGCTTCCGAAGCAGCAGCGGTTTCGGTGGCTTCAGCAGCCGGCTTTTCCGAGCAGCCAGCGAGAGCGAAGGCGGTGCCGGCGACAGCGGCGAGGATGAGCTTGCGCATGCGTTACAATCCCTGGATTGAAGTGACCAGCGCCGGGCAAGCAGCCCGCCGCAAAGCCTACTCAAGCGGTAGACTTCGCGACCCAATTAATCGGCAATTCATCGCGTTGCAAGCACAAGACGTATGCATTGTGTCACAGTTTAGCCCGGGTTTGGGCCGAACCGCCTTTTTTTTGCCCGATTTCCGTGCGTTGAGCCGAGGCCTGCTTGCGCTGGATTGAGTGTCGCCAACCCTGTCGCAAGGCGATGACGCAGGCATCGCGCCCTGCTAACACTCCCCGATGAACGAAAAGCAGCATCTCTATCTGGTCGACGGTTCGGCCTATATCTTCCGCGCCTATCACCGCCTGCCGCCGCTGACGAATCCGCAAGGGACGCCGGTCGGCGCGGTCTATGGTTACACCACGATGCTGTGGAAACTGGCCGAGGACCTGCACAAGGCCGATGGCCCGACGCACCTTGCCGTCATTCTCGACAAGGCCGGCACCTCGTTCCGCAACGACCTTTATGACCAGTACAAGGCCAATCGCCCGCCGCCGCCGGAAGACCTCGTCCCGCAGTTCCCCCTGATCCGCGACGCCACCCGCGCGTTCAGCTTGGCATGCATAGAGGAAGACGCGCTCGAGGCGGACGACCTGATCGCTTCCTATGCCCGTGCGGCGACATTGCGCGGTTGGGACGTGACGATCGTCTCATCCGACAAGGATCTGATGCAGCTGGTGGGCAAGTGCGCCACGGGCGGGGGCTGCATCGACATGCTGGACACGATGAAGAACCAGCGCATCGACATTCCCGAGGTGGTCGAGAAGTTCGGCGTTCCGCCCGAGAAGGTCGGCGATGTGCTGGCGCTGATGGGCGATTCGGTCGACAACGTGCCGGGCATTCGTGGCATCGGTCCGAAGACTGCCACCAAGCTGATCCAGGAGTACGGCGATCTCGAATCGGCGCTGGCCGCCGCGCCTGCAATGAAGGCCAGCAAGCTGCGCGAGAGCCTGATCGAGCAGGCCGAGATGGCCCGCCTTTCACGCGTGCTGGTGCAGCTCAAGGAAGACTGCCCGCTGCCGATTCCGATCGAGGACTTTGCCCTGGGCCAGATCCCGCGCGATCCGCTGGCGGCGTTTCTGGAGGAACACGGCTTCACCAGCCTGCTGCGCCGTCTCGACGATGGCAAGGGCAGCCCCGGTCCGAAGACGCAGCTCAACCCTGCCAAGCCCGAGAACAAGGCCGCCCCGGCGGCACCTGCGGGCAACCGGCAGTCGCTCCCGTCATGGCCTGCGGTTGATCTTGGCGCCTATGCCTGCATCCAGTCGATGGGCGAGCTGCAGCAGTGGATCGCGCGGGCGTTCGAAGCGCGCGTGGTGGCGATCGATACCGAAACCAGCGCGCTCGATGCGATGCGCGCCAGCCTGGTCGGTGTAAGCCTTGCGCTGGGGCCGAACGACGCTTGCTACATCCCGCTCGGCCATGGCGGGGCGGACATGTTCGCCGAAAAACCGGTGCAGATTGATCGTGCCGAGGCGATCGCAGCCTTGAAGCCGCTGCTGGAAAGCGATGCGGTGCTGAAGATCGGCCAGAACATCAAGTATGACCTCAACATCCTGGCGCGCCACGGCGTCCACGTTGCGCCGATCGACGATACCATGGTGATGAGCTTCTGCCTCGATGCCGGGCGCAGCGATACCGGCCTTGCCGGTCACGGCATGGACGAGCTGGCCGAGCGGCACCTGCTGCACACGACGATGAAGTTCAAGGACCTGTGCGGCACCGGCAAGAAGGCCATCTCCTTCGCCGAAGTGCCGCTGGCCGACGCCACCCGCTATGCCGCAGAGGACGCCGACGTGACGTGGCGTCTGAATCGCCTGTTCCAGCCACGGCTTGTCGATGAGGCGGGGATGCGGATCTACCAGAAGGTCGATCGCCCGCTGGTGCCGGTCGTCGCGATGATGGAGCGCAATGGCATCAAGGTGGATCGTGAGCGGTTGTCCGGCCTCTCCACCGAGTTTGCCGCGCAGATCGCCCGCCTCGAAGGCGTGATCTTCGAGAAGTGCGGGCAGAACTTCACCATCGGCAGCCCCAAGCAACTGGGCGAGATCCTGTTCGACAAGCTCGGCTACAAGGGCGGCAAGAAGGGCAAGACCGGGCAGTACTCCACCGACCAGTCAGTGCTTGAAGGGCTGGCCGCACAAGGCGCGGAAGTGGCGACGCTGGTGTTGGAATGGCGCCAGTTGTCGAAGCTCAAGTCCACATATACCGATGCTTTGCAAGCCGCGATAAACCCCGAGACCGGGCGCGTGCACACCAGCTACAGCTTGGTGGGCGCACAGACGGGGCGGCTCTCATCCAACGAGCCCAACCTGCAGAACATCCCGATTCGCACCGAGATCGGCCGCCAGATCCGCGATGCCTTCGTGGCAGAGCCGGGCAACGTGCTGCTGGCGGCTGACTACAGCCAGATCGAATTGCGCCTCGCCGCGCACATGGCCGACGTGCCCGCGCTGAAGGAAGCCTTCGCTGCTGGCGAGGACATTCACGCGCGCACCGCGATGGAGATGTTCGGCACGGTCGACCGCGATACGCGCGGGCGCGCCAAGACCATCAACTTCGCGATCCTCTACGGCATCAGCCGCTGGGGCCTTGGCGGACGTCTGGGCGTGAGCGCGGACGAAGCGCAGGCGATGATCGACCGCTACTTCGAACGCTTCCCCGGCATTCAGCGCTACATCCACGAAACGCTCGAAAGCGTGCGCGAGTGCGGTTATTCGCAGACGCTGTTCGGCCGCAAGACATGGTTCCCGCGCATCGGCTCGAAGAATCAGGCCGAACGCCAGGGCAGCGAACGCGCAGCGATCAACGCGCCGATCCAGGGCACCAGCGCCGACATCATCAAGCGGGCGATGGCCCGGATGATGCCGGCTCTGGCCGAAGCAGGCTTGCCCAACGTGAAGATGCTCCTGCAGGTCCACGACGAACTCGTGTTCGAACTGCCGGAAGGCGATGTGGAAAAGGCCAAGCCGGTGATCGAGCGGGTCATGGCGACGGCGGCCGAGCCTGCGGTGAAGCTCAGCGTTCCGCTTGGCGTGGAGATCGGCACTGGCTTGTCATGGGGCGCAGCGCACTGACGGTCAGTTCAGCGCCGCGTATTGCGCCAGATCGGCGGTGCCGAGCGTCAGGACCTGATCGTTCGGCACCGAGTTGGTCAGCGCGTAGAACGCCGAGGCCTTGTCGGGCCCGAGGCCCATCTCGCGGTAGTAGTCGAGATAGGCGCGGTTGACCGGGTCGGATGCGGCGAAATCGTCGGGTTCACGGCCGTCGTCGTCGATCCACGAATGGACGACGAATTCGGCATCAGGAGCGGCGCTGCGGCTTGCGCCGGCAAGGAACAGCTCGACCGCGCCGGAGCGGACCGAGCCATGTTCGGGCACCAGCGTGGTGATGCCTGCCGCGCGGATCATCCGGCCAAGGCGAAGGTTGGCGTGATCGTCGACCGTGCCGGGGCAGTCAGGCATTTCGAGCATGCGAATGCCGGGGAAGACGCGGAGCATCTTCTGGAAGTCCGCAGGCGAATAGCTGTCGGTTTCGGCTACCAGCGCCGCCCGGCTGCCGTCCAGCACTTCGAACGGTCCGAAACTGGCCACGCCTTTCACATCGGCGCGAGGAATGCCGACGAGGCGCTCCGATCCGGGCTCCTCGACTTCGACGACAGTCGTCTCGGTCCAGGTCACGCCGTTCTCGACCCACGTCCGCGTCGTCACTTCGCGTGCCGAAGCTGGCTGGCAGGCGAGCAGCAGGCAGAGCGCAGGCAGGGCGAGGCGGCGGAGCATGGCCGATGTTGTCCGGCATTGCGGATTGCCGAATTGCCAAGGTTTGCGGTTAAATTGCGTTCACCGTGTTTGTACGGGACCTTGCTGGTTTCGGGCCGAGACGCAGAGGAAGCAGAGATCGCCGAGAAGGTTACGGGCTTCGCCCGGGGATGTCTCACGCGAAGACGCAAAGACGCTAAGAGGTTGCACGCGCCGCTGGCCTTCCTTGCCATTCCAATGACGCGTCAGTCGAGCAAGGCGGCTTCGCCGCAAGGCGCCACACCTTCGCGTCTTTGCGGCTTTGCGTGAGATATCTTTTCTTCTCTGCGATCTCTGCTCCCTCTGCGTCTCTGCGAGAAACCTCTTCAGGCCAAGTCGCTCGGAAATGGCAGCATCCCCGGCCCACAGCACGTCCGCACCGGCTAGGCTTCGTAGAATCCCGTATCGGGCAGGAGGATGCATGGTCGCGCTGGTGTCAACGGTCGCCTATCTCGGGCTTGAGGCGCGGGCGGTGGAAGTGCAGTGCCAGGTGGCGCCCGGTTTGCCTGCGTTCCGGCTGGTCGGCCTGCCTGACAAGGCCGTTGGCGAAAGCCGGGAGCGGGTTTCCTCGGCGCTTTCCGCACTCGGTCTCGCCCTGCCGCCCAAGCGGATCACGGTGAACCTGTCACCAGCCGATCTGCCCAAGGAGGGCTCGCACTACGATCTGCCGATCGCGCTCGCCTTGCTCGCCGCGATGGGCGTGGTCGATCTCGAACAGATCGCTGACTATGTGGCAGTGGGAGAGCTGGCGCTCGATGGCCGCGTACTGCCGTCACCGGGCGTCCTGCTCGCCGCGCTTCACGCCAGCGGCGAGGACAAGGGCCTGATTTGCCCCGCCGCGCAGGGGCCTGAGGCGCGCTGGGCCAGCGGGATTGACGTGATTGCCGCGCCGGACCTGATCGGCCTGCTCAATCACCTGAAAGGGCAGCACCGCCTGCCGCAGCCTTCGCAGGGCGTGGCAGAGCCGCCGCGCCGCATGGCCGACCTCAAGCAGGTCAAGGGCCAGGAAACCGCCAAGCGCGCGCTGGAGATCGCCGCTGCCGGTGGGCACAATCTCCTGATGATCGGGCCGCCGGGCGCGGGCAAGTCGCTGATGGCCTCATGCCTGCCCGGCATCCTGCCGGAGCTGACCCCGTCCGAGGCGCTGGAGGTGTCGATGGTGGCATCGGTCGCAGGTACGCTGGAGGATGGCCGCATCAGCCGCGCCCGGCCATTCCGCAGCCCGCATCACTCGGCATCGATGGCAGCGCTCACGGGCGGTGGGCTCAAGGTGCGGCCGGGAGAGGTCAGCCTCGCACACCTTGGCGTACTATTCCTTGATGAACTGCCCGAATTTCAGCGCGCCGTGCTTGATTCCCTGCGCCAGCCGCTGGAGACGGGCGAGGTGACCGTGGCCCGGGCCAACGCGCACGTGACCTTCCCGGCACGCGTGCAACTGATCGCGGCGATGAACCCGTGCCGCTGCGGACATCTTGGCGATCCGGCGCTGGGGTGCAGCCGCGCGCCGCGCTGTGCCGGAGACTACCAGTCGAAGGTGTCAGGCCCGCTCCTCGATCGCATAGACCTGCATGTCGAAGTCGATCCCGTCTCCGCCGCCGATCTGGCGCTCCCACCCCCGGCGGAAGGCTCCGATCAGGTGGCCGCGCGCGTGGCGCGGGCCAGGGCCGTGCAGGTCGCCCGGCTCGAAGGGACCAGCGCCCGCAGCAACGCCGAGCTCAACGGCGATCTGCTGGACACCCACGCCACTCCGGACGAACCCGGGCGCAAGCTGCTCGCGCAGGCCGCCGAAGCGATGCGCCTCTCTGCGCGTGGCTATACCCGCATGTTGCGCGTGGCGCGCACGATCGCCGATCTGGCAGGCGCCGATACCGTGGGCCGCATCCATGTTGCCGAGGCGCTCAGCTATCGCCGCATTGCGCCTCGGGCTTGAGGTTTACAGATTCCGCCCGAGGAAGATCAGCAGCATCGCCCCGATCACCGAGGCCAGGCAGCCGGCACGGTTCACGCCTTCGCCGAATGGCCCGCCGCTGCGCCAGCTGGCGAACAGGCCTGCCACAAGCGCGCCACCTATGCCCAGCAGCACGGTCTTGAGCATGCCGATGTCGACATCGCCGGGATAGAAGAACCGCGCCAGCACGCCGACCACCAGACCGGTGAAGACAATCGAGATCAGATTCAGCACACCTGCACTCCGTTCCTGTGGACACCACATATGGTGCCGGTTGACGGGTTCTTGTCCACAAGTTGGTGACGAGCCGCAAAAATATTTCGACCGGCGTCGTTTCGCCCTTGAAGTGCAGGAAAGTCCACGCGTCGCTGCACTGCATACTGACACGGTCTGCGACGAAACACAGCGCCCGTGCGACAAATCGAGTCTGCCTGCGGACGTTTACCCTCTTGTGTCTGAATCCGGTTGAGGCACTATCTGTTGTGGTCGGGCTTCGGGGGGACCTCTAAACCTAGTTTAGAGCGCTTGGGTGCAGTTTTGCACGAGGGCGAAGCTTGGTCTTCGTTAGCGCGCATTGAGCGACATTAATTCTATCGAGCACGCTTCGCGCGGGGCCGCTGAGCCATGCGTGCTGCCCGTGCTCTGTCGAGGACATTATGTTTAATTTTGAGCATGCGAGTGTGGAATGCTGCGGGTTCACGTCAGAGCAAGTGCCAACGTTCGACGCTGAGCAGGAGTGCATCGTCTTTCGTTGGATGTCTGTCCGACGATTCGGCTTCATCGAAGATCGGTCGATGTTCAGTCCATCTTCGGATCAGGAACTAACCTGAGTGGGGTCACGATAGGACATCGGTTTGTCGATTCGGAGTGGATAACTTTGCGGCAGAACGAATCTTGCGTGCGACGAATCGTGGATCAAAATTTGCGGCTTCTGAGCCAGAAAGTCTTCATGCTAGAACGCTACATATTGTGCTGGAAATCATGATATTGCCATATATGTAGATTTGTTCTTTTTTTGTTTTCACTGGTGTCGAAAGGCGGTACTATGCTCGTGCGAAAGGTTCCGGTTGAGATTGCCGGATACGTTGAACGGCTTGCGTGGGTAGATGATCATGTAAACGGAGTTGTTGGATTTCGGCTGATTTCGTGGGTGAATGACGATCATGGTGACGACGATTTTTTGCCCTGGGAAGGTGACTCGATCGTTGATGACTGCCCCTTCTGAGGTGCTGCCTTTCTTTGATGCTCATCCTCTTGACGTTCATCGGCTGATGATTCAAAACCACCACAGCTAGTGTGCTAGCGGGGCTTTCCACTACAATTTGTAGTGAAGAGGCGGAAAACTCGACAAGCTTATCGCCAATTTGTGGCCGGCAGAGGTGCTACCTTCTGCTCTTGTTGAGTCGCGTTCTGGAAAGTCCCTCAACAGGGGGTGGCATATGGATTTTCGAGAGGCGTCTTCAGGTGACCTACGTTTGGACCTTGGAGGTGACGTCAATTCTGCGGATGCAAAGGCCATACCCAAAGCAATGGACATGAACACCAAGGACGCAGGCAGTGAAGCGCTTGTCGCAGGCATGGCTGCAACGGTTGCGGCCGCTGCCGTGGCCGCTGCGCCGGTCAGCGATTCCAAGAAGGTCAATCCGCGTCGCTTCTCCATCGTGACGGACGATAGCCGCGATGCGCGCCTGACCGATTTCGGCAAGGACACCCTGGACGACCGCTATCTGCTCCCCGGCGAGAAGTATCAGGACCTGTTCGCGCGCGTGGCCGATGCCTATGCCGACGATCAGGAGCACGCCCAGCGCCTCTACGACTACATCTCCAAGCTGTGGTTCATGCCGGCAACGCCGGTTCTGTCGAACGGCGGCACCGGGCGCGGCTTGCCGATCTCGTGCTACCTGAACTCTGTGGATGACAGCCTCGAAGGCATCGTCGCCACCTGGAACGAGAACGTCTGGCTCGCCTCGCGCGGCGGCGGCATCGGCACTTATTGGGGCAAGGTGCGCGGCATCGGTGAGAGCGTCGGCCTCAACGGCAAGACCAGCGGCATCATCCCGTTCGTGCGCGTGATGGATTCGCTGACGCTGGCGATTTCCCAGGGTTCGCTGCGCCGTGGTTCGGCGGCCTGCTATCTCGACGTCTCGCACCCAGAGATCGAGGAGTTCCTCGAGATCCGCAAGCCGAGCGGTGACTTCAACCGCAAGGCGCTCAACCTGCACCACGGCGTGCTGCTGACCGACGAGTTCATGGAAGCCGTGCGCGATGGCGCCGAATTCCACCTGCGCTCGCCGAAGGATGGCTCGGTCCGCAGCACGGTCGATGCGCGTTCGCTCTTCCAGAAGCTGGTCGAAACCCGCCTTGCCACGGGTGAGCCCTACATCGTGTTCAACGACACGGTGAACCGCATGATGCCCAAGCATCACCGCGATCTGGGCCTCAAGGTCTCGACCTCGAACCTCTGCTCGGAAATCACCCTGCCGACCGGTCGCGATCATCTCGGCAACGATCGCACGGCGGTGTGCTGCCTGTCCTCGCTCAACCTGGAAACCTGGGACGAGTGGAACGGCGACAAGCGCTTCATCGAGGACGTGCTGCGCTTCCTCGACAACGTGCTGCAGGACTACATCGACCGCGCCCCGAACGAGATGGCCCGCGCCAAGTATTCCGCCGCGCGCGAACGCTCGGTCGGCATGGGCGTGATGGGCTTCCACTCCTTCCTCCAGCTCAAGGGCATTGCCTTTGAAAGCGCGATGGCCAAGGCGTGGAACCTCAAGATGTTCAAGCACATCGCCGCCAAGGCGGACGAGGCTTCGATCCTGCTCGCGCAGGAACGCGGCGCGTGCCCGGATGCTGCGGAAATGGGCGTGATGCAGCGCTTTTCCTGCAAGATGGCGATCGCGCCGACCGCATCGATCTCGATCATCTGCGGCGGTACCTCGGCCTGCATCGAGCCGATCCCGGCCAACATCTACACGCACAAGACCCTGTCGGGCTCGTTCGTGGTCGAGAATCCGTACCTCAAGAAGCTGCTCCAGACGAAGAGCAAGGACTCCACAAACGTCTGGAATTCGATCCTCGAGCAGGGCGGCTCGGTCCAGCACCTCGATTTCCTGAGCCCGGAAGAAAAGGCCGTGTTCAAGACCAGCTTCGAGATCGACCAGCGCTGGCTGCTCGAATTCGCGGCGGACCGCACGCCCTACATCGACCAGGCCCAGTCGCTGAACCTCTACATCCCGGCCGACGTCGACAAATGGGACCTGATGATGCTCCACTTCCAGGCATGGGAGAAGGGCATCAAGAGCCTCTACTACCTCCGCTCCAAGTCGGTCCAGCGCGCGGGCTTTGCCGGTGGCGTCGAAGCGGACAACACCGCCGAAGCCCCGAAGATCGAACTGTCGGCCGGCCCGACCGACTATGAGGAATGCCTGGCCTGCCAGTGATGGCCGCGCCGGCAATTCCCTTGGCCTGAGCCAACTCGTGCTTTCTCCGGCAGCTCTTGCACGTCATCGGACGTCAGCCTGGCTGCCGGGGATCGCATCCCCGTTACACCCCGCGACACTTTGCGGCTGGCGCACCTGTGCGACAATCCGCGACAAGACTTGTGCTTGCACGATCCCAGTCAGGCTCGCTAAGGCGGTCATGTCTAATGTTGCGATCAATTCGCATTATCAAAGGGGTTCGTTTCATGCGCAAGTGGCACCGCTGGATCACGGTGTTCTTCGGGGTCTTCATGATCTGGATGGCCTTCACCGGCGTCGCCAGCCACGTGACCGCGCTCTGGCCAGCGGGCGAGCAGGCCGGGCCTCCACCCGTTCCGCAGGGCTTCGTCTGCCCCGAAACCATGATGTGCCGGCCCAAGGCACCTCCGGGCGGCATGAAGTCGCTGGTCGGGTTCTTCCACCATCTCCACTCGGGCGAGGAATTCGGGCCCGTCGGCACGGCGATCTCGCTGATGACGGGCTTTGCGCTGCTGTTCTTCAGCATCTCGGGCTTGTGGATGTATTTCTCGATGTGGAAGAATCGCAAGGACCGCAGCCTCAAGCCCGGCTGGTTCTGGAAGTAAAGTGCAAGAGGCTTGCCCACCCCGCTGCGACTAGGCTCGCCTGCGGCTCGCCAAGTCTCGCGGCCCTCCCGCTTGCGGGAGGGCAAGACGCAGCGTTGGCTCCCCCCTCCCGCAAGCGGGAGGGGTTGGGGGTGGG
>OFDC01000354.1_pt1 | contig 37791 bp, 24 predicted proteins | sample 1520941 | NCBI WGS metagenome assembly OFDC01 (sample SAMEA94258168, study PRJEB24077) | hot springs metagenome | biome: Aquatic biome; feature: Water | place: India | collected 2012-12-06 | depth 5 m | reverse complement strand
CATCATTTTCCACCTTAGTGTGGTTATATCGTGCTGATGCGGTTAAGTGCCACATCGGGTTAAGTGATAGGGTATCTGTAGCAAAAATGCTCCACGTTTTGCTAACACCTTTAAGGTTAACTGGCGCTTCATCAAGATTGAAAATTCCCGTTCCGTCAATCCCACGGGTACTGTTTACCAACCCATATTCTGTGCTTTGTTTAAAGTTAGTTCTGCCGTAGTCATAGCCAAGGCCTGTTACAAACTGATTTTTCATGCCTGATAAATCTTGAGTGAAAGTGACTTGTGTATTAAAACCATAGCCAGTTCTTCTAGAACTTGTACGGTTGATAGCGCCAGAGCAGTTTTCATCCGCATCTGTATCTGCTAGACAGTTAGTATTAGCTGCTGCTAACTCACCTGCATCGATATTATCATCCGCATTTGTATCTACCGTAGCTTCTTCAAAATCATCATTACCATCACCATTTAAGGTATTAGTTCTGGCTTTACGGTAGTACACATTACCACTTAACTGAACATCATCACTAAAGAAATGACTCCAATTTAAGTTAACAAACGCTAGTTTATTTTCAGTTTTGTCAGGGCGAGTCAGAATAGAGTCGCGACCGAGTTGATCCAAGAAATCTGCTGGTGCCAAGCCATTACCAACCAGCTTGTTGTCTGCGCCAGTAAAGCTTAAATTTAAAGACGTTTTCTCATTTTGCCAGCCTACTTTGCCAAATACTTGCCCTACGTCTGACGGAGAGTAATCGCGCCAGCCATCTTCAGAGAAAACGTTGCCTGAAATAAAGTAATCCACAGAACCGTCGTCACTGACCCCACCAAACTCAGCAGAACCTGCTTTGCGTCCCCAAGAACCCATATAGGCTTCTACAGCGCCACCAGGATTTGTACGACCACTTTTAGTTTGAACAGAAAGCGCACCGCCCAATGTATTTAAACCAAACAATGGGTTAGAGCCTGGAATTAAATTAATGGAGTGAATTGAGTTCATGGGAATTAAGTCCCAATTAACCACATCACCAAACGGCTCATTCACACGAACGCCATCTACAAAAATAGATAAGCCTTGTGGTGTGCCCAGCAATGGAGAAGCAGCATAACCACGGAAACTCACATCCGGTTGATATGGGTTGTTTTGAGTATCGTTTACGCTTACACCATTAAGGTTTTGGTTAATGTAATCAGAGATACTGATACTTTTCTGCTCTTTTAATTGTTCTTCCTTAATGGTTTGCACTGAGGCTGGTATTTGCTCTAAAGGGAGGCCCACACCTTTTAAAGGTGTCGTGCTGATTACCTCAATTTTATCGATATTAATATTTTCGCTATCTTCTGCAATCGCCATTTGTGGCACTGCATAGGCCGACAAAATGGCCAGTAATATGATTTTTGGTTGCATATTTAATTTCATGTTAAGTTCCCTAGGCTGGAGTTTAGTTTGCACATCTACTAACCCGTGTGCTCGTGCATTTATCTGCAAGAAACATACCCATCAATACGCATGAAATAAAGTGTAAAAAAATCAAAGGCTAAAGAAACCGAAACAGCAGCTTGGCTGATTGTAGCCCAAATAATTGGTTGTATACAACCAATTATTTGGTTGTTATTGGTTGTATACAACCATTAAATACTGTTGAGCAGTTGTTTAGGTGGGACATTAAGATAGCTGCGAAGAACCAGCCATGCAGCGAAGGGTATTAATAACAATGCAATAAAGACTGCGATAGCGCTGATGGTTACGTTCCATCCAAACGCAATTTCCAGCATATTCACACTCACATACCAAGCCACAACGTTCGCCAACAATACTGCAACTAACACAGCACATAAGGCAATCGCAAAGAACTCGGCCAACATAGCGATACTCACCTGCTGTTTGGATGCGCCTAGAACACGTAGCAGCGTGGACTCCCGGATACGTGCACTTTGCGTGGCGATGAGCGCAGCGTAAAGCACAGCCAAGCCTGTGATAAGGCTGAATAGAAATACATAGCTCACCGCGACGCTCATTTTTTCCATGATGGCACGCACTTGCTCCATCAGAGCAGCCACATCAATCACAGTCAAATTAGGGAAAGTGCTAACCAGTTGCTGCACAAACGCTGCCTGCTGTGGTGGCAAATAGAATGCGGTCATATAACTGGCTGGCAATTGATCAATGGTCTGAGGTGGTGTAACTGCAAAAAAGTTAGCACGCATACTGTCCCACTCTACTTTACGAATACTTGTAACCTTAAGTGTCAGCGGGGTACCAGCCACATCGTAACTTAGCGTATCACCCAAGCGAATATTCAAGTTTTGCGCAAGCTCTTGCTCCAGAGACACATACGGCTTACCCGCGTCCTCAGGCTTCCACCACCGCCCTTCCAACAATTTGTTATCGGCTTGCATGTTGGCAGCCCAAGACAAATTAAACTCTCTAGACACTAAGCGTTTTGCACGCTCATTATCATAGCTATCCGCACTCACTTTTTGCTGATTAATGGCGACCAAACGTGCACGCACCATGGCATGCACTTGTGGTGCTGGCAACGCTTGATCAGAAAATGTCTGATTAAAAGCCTGCAATTGATCCAGCTGTAGATTAATCACAAACCGATTCGGTGCATCCTCAGGCAGCGAATCACGCCAAGCAGACATCAAATCGGTTTTGATGATGCTCAGCAATACAATTACCATCATCCCTAAACTAAATGCAATCATCTGCGCAACAGATAAGCGCATGCGACGTTTCAAATTGGTGAGACCAATCCGAATGCTTGCTGCAACTGACCCTTGTGCGCCCAAACGCAATTTAAATAGCAGGTGCACCATTGAATAAGCCAGCACACCAACAATCAAGCAAGTCAGCAACAAACCAGCACTTAGCGCCATCGCCATCTTGAGTGTTTTGGCCTGCCAGAACATCAGCATAATCACCACCAAAGCAATGGGTAGGTAATTCATCCAATCTTGTTTGAGATTCACCTCCGTTTCACGTCGCAGTATGGTGACAGTGGGCATGGCACGAATTGCGCTTAAATGCGGCCACATCATTGCCAACATGACCAACAGACTGACCAATACCCCAAGTAAAAACGGCCAAGCAGTCGCCGGTGCTAGGGATTCTACAAATAAGCGCCCAGCCAATCTTGCCAATCCTTCTTGCAAGGCAAATCCTAACAAGCAGCCAATCAAACCACCAATCAACGCTACCCAAACCGTTTGCCACAACAATATCCTTTGTATCATGCGGCTAGTTGCGCCAAAGCATCGCAGCATGGCAAAGGTGTCTAAATTGCGATTGAGATAAGGTCCGCTGGCCAGCAACATGGCCACAACAGCCAACATCACACTCACCATAGCAGACAAACCTAAAAAAATTTCCGCTTTGTCTAAAGCACTTTTGATTTCCGGGCGTGCGGTTTTGACATCTTCCAGCCGTTCACCACGTTGCAAATGTTGGGTTGCCCAAGTGGAAAATGCTTTCAATTGCGTTGCATCACCCGCTACTATCAGCTGATATTTGACGCGACTGCCAAACTGAATCAACCCTGTTGCAGCAAGGTCTTGCACATTTATCATCACACGCGGCGCGAAATTAAACATATCACCACCGCGTGAAGGCTCACGCTCCAATACGCCGGACACCTTTAACGACTGTGTACCTAGAGAGACTTGATCACCTAATTCTAGCTGTAATACATTCATCAGCCTCGGTTCCAGCCATACTTCACCTTTGGCAGGGGGATGCGTCAATAAGGTGGGGGCTGCATTAGGCGTTAAGCGCACACTAAAATCGCCACGTAGAGGAAATGCGTTTTCTAGAGCCTTAATCTCGGATATTTGGCTGCGTGACTGGTGAACGAGCATGCTCGGAAACTCAGCGGTGTGCGTCACTTTAAGCCCAAGCTTACGTGCTTGTTCAAAGTAATTTTGCGGGATTGCATGGTCACTGATAATGACCAAATCCCCACCTAACAACATGCCACCTTGGCTGTTGAGATGGCCTGCAATCCGTTGTGAAAATGCGCTGACCGAGGTGATGGCCGCCACAGCCAATACCAGTGCTAGTAATAGCACTCTCAAATCGCCCGCGCGCCAATTGGCTTTGAGTTGCTGCCAAGCTAGCAGATGTAAAGGCAAGTCCGTAGTAAGTGAGTTAGGCATATGCTTGCTCACTTAATTGCCCGTCTTGTAACGTCAGCACACGGTCGCATCGCTGGGCCAGACGCACATCATGTGTTACCAATACAAGTGTAGTACTGTTCTCTTGGTTCAGTTTGAACAGTAGCTCGATAATTTTTTCGCCATTGGCAGTGTCCAAATTGCCTGTAGGTTCATCGGCAAACAAAACAGCAGGCTTTGCTGCAAATGCGCGCGCAATCGCCACACGCTGCTGCTCGCCGCCCGACAACTGTTTTGGGTAATGTTGCATGCGCTCCGCAAGCCCAACCTTCGCTAAGCTCTCTTGCGCTGTTTGCAAGGGCGTTGGATGACCGTTGAGTTGCATAGGAATCATGACATTTTCAAGGGCAGTCATGGTAGGCAATAGCTGAAACGATTGAAACACAAAACCCATATATTGCCCACGCATAGCCGCACGTGCATCTTCATCAAGTGTGCTAAATGCATTGCCTTGAATTGAAACAAGACCAGAACTTGGCACATCCAACCCAGCCAAAATACCTAACAAAGTAGATTTACCAGAACCTGAACTACCTACAATCGCCACACGTTCACCCGCTTGTATCTGCAATTGCAAATCTTGCAGGATTTGCAAAATATGCTCGCCACTACCCACACTTTTACTGAGATTTGTCGCTAAAATGACTGTCTCGCGCGTTGGATGTTGGGAAGATGAGTGAGTATTTGTTTGTTTTGGCGCGTTTATTTCAGCAGAAGAAAGTAACATCAATGAGATCTCGTTTATTGTTTTGGCGGTTTAAGCCAGCGTTAAAGTCCGGCTTAGTACTGATTAGTCTTATTTTGTTGCCATTGGTTGCAATTTCAAGTCATGCGGCATCGACAATTTTAGTGTACGGAGACAGCTTATCCGCTGCTTACGGCCTATCTACTCAGCAGGGCTGGGTATCTTTAATGGGTGAGCGGCTAAAAAATGAACATCTGCCTTATCAAGTCGTCAACGCCAGTATCAGTGGTGAAACCACAGCGGGTGGTGTTAGCCGCTTAAAACAAACGATTGCCGCGCAAAAACCTCAAGTCTTGATTCTGGCACTTGGCGCTAATGATGGTTTACGCGGTCTGCCCGTTGAGGCCATGCAACAAAACCTAAGTAAGATGTTGACGCTAGCCAAGCAAAATAACATCCAAGTACTGCTGGTCGGCATGCGCATTCCGCCCAATTATGGGCCGCAATATACGCAAGCGTTTCACCAAACTTTTATTGACCTTGCGCAACAGTTTAAAATCAAGTTAGTGCCCTTTTTGTTAGAAAACGTTGCGGGCAAGCCTGCATTAAATCAGGATGATGGGATTCACCCAACCGCCGAAGCACAGCCGATCATCTTGGAAACGGTCTGGAATACGTTGCAAACCATGCTGAACAAAAAATAAAACTTAAGAGTGACTTTGCCAACGAATTGTTACTCCCATTTCGTCTGGAAAAGCTGCCACGCTGGGTTCAACGCCAATATTAGGAATGCACACTAAGGTGTCTGCCAGCCAGATTAAAGGCATGCGTTCACGTAACCACGGCGGGATACAATTCGCTTGAAGAATGTGCTTTAGTGTTTGACTTGGTCTGTTAGATGCAAGCCGTAATCGCTCTCCCCCTGCCCGCATTCGGATGCGCAAAGGCGTTGATACCAAATGTTTTTGCGCTATGCCTTGCCCTAATCCCAACTCAAACACTAGGCTGTCTTGCGTGTTTAGTTGAATAACTGCTTCGCCTTGCCATAACCGCTCTTCTGACTTGGTCGGTTCAACATGCCCAACAATATAGGCTAACCCTAAATACCTTTTTACGGACTGTTGAGGCGAGAGTTGGATATCAATACTTGCATCTTTGCGCGCTGATACCAACTGGTGCAACACCTGTTTAAGTAACTTAGCACTTGGCATCATCAACCCGTGTTGCGCAATCCACCAACGTAACAAGTTTTTTGCTCTGGCTTCGGACAAAGCAGCCAGCTTAGCCACCTGTAAACATAGTTGATTCGCCTGCACCCCAGCCACTGCAATTTGTGATGCATCAAGGGCTGCTAGCTCGCCAAGCAACCCACTCGTCTCAGCCATATGTTGCGCAGTTCTACTCAATGTTTTGCGCACCCCTTGATAGTGGGTTTCTAACAGCGGCAATACTTGGTGTCGCATAAAGTTGCGGTCGTACTCAGTATTCTGGTTACTATCATCCTCCACCCAAGTCAACGCATGCATGTTGGCGTAATTTTCGAGCGTCTGCCGTGATACCTCAAGTAGCGGTCTCATCAAGCCCTGAGCCAAATCCAGTTCAGTCATACCGGCCATTCCTTTTGGCCCGGCGCCACGCATGAGTTGCAACAATAGTGTTTCCGCTTGATCCTGCTGATGGTGAGCTAGGCAAATCACATCGGCAGTAGTCTTTCTTAAAGCCTTGTAGCGAGCTTCTCTTGCACTTGCCTCAATGCCTTGCCCGCTCTCTTTTTCCACATCAACACGGACCACTTGCAGAGGAATTGCTAACTGCTGGCAAACCTGTTGGCAATGCTGCTCCCATGCATCTGCATGTGCGCTCAGTCCATGATGAACATGCATGGCGGATAGTTCGAGCTGAAATTGCGCGCTTGGGCTGGCGCGCAATTGTTGTTGCAATACAACCAACAAGTGTAATAAAACAGAAGAGTCTAGCCCACCACTGTAGGCGACAAGAACGCGATAGAGAGATTGTGGTTGGAGATAAAATACGCGCGTAAAACAAGCATTTACGCGCGCAATCAGAGGGTCATTATTTGGCTGTGGCAACTTTGAACTTGCCATAGCTCATCAGTCGGGCATACCTTGTTTCAAGTAGTTTATCGATTTTTTTGGCTTGCAGTGACTTCAATTGCACACGAAGCGCATGACGCAATTTTTCCATCATTTCTGACGGTTCGCGGTGTGCACCACCAAGTGGCTCTGACACAATCTCGTCAATCAAACCAAGCACTTTGAGACGGTCAGCCGTAATCGCCAGTGTTTCCGCAGCTTCAGGCGCTTTGGTGGCACTCTTCCATAAAATAGAAGCGCAACCCTCAGGTGAAATGACTGAGTAAGTGGCGTATTGCAACATCAACAATTGGTCTACTACACCCAAGGCTAGCGCACCGCCAGAGCCGCCCTCACCAATCACCACACCAATGATAGGGGTTTTTAATTCCGCCATGACATACAAGTTGCGCGCAATTGCTTCTGATTGACCACGCTCTTCTGCTCCGATACCTGGATAAGCACCAGGGGTATCAATCAGCGTGATAATAGGCAGTCCAAACTTCTCTGCCATCCTAAACAAACGTAAAGCCTTGCGATAGCCTTCAGGACGTGGCATGCCAAAGTTACGGTATTGGCGCTCTTTGACATCACGTCCTTTTTGATGCCCAACCACTATGACTGGCATGCCTTCAAACCTAGCAATACCACCCACGATTGCAGGGTCATCAGAATAAGCGCGGTCACCGTGTAGCTCTTCAAACTCAGTGAACAACTCGTCAATATAATCTAGCGTATAGGGACGTTGAGGGTGACGGGCCACTTGCGAAATCTGCCAAGCCGTGAGCTTTTCATAGGTGTCTTGCAGCAACTTATTATTCTTTTTCTGTAGTTGCTCCACTTCTTTTGAAATGTCTAATGCATCATGTTCATCATGTGAAACTTGCAAAGCCTCAATACGCTTTTCAAGCTCCGCAATGGGGGCTTCAAAGTCGAGATAAGTCAGTTTGGGATCAGTTAGACGCCTGTTTTTCATCTTTTCACAATTCGTATAGGAATAGCGTTAATTATAAAGGATTTTTACATTATCTTTTGAAAGCCAAGCGTGTAAATGCTTTAATAAATCATCATGCAGCTCTACACGCCAATCATCACCCAGCATCAAGCTGGCTTGGCCTTGCGCATTGTGATACTCAATTTTTACTGGGCACAGTTTTTTCTCTGAGTTGCGACTGCGGTAAGGATTCAAAATCGCACTCAACTTTTGCGCATCCGATTGCCCATTACATGAGATTTTGAGCATGTTGGCATAATTACTGCGCGCAGTGGCCAAGTCGAATAATTTACGGGCGCTAACGCGAATACCGCCAGAAAAATCATCGTTGCTAATACGTCCTTCAACCAGCAACAGTTGATCCTCTTTAATCAGCACCGCATGCTGATTTAGCAGCTCCGACCCCACTACCACATCCACACGTGCCACCGCATCATCAATGGTTACAATCGCCATTTTACCGCGCTGCGTCATACGGATACGCACACCCATCACCACACCAGCAATCAGCTTGGGTTGCTCTTGCGGCACTAAATCAGCCAGTGTGCCACGCACAAAGGTGGCAATCTCGTCTTTATAACTCAAGAACGGATGTCCACTTAGATAAAAGCCTAACGCTGCTTTCTCTTCTTGCAGCGCTTGCTCTGGTGTCCATGGCTCTACGCTAGGCAGTTGGTGGTGTGTCTCGGTCACTTCGCCAAATAAATTATTTTGTCCGGCATGAGAGCTACTTTGCTCCGCAGCCGAAATTGCGGTACTCACCGCCGCCAATAGCGATGCGCGGTTAGGTTCTAAGGTGTCAAAAGCGCCAGCACGAATCAGGGACTCAATCACACGACGATTGACCTTACGCAAATCCAGACGCGCGCAAAAATCAAATATATCTTTAAATGGTCCATCTTGATTGCGTGAGGCCACAATCAGCTCAATTGCAGCCAATCCTGTACCCTTCACCGCCCCCAATCCATACAAAATTTGTTTAGCATTCAATGGCTTGAATTGATATACACTTTGATTGATATTGGGTGGCAACACCTCAATTTGGTTGGGCGCACAATCATCAAAGAATGTGCGCACGTTGTCTGTATTGTTCATGTCAGCAGACATGGTGGCTGCAATAAAGGCCGCAGGGTAATGCGCTTTTAAGTAAGCGGTTTGATACGCTACCAACGCGTATGCAGCAGCATGTGATTTGTTAAAACCGTACCCAGCAAATTTCTCAAGCAAGTCAAATAACTCGTTGGCTTGCTTTTCACTCAAGCCATTTTTTTGCGCACCTTCGTTAAAAATCGCACGCTGCGCCACCATTTCTTCGGGTTTTTTCTTACCCATCGCGCGTCGTAGCAAATCGGCACCACCGAGGCTGTAGCCAGCCACCACCTGCGCAATTTGCATCACCTGCTCTTGATAAACCGCAATACCGTAAGTCTCTTTCAATATCGCTTCCGTAGCTGGGTGTGGGTACTCCACACGTTGCAAACCATGTTTTCGGCGACAAAAGTCAGGAATCAAGTCCATTGGACCCGGGCGGTACAACGCGACCAAGGCCACAATATCTTCAAAGCAGTCCGGCTTGGCCTGCTTGAGCATGTCTTTCATGCCTTTAGACTCTAGTTGGAAGACCGCAGTGGTATTAGAAGTTTTAAGCAGTTGATAACTTCGCTTATCATCCAATGGCAACGTTTCAAAGCTTAATGGTGCTAGTGAGTCCTGCGCACGTTGAGCATTTGCGTTCTCTAACGCCATGTCCAAAATGGTCAGGGTGCGCAGGCCTAAAAAGTCAAACTTGACCAACCCTACCGCTTCAACATCGTCTTTGTCGTACTGGCTGACCAAACTGGCACCATCAGGTTGGCAATAGATGGGCGAATAATCGGAAATCTTACCTGGAGCTATCAGCACGCCACCTGCATGCATACCCACGTTACGCACCAATCCTTCCAACCGAAGAGCCAACTCTAGCAGCCCCGCCACTTCTTCTTCTTTTTCTCTGCGTTCTTGCAGTTGCGGTTCTTTTTCCAACGCAGATTGCAGGGTAATCCCCAATTCCATCGGAATCAGCTTGGCTATCCCATCCACAAAGTTAAACGGCAAATCAAGTACGCGTCCAACGTCACGAATCACGGCCTTTGCCGCCATGGTCCCGAAGGTGGCAATTTGCGATACCGAAGCTAAACCGTATTTCTGTTTGACGTAATCAATCACACGATCGCGGCCTTCTTGGCAGAAGTCGATATCGAAGTCAGGCATGGAAACGCGTTCTGGATTCAAGAAACGCTCAAACAGCAAGTTGTAACGTAACGGATCCAAATCCGTAATACCTAAACTATATGCCACAAGCGAACCCGCGCCTGAACCACGACCGGGCCCCACGGGCACACCATTATTTTTGGCCCAGTTAATAAAATCAGCCACAATCAAAAAGTAGCCGGCAAAGCCCATTTGATTAATGATCTGGCACTCAAATGCAAGACGCTTTTCATAGGTCTCACGCTTTTGAGCACGCGTTGCTTCATCCGGGTAAAGCGATTGCAAGCGTGATTCCAAACCTACTTGAGATTGCTGTATCAAGAACTCGTCCAAACTCTCCTGATTAGGGGTTGGAAAATCCGGCAGATAGTTTTTACCAAGCGTTAAACTGAGATTGCAACGCTTAGCAATTTCCACACTATTGGTCAGCGCTTCGGGCATGTCCGCAAATAAGGCCTGCATCTCAGCCTGTGTTTTAAAGTACTGTGATTCCGTAAAGTGTTTGGGGCGGCGACTGTCCGCCAGCATATAGCCTTCGGCAATACAGGTACGCGCCTCATGCGCCATAAAGTCGTCTGGGGTAATAAACTGAATCGGGTGTGTCGCCACCACCGGCAAATCCAGTGTATTGGCAAGCTGCACTGTGTGCTGCACCAGTTTGTCTTGCAACCGGTGCTTGCCTATCTCGTGGGTGCGTTGCACCTCAAGATAATAGCGATTGGGAAATAGGCTAGCCCATTGCTCTGCACATTTTTTTGCTTGTACGAGATTATCTTGGCTCAGTGCTTGCCCAACATCGCCATGCTTGAACCCTGACAAAACAATTAAGCCAGCGTTGGCATCCACCAGCCATTCTTGTTTGATTTCTGCGCGGCCGCGATATTGATTCTCTAAGTAAGCTTTACTCAGTAGCTCACATAAATTTCTGTAACCATCCAGATTTTGCACCAAAAAAAGCACACGGGTGGCTTGATCACGGTTATTGGGATTTTCCACCCAAGCATCACAACCCACCAGAGGTTTAATACCTGCACTACGTGCTGTTTTATAAAACTTGATTGCGCCAAACAGGTTGGAGAGATCGGTTAAGGCAATGGCAGGCATTGCGTCTTTTTTGGCGACTTTGACGTAGTCATCGATGCGCACAATACCATCCAAAATGGAATACTCGCTATGGCAACGCAAGTGCACAAAGATGGGTGAAATGGGCTGAAGTTCTGAAGCTTGCATGCCAATATTTTACCTTTGTCAGGTCATAATGACAGCAATAAATCGCTATATGTTGCTAATGTTTTTTGATTAAAAACGGTGAAATCACGCAAGCACTTGATAACAAAGCAATTGCGTGAAATAGGACTAGTAAACGGGAGCTAGTGCAGGCGCTGTTGAATCAACTCGTTCACTTTAGCAATCAGTTCATCATCGTGCACAGGTTTACCAAAGAAAGCATCCACCCCAATATCTTTGGCCGTATTTTGGTGTTTGTCTGCAGTACGCGAACTAATCATAATGAGCGGAGTTTTGGCTGTGCGTGCATCGTCGCGAATATTTCTCGCCAAACCAAAGCCATCCATACGTGGCATCTCAATGTCGGTAAGGATGACATCTGGCACAACAGTTTGCAGCAGTTGCATCGCATCCATCCCATCCTTCGCTACCAATACTTCAAATCCTTCACGCTCCAGCAAACGCGCTAGCACCTTACGCATAGTGAGTGAGTCGTCCACCACCATCGCTTTACGCTTATGTTGCGCTGGCGCTTGCACTTTCACTTTCACGCTGCCCACTGCCAGCACTTCACGATTCGCCAACAAGAGCGGGTTAAGAATTAAAATCACACTACCATCCCCAGATACCGTGGCCCCCATAATGCCAGGCACGCGCGCTAACTCTACACCAATTGGCTTAATCACCACCTCTTGGTTACCTAGCATTTCATCGACGTGTAAGGCAATGCGATAGTTACCGCTTCGCAACAGTAAGACCGAAGCATAAGCTTGATCCTGCTCTGCCGGCACTTCATTCAGTAACTTGGCAATATGATGCAAGGGGTAGCTGTTGCCTGCCCACACAATCTCGCCTGCTTCATAGGCTTTGGCAATATCTGCTTGTTTTATCTTTTGTGCTTGCTCAATCATCGCAACAGAAATTGCATATTGCGTTGCACCGGCACGCACCATCAGCACCTGCGCCACAGTCAGCGTAACAGGCAGATAAATGAAAAACTGTGTGCCTTCGCCTAAGCGACTATCTACATCAATACGACCACCTAGACCAGTCACTTCATTACGTACTACATCCAAGCCAACACCGCGCCCTGCAATTTGGGTCACTTCGGATGATGTAGAGAAGCCCGGCTCAAATATCACGGCCATTAAAGCTTGGTCGTTGATGTCTGCATTGGCATCAATCACTTTGTTTTGGATTGCAATTTCTTTTACGCGCTTGAGGTTAACACCAGCACCATCATCAGTAACTTGAATGCGAATCTCATCGTTTTCTGCGGCCACATGTAAATGTAGCTTACCTATCTCTGGCTTGCCCGCTTTTTTACGTGCTGCTGGCAACTCAACACCATGCGCTACTGCATTTCTTAATAAATGCTCCAAAGGTGCACCAATTTTATCCAGCACGCTGCGGTCGATTTCTGTTTTGTCACCGGTGATGACAAACTCGACACGTTTGTTCAACTCACGTGCAGTCTGACGCACAATCCGATCCATACGCTCAGACAACTGGGAGAATGGCAACATACGCACATTCATTAGGGTTTGTTGCAATTCGCGATTCATACGCGTTTGTTGTTGTAGCGCTGCTTCCGCTTGACCCAAATTACCAATCAATCCATTCTGAATGGTCGAAATATCGTTCACGCTCTCCGCCATCATGCGGGTGAGTTCTTGCAAGCGCGTGAATCGGTCGAACTCTAAGGGGTCAAATTTTTCATTGGCCTCTTGCAACAATGTCAAACGTGATTGCAGTTGAGTATCAGCCTCCAACTCCAGCTCTCGCAAGTAGTTACGCATACGTGACACACTCTCGGTCAGGTCATGCGAAGTATTTTTAAAGCCAATCACCTCTTTATCGATACGCGAACGAATAATCGAAATCTCACCGGCCTCATTAATTAGCCTATCCAGCACATCGGCACGCATACGTAAGAACTGTGTTTTACGATTGCTATGACGGATAGTAGGCGTAACCGACTCTGGCTCTACAGCTGCACCAGCAGTTGTAGCAGGCAGTGCTGTTTCTTCAACCTGCTCGTATGCTTCCGGTTCTACCTGAATCAATTGCGTCAGGTGTTCCGGCAAGTGGCCTTCTTCAAAGTAGACGCCTATGGCGTCTAAATCGGTAAACAGATGTTCAAATACGCTTGAATCGGCTTTGGTCTTAAGTGCTTGTACTGCGCGCTCTTCCATATTGTGTACAACGTTACCTAACAGATGCTTGCCCGCCATCCGTGCACTTCCCTTAAGCGTGTGCAACGCGCGCTGCAAAGCATCCGCATGTTCTAAAGCCGTTGGGTTGGCACGCCATGCTCTTAGCTCATTGCCAATTAACGGCAACAGCTCATCCGCTTCTTCTTGGAAAAGATTGAGAATTTCAATATCGACTAGCTCTGGATGCTCTTCTACTATAGGCACATAGGGTTCGGGCGCATCCTGTAGAGCTCTTTCTGGTTTCAAACTTGGTAGTTCAGCTACTGTCTCTAGTTCAGGTTCCGCTGCGAGCATATCAACAGCTTCTGGTAACTCTTCTGGTAACTCTTCTGGTAAGTCTTCTGTGACTTCATTGACTGCCTCAGCAACTGGCGAATCGATGACGTCCGTCTTAGATATGTCATCCGCGACTAACTCTGCACCGTCTTGTGCTGCCGTTTCTATGGCTTCTGCAATAACATCGGATTTGGCGTGCTTAGCGCCACGCTTAATGCTTGGGATTGCTGCTTGTACAGCTTTCATCAACGCTTTTTCTTCTTTAGGCTCTTTTAAATCAGAAACGCGCTGCCACATTCTGGCCACAGACTTAAGCACACGCGTATACAACTTGTGCTGTGGTGCTGACCAATCAACACCCACTTCATCTAGCCACTGCTCTACAGCGCGCCCGAGCGTACCCATATGCGTGAATCCGGCTGCTAATGCATTGCTTGCTAAGGTATGAACCGCGCGTCTGGCCGCATCAGATGGGGCAATCGGCGCATCATGAGCATTCATGCTGGCGAGATCTTGCTCCAACACAGTGATGTTCACCATGGCCTCATTCAGGAAAATGTTATACAACTGACGGCTAAGCTTGCGTGTACCATCAATCATGACTACATCGTCGCTGGATTTTTTCTTAGCAGGTTTTGCAGCGGATACTTTGTTCAACTGCATAATACGTGCTATCCAGACATCTGGACTCAGCGTTACTTCATGCTGTTCACGCAAGGTGTCGGACCAGTTTGCAAACTCAGCAGTGATATGCTCAATCTCTTGCAATTGCTCGTTGGTCAGTGTGGCTTTGCTCTCTAGCACACCATTCAAATAAGTTTCCACACTGCCAGCGACTTCACCCAGCCCCGATAAGCCTACTGTACGCCCACTGCCTTTTAATGTATGGAAACCTCTGCGTATTTCCACCAACGCCTCATGGCTTGCGCTGACTTTCAGCAACTGTAGGTTACTGGCAATATGTGCCAGCACTTCTTCGGCCTCAGTCAGATATATATCCAACAGCTCGTCATCCGATGCCCTATCAACGATGAGTGCTGTCGTGGTCTCATCACCCGATGCAACAACTTCAGCAACCTCATGTGAAGTGTTCTCGGCAGGGACAACCACATTTGTACCTAGTGCATTGCCCAATGCTATTTTCATGCGGGCCAGTGCACTTTCCATGGCAGACTCGTACTCAGGCCTTACTTTTGGCATTCCTTCCGCATACATACTTAGCATGCTGAGGCTTTCTGCCAACAACTCAAACTCACCTTGATTACTGTCAAAATGATTGGATTGGAAAAACTCTACGTAATCTAAACTTATTTTGGCGACCTCAGCCGGCACATCCGCATCCAACATTTGGAAGATAGAGGTCACTTCTTTTAAAGGCTTAACAGTTAACCCCAAGGGTGATTTATCTTGAGGATGACGGAAGAAACCGTCTAACGCTTGTTCAACAACTTTTAGCGACTCATGAATTTGCGAAACCACTACCTTCATGGTGTCAGCATCAAGCTCATTCGTCCTATCATGTGCAAGTTGGGTATAAGCAGCTCCGGACGCAATCAGTTCTAAGCGCTGGATCTCGGAGAGTAGTTTTTGAATTTTGCTTGCGTCTAAGTCTGTGTATTCTTGTAGCGCTGTTTCCAATAGATGAATACCAGCCGCGACCTCAATCAATATAGGATGAGTGGTTTGACCCGAACCATCCCTCAGAAAATGAATGACTTGTGCCAATGCTTGATATAAGTCGATCACCACCACCTGGCTAAGTTGCTGACACAACGGCTGCTGTTCAGCCAAAATATCAGCACAGCGAGTCACCAAGCTGCGATCGACAGAAACCGTTGTTTGCTCACGATTTTCAACATGAAAATCAATTTTATTGGAGACCTCGTTCCAAACATCTCCCACACTCGCTACCACATCCGCCAATTGTAGAGCGATACTAATTTCTGACTGATCAATAACGCTATGACCAAGATGATCCAGTGGGCTATCAATATAGCTGTGCAAGTCGTATATCTGCTTAGCTTTGCTAATTTCCGGATAGTCTGCCTGCGTTTCGGCCACGTAATACAACATATCCTTGAGCATTTGAGGATTGGCTTTGGGCGCACCATCCAGCAATTGCTTAAGTTCTTGGTCTATTTTTCTGCAAAGCCGTTTGGCTCCAGCCATTTCAGCAATATCTGCATCATGCAAACTTTGTGCAAATGCACTGGCTGACCACCACATCATTTTTGGAGCGCTGCGCGTTTGCACTTCACTCACTTTTACCAACGATTTAACCATACTGTCCAATGCGACAGCATCTTTAGCCTTAAACCAGTTCAACAATGATTTTTGGTAGTTAAGTCGTTGTTCTGCAATAAATTTAGCATAGGCGGAATCGTCCAGCTCAACCGTAGGAATATCCTTTGGTGCGGCATGACTGGTGTCCGGGAAGAACAAATCACTTTTTTCTAACAGACCACCTTGGGCAGCGACTATAGGTGCAAGCGCATCAAATAATCTTAACGGCACATCACGTGCGCCCTTCATTAAACTATCCAAGTAGGCCAATAAAGCATTCACTGCATGCACTAATTGTGCATTCAGTTCCGGCGTGGTAGCAATCTCATTTTTCTCTAGCTTAGAAATGCACTTTTCCAACTCCGCACAAAAAAACTTACAACCTTCCAAGCCCACCATATCTAGCGCGCCGCTGGCTTGATAAACATGTGTTTGTGCATAGCGTAAAAACGCAGTGTCAGAGATATTTTCGCCGTACTTGTTTAGATTCTCTAAAACGGTATGCAGCGACTTATCTATTTCTTCCTTCACCCAAGTTAATGGGCCAATATCAAAATCATTTGACACGTGAATTCATCTCAATAGTGATAGATAATTTTAAGCTTAAGCGAGCTTGAACCCAGCAACCGATTCACGCAATTCTTTCGCCAGCGAAGTCAACTGACCTACAGAAGTGGCCGTCACTTTAGTACCCTCAGTGGTTTGCGTTGTAATCTCCTGAATTTGCTGCATGTTTTTCGTCACAGTAGAAGCCACTTGTGTTTGCGCCTCTGTTGCAGATGAAATCGATTCAATTAAGCGCGCCAAGTTATTAGTAACGTTTTCAATCTCAGCCAGTGCTCGACCCGCCGCATCAGACAGTTGCGCCCCTTCCACCACACCCTCGGTGCTCTTCTCCATCGCGGCTACCGCAGAGTTAGTATCGGTCTGAATCGTTTTCACAATGGCGCCGATCTGTTTGGTCGCCTCGGATGAACGTTCCGCCAGTCGCTGCACCTCTTCCGCAACCACCGTAAAGCCTCGACCCGCTTCACCGGCTGACGCTGCCTGAATCGCCGCGTTCAACGCCAGAATGTTAGTTTGTTCGGTAATGTCAGAAATCAAGTCCACGATCTCACTAATCTCTTGCGAGCTTTCACCCAAGCGTTTAATTCGTTTTGACGTTTCCTGAATTTGTTCACGAATACTATTCATACCCTGAATCGTATTTTGTACCGCTTTGGAACCTTGCGAAGCCGCTTGTAATGAGCGCTGCGCAACCTCAGACGCCTGGCTCGCGTTGCTGGATACCTGCAAGATGGAGCGCGTCATGGTCGTCACCGCATCGGTCGTTTCGGTAATTTGCTTGTACTGTTGTTCAGTCGCTGAGAGCAATGACACAGAAGTTTGCTGCGCCTGTGCGGTCGCCGTGTTCACCTGCTCAGACGCCCGAGTAATCTCGGTTACCAGGTCTCGCAAGTTATCAATCGTATAGTTAATGGAGTCAGCAATCGCGCCAGTAATGTTCTCACGCACTTGCGCACGTACCGTTAAGTCACCGTCCGCCAAGTCACCCATCTCGTCCAGCAAGTTTAAAACGGCCATTTGGTTAGACTGTCCGTCGTCTTCCAGACGTTTCACCGAGGCGTCAATCGCTTTTACTTGTCGGATACCAAAGTAAATCATGGCGAACAAAATGGCCAAGCCCAACAGGACCAAAGCTGCCAAAATCGTCCCAAGCAGTTGCGACACCTCGCCTGACGTCTTGCTAGATAATTTTTCCACTTCAGCTTTCAACGTATTGGCTGTTTGTTTATTCACCTCATACGCACTAGCTAAGTCCGCCAATGGTTTGGCCGCTGCAATCGCACCCAATTTAATCGCAGCATCAAAGTCTTTGTTAAAAATACGGTAAAAGTTTTCATTGGATTTTGCTACCGCTTCAAACGCACCCGTCATGTTGCCGGCACCTGCATTGGCCTTCCAATAAGCCAAACGTTTTTGGAACTCAGCTTCGTAGCGTTTCACTTCTTCCAGCTTTTTATCGCGCTTTTGATAGTCACCGTTAGTGGTAGCCACATACGCTTCGTTTACCGCAGCAAACGCGTCCACCGCATACAGTGAGGGGGGTGAAATATCAGCTCGCAGATCATTATTCTTTTGAATTTTGTTGAACTCTGGCCCGTTAACGCGCACTTGATTAATCGCGTACGCCGCCAATGCCGTAAATACCACAAAACCAATCACAGGCCAGTACACCTGGGCGTAACTTGTTTTACCGCCAGAGATCGCTTCTTTTCTGCTAAATAGCTGCTTCACTTTTTCTGGCACTGCTTTTATAAAACTTAAATTAATCGCCATTTGAATCCCTCTTTTCCCTACGATTTTTATGAGTACTCTTTTTAACTAATAAGACTGTACAAACTCTTTGGACTGCACCAACTTCTCACAGTCCAACACCATCCATTGATTTCCATCTTGGTCTTCATACACCTCATGCCGCATACAAAATGCGTGCTCCAGCGTATCGCTCACCTTTTGCATCCCTTCCAGCTTGCGCAACCCCACTAACTTTTCCACCAAAAAAGCGACATGAGAAGTCACCTCATCACTCATCAACAGCACGCGCGCACTAGAACTCATGGTAGTGGCCACGCCATTTAGCAGCTGACCAATATCATTAATGGCATACAGCACACCACGCACATTGGCCACACCGAGAAACCATGGCTTCACCAAAGGTACTGGATAAATTTCCATCAATGGCAAGGTTTCGCTGATTTCCTGCATGTTAACGAGTATATGTTTACCCGCAATAATGACACCCAAATAACCTGCTGGCGCGGCTGACCCCACCTTTTTGGCTTCTTCCAGGCGCTCAAGAATGTTCGCCTGATAGTTTTTTAGGGTACTTTTACCAGCCATGATTAACCAAGCTTGGCGATGATTGCCATTAACTCGTCTTTGTTAATTGGCTTTTGTAAGCAACCTTTAGCACCCATTTTTTCTGCCCAAGCCAAATCCGTCACTTGCAATTTGCCAGAGGTCAACACAATTGGAATGTTGGCAGTTGCCGGATCTTTGGTCAGTGTTCTTGCCGCCTGAAACCCGGTAATGCCCGTCATGATAATGTCCATCACAATCAAATCCGGTGCTAGGCTAGCAGCTTTTTCCACACAAGCCTCACCACTTTCTAGCGCTTGCACTTCAAAATTGCCGGCTTCCAGCATCTCCGTAAGATAAAAACGGTCTGTCGCCGAATCATCTACAACCAATATTTTTTGTATCGCCATCGTTGCTTCCTTATTATTTAAACTTTCACATACTCATTCACTGCAGCCACTAATGTTTCTTGTGTGAATGGCTTGGTGAGGTACTCATCCGAACCCGCCATTCGGCCACGCGCTCGATCAAACAAACCATCTTTGCTTGACAGCATGATGACAGGGGTTGATTTGAATCGATCATTGCGCTTAATAAGGCTACAGGTTTGGTAACCATCTAGCCTAGGCATCATGATATCGATAAAGATAATTTGTGGGTGCTGATCTGCAATTTTGGAAAGCGCATCAAAGCCATCTTCTGCCAAAATCACTGCATATCCCGCATTTTTAAGAAAAATTTCGGCACTGCGACGAATGGTGTTGCTGTCATCAATTACCATGACTTTTACAGCTGCTGTATCACCGTTGGACAATTAATTGCGCTCCTATGTTGTACGTTGTTTACCTGTCAACTCTTCTAAGATTTTTGTATTGGTTAACTCTAAAATCCGGTAACAATCCTTTACATTTGTAGAAAAATATTACATTATCTAAACAGAAATGCAACACTTAGCTTACATTTGTGATAAAACACTTTAACATTTAATGCTAAAAATGGGTAATTTAGATACATATCTCCAGTTTATTATTTAAGGGCTGCAATCCATGTTAATCAGACAAGAATCTATAGATGCCAAAGGCTCAATTAAAGATTTACCTGCTGCATCACCTTTACCAACAGCCAATCTGGTGCTCGCCTTTTCGTCAGTGAAAAGATTTTCGGAGGGTAAGCTGCAAGCATTCTTGAAAGCACGTTACCCAACTGCCCAAGTGATTGGATGTACAACTTCTGGCGAAATCAACGCCAATGGCGTGTTCGATGACAGTATTCAAATTACCGCGATTATGTGGGAAAAAGTATTGCAACGTGTTGCGCAAACCAAAATGTCTGGCATGCAAAACTCATTTGAAACGGCAGCGCTATTAGCTAAACAACTGAAAGCTGACACTTTAAAAGCGTTACTGGTGATATCAGATGGTTTAAACGTTAATGGTTCTGAGCTGTTAAAAGGTTTTCAAAGCGTACTCGGGGAAATCCCGATTATTGGTGGCTTAGCAGGTGACGGTGGAGCCTTTGTTAAAACGCTACAAATATTCAACGATACCGTATCAGATGGCATGGTGATTGCCGTGGGCCTATATGGCGATTCACTGATTGTGTCGAGTGGCGCACTAGGTGGTTGGAAGCCGTATGGTCCGCCACGTAAAATCACCAAATCTGAAAAGAACATTGTGTACGAAATGGACGGCAAACCTGCCCTGCCACTCTACCGCATGTATATTGGCGAGGCATTCTCCAAAGGCTTACCAGGCACAGGCCTTAAATTTCCATTAGCAATTATCGAAGAAGGTAAACGCGATGTAGAAAAAATTCGCACACTATTGGCTGTTAACGCAGACGACAATAGCCTGACGTTTGCTGGCAACGTTGAAGAAGGTGAGACAGTACGTTTATGTCAAACCAACCATGACCGTCTGGTTGAAGGCGCTGGTGGTGCAGCCGAGCTAGTCATGGAAGGCTTGGGTGAAAACAAGACTAACCAAACAGGTTTGGCATTATGCGTCAGCTGTGTTGGCCGCAAAGGGGTAATGGCGGATTTGGTGGCGGACGAAGTGAAACAAGTACAGCAAATTCTAGGTGCTAAAACCAATATCACTGGTTTTTACTCCTACGGCGAACTTGCACCACGTCCCAATACTTCAGACAGCGTACTACATAATCAAACCATGACGATTGGCTACTTAAGCGAAAATGTCCTTGCCTAAACGCCTTAAATAGCCCGTCTTATCTGATTTGTGTTATAAAGCATTTGTGTCATGCAAATGCTTTTTTCTTTTATATTTTCAGTTTAGCTAGCCAAAAGGAATACCGATGCCCAATGCTGTGACTTTAATGGGAAGCCCCGTGCTGATTGAGGGTGTGTTGCCCAAAGTGGGTGAACATATCCCTGAGTTCACTCTGGTGGATAAAAATTTAGAAGATGTTACCTTGGATAAGTTTGAGGGCAAGCGCAAGGTTTTTAATATTTTCCCAAGCATTGACACCCCAACCTGCGCAAGTTCGGTAAGAAGATTCAACCAACTGGCCAGCGGCATGAAAAATACTGTGGTGCTTAACATTTCAGGCGACCTACCCTTTGCGCAGCAACGCTTCTGTGCAGCTGAGGGGTTGGATCAAGTCATCAATTTATCCAGCTTACGCGGCCGCGATATGTTTAAAAATTACGGCGTGCTGATTGTTACTAGTAAGCTTGCTGGCTTAGCATCACGTGCGGTGATGATTGCCGATGAGCATAACGTGGTTCAGTATGTTGAACTGGTCAGTGAAATCGCCAACGAACCGAACTATCAGGCTGCACTCAGAGCGCTAAAATAAGTAGCGCGCTCGAATAACAAGCACAGTTAATTAATTAGCCTATGTTCAACCAAGCTTCAAAGTGATACTTTAACGTTTCACTTGTTTCAACTACAACGCGAATCGATATATCGACATGTTGTGCACCCATACCAATCACAATCTAATATTAAACATTGAGGAGAATAATGATGGCAACAGTAACACTTAAAGGTGGCCCAGTCACAATCGGCGGAACCTTACCTAGCGTGGGTCAAACAGCCCCAGACTTCCAACTGGCAGATGCAAAACGTGTTTTACAATCACTAGACGCGTATGCAGGCAAACGCAAGATATTGAATATTTTTCCAAGTATCGATACACCTACTTGCGCGACTTCCGTGCGCACCTTCAATCAAAAGGCTAGCAAAATGGATAATACCGTTGTGCTTTGCATCTCTGCAGACTTACCATTTGCACAAAGCCGTTTTTGTGGTGCTGAAGGCATTGAGAATGTAGTGACATTATCAACCTTCCGTGACACGGCTAAATTTGCCAAAGACTACGGTGTACAGATTGTCGATAGCAGCTTAGCTGGATTGACTGCGCGTGCAGTGGTGGTGTTAGATGAAAACAACAAAGTGTTACACAGCGAGCTAGTCAGTGAAATTGCTAACGAACCGAATTATGATGCAGCATTAGCAGTGCTGTAGAGATTGCTTCAGCCACAAGCTATAAAAAGCCCCGCAATTGCGGGGCTTTTGTTATGTGTTGCCAATCAAAAGCATATGCGGATTTAGATTATTCATAAGCAGTATATTTGGCATTACTGCCTTTGGCTTTTTCTACCGGGTACTTTTTGGCATTCAAATCAATTTTCTGGTGTGCCGCTTCTACTAAATCAATCTGTAACACCTCGGCAATGCGCAATAAGTAGACAAACGTGTCAGCCAGCTCATGGCTTACCGCCTCACGTTTTTCAGGTGTCAGGACTTGGCTTTCTGCCGGGGTGTCCCATTGAAACTGCTCCACCAGCTCGGCCGCTTCTACTATCATCGCCATGGCCAAATTTTTTGGGGTATGAAACTGCGCCCAATCACGCTCGGCGACAAAGGCGTTAATGCGCTCGCGTAATTGATGCAAACTATCACTTGTGACTGACATCGTTATAATCTAAACCTCTAACAAACTTAAATAGATATTGGCTCTAGCGTTTCCAACATTTTTTCAGCCTCTAACAACACCGCAAACTCACTGGCAGTGAGTGGCTTGCTAAAGTAAAACCCTTGAATTTCATCACAATCATACGCTTTCAAATATGCCAATTGTTCCGCGGTTTCCACACCCTCCGCAATGACTTTAAAGTTGAGGCTGTGCGACATTTTAATAATGGCGGTAATAATAGCTGCGTCGTTGGCATCGGTTTGAATATCGCGGATAAAACTTTTATCAATTTTAATCGTATCAATCGGCAAGCGTTTTAAATAAGATAAGCTGGAAAAACCGGTGCCAAAGTCATCAATGGATAGACGCACCCCCATGTCACGCAATGAGATGAGATCTTTAATTCCCTCACTATCACCATGAATGGCCACCGTCTCAGTGACTTCCAGCTCTAAATAATCCGGGCTCAACCCACTTTGAAGCAAGGCTTTCGATACCTGATTCAGAAAATCAGAATAGCGAATCTCCACGGCAGAAACGTTAATCGCAACCGGAATCGGCCTTAAACCTTGTGATTGCCATGCTTTGTTCTGACGGCAAGCTTCTGCCAATACCCATTGCCCTATCACTCTTATTAATCCGGTGTCTTCAGCCGTTGGAATAAATATGTTTGGTGCAATCATTCCATTTTCCGGATGTTGCCAGCGAATTAAGGCTTCAGCTCCTACAATCTTACCGGTTTTAATTGAGACTTTGGGTTGATACATTAGTACAAACTCATGTTGACTAGCGGCCTTGCGCAAGCGATTTTCTAAAGCCACTTGGTCTGCAATTCTTGTGCTGAGCTCTTTGGTAAAGAATTGATAGTTATTTCGACCCAAGCCTTTAGCATAGTACATCGCAGCATCCGCGTTTCGCATCAGCATATCGGCAGAGTTACCATCCTCGGGATAAATGGAGATACCTACACTTGCAGATACTCTCAATTCATGCGTGCCGATTTGGAAGTCGTTGTTGGTTGCTAAAAGTAGTTTTTGTGCAATCTCAGCAGGTGCCATCGGGCTATCAATTTCGGAGAGCAATATTACAAATTCGTCACCCCCTTGGCGACTAATAGTATCGGTGCTTCGAATACAGGCTTGTAATTTTTTGCTGAGGAATTTCAGTAGTTGATCACCTACTTCATGCCCTAGTGTGTCGTTAATTTTCTTAAAGTGGTCTATATCTAAGTAAATCAGAGCTACTCGGGTTTGCTTACGTTTGGCCGCATTCAGTGCTTGCGTAATCCTATCGGTCAGCAACAAACGGTTGGGTAAATCCGTCAAAAAGTCATGCTCTGCGAGGTAAGACATTTTTTCGGCCATCTGCTTTGCACTGCTGACATCATGGAAGACCAGCACCACCCCCAACATTTCACCATCTTCACCTTTAATGGGAGCTGCTGAATCTTCAATGGCAAACTCTTGTCCTGTTTTGGCAATCAGCATGGTGTGATTAGCCAAACCACACACCTGACCATGCGCAAGCACCACATCTACCGGGTTTGCGGCCAATTTACGCGAGCTTTCATTCAATATTCTGAATACTTCCAGCACTGGCTTACCAATCGCATCGTCTTTGGCCCATCCGGTCATATTTTCAGCAACCGGATTAAGATAGGTAACATTGGAATTCATGTCGGTTGTGATCACTCCATCAGCGATAGACTCCAACGTCACCAAAGCTTGTTTTTTCTCTTTAAACAAGGCGAGCTCAGTTACTTTTCTACGTTCAATTTCTTTCAGAAGTTCTGTATTGGCATTGGTTAATTCTTGGGTACGTTGCAGCACAATCGCCTCAAGATTATTGTTCAACTCAGCAAGCTGCGTCTCGGCTTGTAAACGCTGCTTGACTTCATACTTTAGTTGATCAATATTTTTTTGCAATTGTTCAGTACTGGTCATGGTCAGCGCAATTGGCATGAGCCGCCAGAGCATCACGGCAGTAACGGCTGAGGCAATAGCGGTCAGCCCCTTCAAGCTGGCATCTACCCAGTAAGCTGGCATCCATATGGTGAAGATGGAGACCAAATGTGTCATGCCACATGCAAAAATAAATACAGAAAACATGACAAATATCCAGTTAAATTGAATATCGTTACGTTTTTTTACCAAATAAATTAGCGCTAGAGGGATAGTGAAATATGAGATTGCAATGACACTATCGGAGACTACGTATAACCAAAGTAACACCGGTGTCCACAAATAACAGTGCCCATGAGGCATAAACTCGTTGGGAATCAATAAACCTAAAAGACTTTCCAAACTCTTCTCCCTTGTAGCCTGTAAAAACCAAGTGAGCAAACAACTAATACTCTGTCAGATGGTGTCGGCGCTAGACCATGCACTATATGCTGAAGTACCGAAAAAGGTGGATACTTAAGTTAATTGTTATATTGTTATCGTTATGTCCTACTTATGAATAATACCTTGCGCGTAAATTATTTTATAGTTTTATTTGTTTTCTTTTCGGTTAGAACCCGCCACCATTTTAATTTCAAACAAGCGGCACTCGAGAGGACCATTAAACAACGGTGTGCGCTTGCTTGGGGTTAGGCGCATCAGCTTTGGCAAACGCAAATCATTGGTCAGAAAATAAGTGTTCCAGCCCGAAAATTTTCGCTTCAAGGTTTCGCTCATTTGAGGGTATAGCAATGCCAGTTCTTCGTCCTCGCCAATGCGCACACCATAGGGTGGATTGGCTACCATCACGCCCTCCTCTGCTGGTGGCGTTAGCTCGGTAAAATTCACTTGCGAGATTTGTGCCGTCTCTAATAGGCCAGCTTCGGTCAGGTTTTGCTTGGTGACACGTACAGCGCGTAAATCCATATCGCTACCATACAATTTTTGAAAGGTCGCTGGTTTTACCGCTTTGAGCGCAGCATTTTTGATTTTTTTCCAGGTGTCTGATTCAAAATTTTTCAGCTTCTCAAAGCCAAAATTGCGATGCAAACCAGGGGCAATGTTGAGCGCCATCATGGCGGCTTCCAACAAAAACGTACCGCTGCCACACATGGGGTCCAACAGGGCTTGCCCTGGTTTCCAGCCAGTGAGTTGCAAAATACCGGCGGCTAAATTCTCGCGCAAAGGCGCTTCGATACTGGCTTTGCGGTTACCACGCTGATAAAGAGCATTGCCAGAAGTATCCACATAATATTGATAGCTATCGGCCGTTAAATAGGCATGAACGCGCACCGCCGGGGTTTTGGTATCAATGTAAGGTCTTGCATTCACCACTTGTCTAAATTTATCGCACACCGCATCTTTAATTTTCAGCGTAGCAAACTCCAAACTTTTAAGCGGGCATTTAACACCGGTGACTTTCACCATAAAGTCGTGCTTCACATCAAACCAATTGGGCCAGTTGATTTTAAAGGCGGCCTGATACAAATCATCTTCGGTTGCGTATTTACCCCGCCCCACCTGCACCAAAATACGGGTAGCGATGCGTGAGTGCAAATTGGCGTGATAACACACCCCTAGCTCGCCGCTAAAACTCACACCGCCATCGGTGGGCTTAATATCGCGTGCACCACTTGCTTGTAGCTCGTTAACCAGCAACGCTTCTAAGCCTCTGGGGCAAGTGGCAAAATATTGATTCATGTTTTGTTCCTAATCTTCGGCTTGACCACGCATATGGTCAAATCCAAACTGTAATTTATTATGTGGATTATGCGATGTTAACCGCTCAACCAAATCGGCAAAGTCAATGCGATGCTCTAACGCCAATTGTTTGGCACGTGCTTGCAGTTGCGCTAATTTAATACTCGGTGCTTCTGCTTTTTTAAACCCAAACACCACAATGTTGCCGGGCTTGCCGGTAGGTAACATCAACACGTAGCCCTGAAAGCTTTGTTCAATGCGTTGCAGGTAAATATCAAAATTTTTATCGCTACCCCACAAGTTAATCACCAACATGCCTTCGTAACGTAGCGCATCAGCACAATCGTCAAAAAAAGCCTGCGTACAAAAATCTGGTGGAATCCCCACACCGTCAAATGCATCAATCATCAACACATCGCATGTGTTTGAATGATTTTGCAGGTAGGCCAAACCATCTTCTTGCAGCACAGTGAAGCGGTCATCATTTTCCGGCACGTAAAAATGGCTACGCGCAATTTGTATCACTTGTGGGTTAAGCTCTACCACGGTTTGGGCAATACTTGGACAATACTGCCAAATGTATTTGGGCACGGAACCCCCACCCAAGCCAATGGAGAGAATATGCTGAGCCTTTTGCTTAAACAACAAAAACCCCATCATGCCACGCGAATAAGGGAGCTCCAACGCATAAGGCTCTTTTACGCGCATGCTGCTTTGCACTGTCACAGAGCCCAAATGCATGGAGCGCACACCATCCATTTCGGTGACTTCCACCACATTCGCATCGGCCACACTTTTGTGAATTTTTCGATTAAATTTAAACATCAAATGTCCCTATTCAGACACTTCCTGCGCTTCCAAAATCTCGGGCTCAGCTTCAGTTGACACGGTCTCGACAACGCCCTTGAACTGGCAATGCAGTTCCATCATCAATGTATCCACCTTTTGTACCGTTAACAGCACATGGGTGCCTGCTTTAAGCTCAGGCAAACTTGGCACCTTGGTGATGTATGGCAATGCTTGCAGGCGCACTAAATTTTCACGCCAAACGGTGGCTTGAATCTCGCTGATGTTTTCTTGAATCAGATACTGCAAGCACCAATAACGCTCCATGCGCGTTTGAAACTCGTTGTAGGCGTTGTAGGTTAAATCAAACTTACGCATGTGCCCCACAATCACATCACTGTTGGGTGGATACACTGGCGGTGTCATTTGAATGGCCGCAATGATTTGACGCTGGTTAATTAAATCCACCGCGCGACGCAACGGTGAAGTGCTCCAGGCATATTGCGCTACGCCCAAGCCCTGATGACCCTCAGCCTTGGTGGTCATGTAAACTTTACCGCCATTTTGTGCGCGGTAAATACCGGGCAGTTTGTGCTCAGCCAATAAAGCACCCCATTGGCTGTTGGCCTCAATCATCAACTCTGCCACCAATTTATCCATGGGCGAACCGCGTTGACGATTCACAATACGCACTTTGCCATCTTCGACGTAGAAATTGTAATCCACTTGGGGTGGACGCGTGGGGTCATACTTACCACGCGCTTTTTCTCGACTTTCAGCAAACTGAAACAGAAACAAAAGCCTGCCCCAATATGGATGGCCAGTATCTGAAGTTAACGTGGTCTCATTAAAATAAGGCTCTAGGGTATCGTGACGTAAATTTTCCGCGATGTGGACTCGCTCTAATTTGCTCTCGCGCTTGATCACCGACCAATCCGGCGCCACTTCAATGTAAAGCGATAACACTGGTTTCACCTCTCCGGCATCCAAACTAAATGGACGAATGGCGGCTTCTGGCAACATGGTGATTTTATGCCCAGGCATGTACACCGTGGATAAGCGCTTCATCACTTCTGCGTCTAGCGGGCTATCTGGCAGCACGCCCAAAGCTGGGGCCGCTATATGCACACCTACCAGCGTATTACCGTTAGCCAGTGGGGTGACCGATAAAGCATCATCAATCTCGGTGGTGGTAGCGTCATCAATACTAAACGCTTGCACTTTTGACAATTGCAAATCCTCAGGCGCTTGTGAAATCTCAAAGGTGCCAAACTCGCTACCAAGCGGAAAATACTCTCGTAAGAACGCCCCTAAATGATAGTCATGTACTGAGGGAATCGCTCCGGCGTTCGCCAGCACTTGCGTGGCATTTAAATGCAAGTCATGGGTGGACTGCTCCAGCGCCTTCCACTCTAGGGTGTTTTTGTCCGGCGCATATAACAGCATATCTAACTTGCTATGAAATGCCTCTGGTAATTGGCCAGCCACCAAAGCCGCTGCCATTTGCGCCACTTGTTCGGCTTGCAAGCGCTTTTTCTCATGCCCGGCCAGCGCTGCCTTTAACGTATCTGCCGGGGCGGCTTTGTAATTGCCTTTACCTTTGCGGTAAAAATACATGGGGGCTGCGTGCAATTTAATAGCCACCGCTGCCGATTGGATGGGGGTTGGTTTTGCGCCGTAATAGTCTTGTGCCAATGCTAAAAAATTAAACTCGGCTTCTCCACAGCATTCCCACAAAAAATCGGTATCTAGCGTTTCGGCTTCAGCATTGGCTGCCTCCATAAAACCGGAAAGCGACTGTTCAAATCGCATTAATACGTTTGCCACTTTGATTTTGGAGCGCTTGCCGCTGCTAGACTCGACCTGAAGCGAGCTGTCCGCCTCTGTCATGATAATGGCGACTTTAAAACCACCGTCTTCTTCGTAAAATACGTTCATGCAAAACACTTTTATTGATATAGCTGTAATGATACATGAGTCATCAGGGCAATCCTGTCACAAATTGCAACTGAATGAATGTTGCAAGCCTCTAATTTTTACAATGAAACAGACTACAATAGCGGTATGAGAACACTGACCTTTGATAATCGCTGGTTGCGCGAGCTTCCTGGCGACCCTGAAATTGAGAACTTCACCCGCCAGGTGCCTAATGCACTGTGGTCTTCGGTGATGGCCACGCCAGTAAAAGCGCCACGCTTACTCGCGTATTCACCAGAGGTGGCCGATATGTTGGGCCTCGCAAAAGATGAGATGCAAGATCCTGCCATGCTCAATGCGCTCAGCGGAAATGGTTTATTGCCAGGTATGCAATCCTATGCCACGCGCTATGGTGGTCATCAGTTTGGCAATTGGGCGGGGCAATTGGGAGATGGCCGTGCCATTTTGTTGGGTGAACTTATCCATCAAGGCAAGCGCTTTGAACTTCAGCTCAAAGGCGCAGGCTCCACGCCTTACTCCAGACGTGCCGATGGCCGCGCGGTATTGCGCTCTAGCTTGCGGGAATATTTGTGCTCGGAAGCGATGCATCATTTAGGCGTACCCTCCACGCGTGCGCTTAGCTTGGTCGCCACTGGCGAGCAAGTGGTGCGAGATATGTTTTATGACGGCAATCCGCAATTAGAAACCGGGGCAATTGTCTGTCGTGTGTCACCGTCATTCACGCGCTTTGGTCATTTTGAAATGCTCGCCAGCCGCGGTGAGCAGGATTTACTCAAATTATTGATTGCATTCACAATCGACCGCGACTTTAAGGAATGGTATGACACGCAGCCAAACAAATTGGCAGATGAGCAGTTAACCCCTGAGCTCATTCTTGCATGGTTCACCGAAATTTGTGCACGCACAGCGGTGATGGTGGCACATTGGATGCGTGTTGGCTTTGTGCATGGTGTGATGAATACCGACAACATGTCGATTCTCGGCCTTACCATTGATTACGGCCCTTATGGCTGGGTGGATAATTTTGACCCAGGCTGGACACCCAACACCACCGATGCTCAAGGACGCCGATATTGCTACGGCCGACAACCGGATATCGCTCGTTGGAATCTGGAGCGTTTAGGTGACGCACTTGCCACCCTGATGCCAAGCGCCAATGACTTGGAGAGTGCGCTGGATCATTTTGATAGCGTTTACATCACCCATCTGACGCAAGCGTTTGCTGGTAAGTTTGGCATGGGCCAATGGCAAGACGGCGATGGTGAAATGGTGAACCGCTGTTTTGAGTTAATGATGCGCGCAGAAGTGGACATGACCCTATTTTTTAAACACTTAGCATTATTAGATATCAATAATCCCAAGCTTGATACGCTGAAGCTTGCATTTTATACCGAGCAAGGCTATACCAACTTTAATGCTGATTTTGAGCAATGGCTGAAGGTGTATAGTCAGCGTATACAAAACAGTTCGCTAACGCCGGATGCCAGATTGCAACAAATGCAGGCGCACAATCCACGTTATGTACTCCGCAATTACTTGGCGCAACAAGCCATTGATTTAGCAGAGCAAAACGACACCAGCCTGCTGGAAAATCTGCATCAAGCATTGCGCAACCCCTACACTGAACAAGTTGGTATGGAAATATTTGAAGAAAAACGACCTGACTGGGCAAGACATAAGGCGGGTTGTTCCATGTTGTCCTGTAGTTCATAATTCTAGCCATGAATGCTCAAGATTTAATCCTAAAAGCTGGTTTAAAGCCAACCAAAGCGCGCCTCGCGGTGCTTAATATTATTGCTGAGGCTAACAGCGCCTTGAGCCATCCAGAAATTCTGGAACGCTTATCGGGGCAAAAAGAAATTGACCGAGTGACAATTTATCGCGTGCTGGATTGGCTGACGGAACACGCGTTGATTCATAAAATTGCGGGCGCAGGAGATAAACGTGCATGGAAGTTTCAACTCTCTCAGCCACGTTTTAACTCGGTAACTGCACCCAAGCCTGCATCAGGGATACTTGCCAATAACGGTCACCACCATGCGCACCTACACTGCCAAGTGTGCGGTAAAGTCACTTGTGTGCATGAATTAGAGCCGCACTTTCCCTCAAAAGTCTTGGCCCAATACCAAGTTACCAGCATCGAAATCAATATCAAAGGTATCTGCGCAGACTGCGCGCCGACACAGCTCGCTTAACTTAAAATAATTGCAACATTGTTGCATTAGTGTACTCATTCCAATAAAATGCAACATTGTTGCTTTTATTGGATGATTGCATGAAAAAACTTCCTGTCACCGTGTTATCTGGCTTTTTGGGCGCTGGAAAAACCACCCTACTCAACTATATTCTTAATAACCGTGAAGGCAAGCGCGTTGCTGTCATTGTCAACGATATGTCCGAAGTGAATATCGACGCGCAATTGGTGCGCGAAGGTGGCGCAGAGCTCTCGCGCCAAGAAGAAAAGTTGGTGGTGATGAGTAATGGCTGCATTTGCTGTACCTTGCGTGAAGATTTGCTGTTAGAGATTACCCGCTTAGCCCAAGAAAACCGCTTTGATTATCTTCTGATTGAGACCACTGGTACTTCTGAGCCACTACCGATTGCGGAAACCTTTACCTTTGCCGATGAAGACGGCACCACCTTGGGCGATGTGGCGAAACTCGACACCATGGTTACGGTGGTAGATGGTTATAACTTCATAAAAGATTACAGCTCGCAAGATATGCTAGCGCAACGTGGTGAATCGCTCGGTGATGAGGATGAACGCACGGTGGTGGATTTACTGGTCGACCAAATTGAGTTTTGCGATGTATTGATTCTAAACAAAACCGACCTGATGACCCCTGTTGAAATTGGCCAACTTGAAGGCGTCCTTAAAACCTTGAATCCACGTGCGCAATTGTTACATAGTAGCTTTGGTAAAGTGCCACTAGACCGCATTATGAATACTGGCTTGTTTGATTTTGACCAAGCCGCAGAAGCGCCAGGCTGGTTACAAGAGTTACGTGGCGAGCATGTACCTGAAACCGAAGAATATGGTATTTCAAGCTTTGTCTATCGTGCGCGCAAACCGTTTCACCCCCAACGTTTGTGGCAATGGTTGAATACCGAATGGCCAGCCGTTGTGCGCTCGAAAGGCCGTTACTGGATAGCCAGTCGTCCAGATTTTTGTGCGACTTGGTCGCAAGCCGGTGCCGTGACGCGCACCGAACTGGCAGGCATGTGGTGGGTAGCAACACCCAATGAATATTGGCCAGAAGATGAAGAAAGTTTTGCACACATCAAAGAACGTTGGCAAGAACCCTATGGCGACAGGCAACAAGAATTGGTCATCATTGGCATGCACATGGACAAAGCTGCACTGACCGCAGAATTTGATGCTTGCCTGCTTACCGAGTCTGAAATTGCGCTAGGCATGGATGCCTGGCGCAGATTGACTGACCCCTTCCCTCCATGGCAAAAATTTCAAAATGAAGTATCTGAGACAGAAGAAGCGGCCTAACTAAGCTAAAATATAGGTATGGATAAAAGAATACCCGTCACTTTACTCACCGGCTTTTTGGGCTCAGGCAAAACCACGCTACTGAATAAGTTGCTTAGCCATCCCGGCATGAAAGATACCGCCGTCATTATTAACGAGTTTGGCGAGGCTGGTTTGGACCATATTCTGGCGCAAAATGTAGAGAGCAGTTATGTGGCAGACAACACAGTATTGCTACAAAGCGGCTGTTTGTGTTGCACACTGAGCAATGAATTGGCCGACACCATGCGCGATTTGTTTTTTAAACGTGCGATAGAGGCGATTCCTCAATTTAATCGCCTCGTGATTGAAACCACAGGCATGGCTGATCCCGGCCCGATTTTAGGAAATCTGATGAATGAACCGGTAATTGAGTCTGTGTACAGGTTGGATGCAGTTGTAGTGACTATTGACGCAATGTACGGTGCTGAACAAATTGACCAGCATGCTGAGGCACGAAAACAAGCGGCTGTAGCCGATGTATTGCTCATTACCAAAACGGATTTGGCTACACCTGAGCAAGCAGAACAGTTGAAAGAAAAACTGATTGCACTCAATTCCGGTGCTACTCAACACAATGTGTTACATGGTGTGATTGAGCCAGATTTTATAATTGATGTGGGCTTATTTGACCCGACTGGGAAACGCGCGGAACCACAACGATGGTTGCGTGCTCCCGTAAGCAATGCTAAACCGCGTGGCATGCTCCCTGCAAAATCCAATCATGACGACATTACGAGCTTTACTGTATATATGCCTAAACCGCTGAATTGGCGCGATTTAAAACCAGTGGTTCTAAAACTGTGCCAAACCCATGGGGAGCAGTTGTTGCGACTCAAAGGCGTCATCCATGCCGAGGACCAACCGGCACCACTGGCGATTCATGCGGTGCATTTCACCCCCTACCCACCGACCTTGTTAGAAGGTTGGGATGAGGACGAACCGATTAGCCGCGTGGTGCTGATTGGTAAAGGGATGGACGAAACAGGGATAAGAAAACTGCTGACGCAAATCTAAATCGCACATTCAACATTTTTTTACGCACTCGGTTGATTTTATTGCGTTTTATAATGTGGCCCAAAGAACTCTTGCATTAAAAAGTCTTCCAGTTCCGCGCTATCTTCTATTCTGGCCGATTTTATGACCGAGCGGCCCAATCGATGCGACTCCCATTCAAAGTCGCCTTGGTAATGCTCGCGAATCAAATCAATCATGCGGCGAATCATTACCAAGCGGATATCTTGCCCACTGCGTGCTTCCACCTGAAAAAATTGCATCTTGGCGTTGTTGTAATTATCGGTCCAGCCTTTAAAACTAAAGCTGGCACTATTGGTATCGATACGTTTTACTTCAAATATACCATTGGTACCTACTTTTAGATTTTCCATGATCCGCCGATCACGTTTTTCGTCTTCGCTCGGCCCACGTTCGCGGGCTGCGGCTTCAGCATTTTGTTGCGCCGCATAAGATTCCACCGCCTGTCGCTGTGCACGGCGTTGGTTGACCATCGCCATCATATCGACCGGTGCTTCATTGGGTGCCGGCGGCTTATTAGGCATGGGGGGCGGCATTGGGGTTGGGCTGGGTTTTTGTTGTGTAAGCGCTTCTGGTACAGAGAAATCCTGTGGCTTCGGCTTATTTGGTTTAGCCGCTGGTTTTTTTGCAATGACTTTAGGTTTGGGTGGTTCAGGCTCAGGTTGCGGTTCAGGCAACGGCGTTGGCTCCGCAATTTCTGGTGCAGTCTGTGGCAAAGGGGCTAAATTGACTTCGATAGTGGTCGACTGTGGAATCGGATTCATCTCAGGCTTAGGAATAACCCAAAACAACAGAATGGCGTGCAATAGCAGTGACACTAGTATAGCCACTACCGTATTGCGGCTTATGCTAATCTGGATAGCACGTTCGCGACGCGGTTTGGCTAGAAACAGGTCTGCAGCGTTATCGGTATTGAGTAGAGAATCTGGCCGCATACTTGCTAGATTGCTAACTCCGACCACACTTTATCTAAGCGCTTGATGGAGACAGGTGATGGCGTTCTTAACTCTTGCGCAAACAAGGATACGCGCAGCTCCTCTATCAGCCAACGATACTCCACCAAGGCCGGTGGAATGGTCTTATTGGCGGCTTGCAGTGCTTTCATTTTATCTTGCCAGCGCTGCCAAATCAGCCCGACACTAGCGGCATGTTTGCCATCACGGTCTGGATTGCTAGGCTGCTTTTCAATACGCAAGCATAACGCTTTTAAGTAGCGCGGCACGTGTTGCAAATACTCCCAAGGGGTTTGATGAAAGCAACCACGGTACACCAATAAGCCAATTTGCTGCTCGCAATCACGTTTGAGGCGATTTACTGTGGCTGGCATTTTGGCTTGTTGCTGTAGCAAAGCCTGATATTCGTTGGCAATCGCTTGCGCCTGACGTGTCACGGCATCCGTCACGGCTGGTAAGCGTGCACGTGCGCGTTGTTTTAGCTTCATAAAAGCATCGTTAGTCCTAGGCAACTCATCTTCACCGATAAACGCACGGTCTGCTATTGCGGTGAGCATATCTTCACGTAGTTCATCTGGCGAAATAATATTGCGTAGCAATAGCGCATATTGGTTAAAATTGGGCAGCCCTTTTTCTAGCTGCTTCATTTGTTCTTTTAACTCAAAGCGCATCAAGCGGCAAACACCTTTACGATGATTTACGCTTGCTTCCGCCACCGTATCAAACAATTTGACCGCAACACTGTCGGTTTGATCCTCTAAAGCCGGGAACCCGGTGAGCTGGCGGTTATCTCTGCTGAAGGTCAGCGTCTCCGGCAAATCGCCAAAATCCCATTGCTTCAAACCAGTTTTTTCTATGCTGGGCGAACTGGCACGGAATGTCAGCTGCGCTGCGGAGCCCAATTGTTTTTTTAGCGCCAACCAATCACGACCCATGCCCAATTCACGGCCTTTTTCATCAACCACGCTAAAGTTCATGCGCAGATGCTCAGGCAAGGCTGATAGGTCAAAATCAGACTCAGACAGCTTAAGCGTGGTTTTAAGATGAATGTATTCTGCCAGGGTAGGCAATAAGGCATCTTGAACCGAGTGCCGTTCCAAAAAGCCCGTGACAAACTCAGGCACCGGCACACAGACTCGCCTGTAGGTTTTAGGTAATGCTTTAATCAACGCAGTCAGTTTCTCTCGTATCATGCCGGGCACCAACCAATCGGCTCGCTTGGCATCCAATTGGTTTAGCAGTGCCAAAGGCACGGTCGCGGTCACGCCATCCAAAGCATGGCCAGGTTCAAAGCGATACTTCAATGCGAGTGTTATGCCATCCATCTCAAACGTTTCCGGAAACTGTGCTTCGGTCACGCCAGATGCACCATACCGCATGAGCGCATCACGCGTTAGGTACAACAATTTAGGATTTAACTTTTCAGCATCTTGACGCCACTTTTCAAAACCAGCGCCATTTACAATGCTATATTGCGCGCTAATCTGAGGAATCACAGCGTCATAGAACGCAAACAATTGGTGCTCATCCACTAACACATCTTGACGCCGCGCCTTATGTTCCAATTCTTCAACTTCTGCAATCATGCGTCTATTAGCATCAAAGAACGCACCTCTCGTGTCAAATTCCATATTAGCTAGAGCCTCTCGGATAAAAATCTCGCGAGACTCCTCTGGATTAATCGGGCCGTAATGCACACGGCGCTTAGGGATAATAGTGAGACCATATAAGCTCAAACGCTCCCAAGCCACCACTTGCGCTAATTTTCTATCCCAACGTGGATCACTGTAATGGCTTTGTGTGAGACTGCGAGCCAATGGCTCTATCCAATCGGGCTCAATTTTGGCTACACATCGCGCATAGAGCTTGGTGGTATCCACCAGCTCTGCTGCCATCACCCATTTTGGCCGCGTTTTCTTTAAAGCAGAACCTGGCGCAATGTGAAAACGGATACCACGCGCACCAGCATAAGATTCACTTTCACCATCTTTAAACCCAATGTTACCTAGCAAACCAGCCAGCAAGGCTTTATGAATCTGCTCGTAATTCGCTTCTTTGTCGTTAAGTTTAAACTCCATTTCCTCAACAATTTCCAGCAACTGACCATGTAATTCACGCCATTCTTTTAGACGCAAAAAGGAAAGGAAGTTTTGATGGCATTGATTGAGCATATCTTTATTGGATTTCTTGTGCTTGAGCGCATGGTCAAACCAATCCCATACCTTGAGGTAGCTCATAAAGTCCGAACCTTCACCAGCAAATTTAGCATGGGCATTGTCCGCCGCCTCGCGCTTATCCATGGGCCGTTCGCGCGGGTCTTGTATGCTGAGCACACTGGCAATAATCAGAATCTCTTTCAAACATGCTTCACGTTTGGCCGCTAAAATCATACGGCCTACACGCGGGTCGAGTGGTAACTTGGCAAGTTGCAAACCAACTTCTGTGATTTGTCGCTGCTCATTTACCGCGCCCAATTCTTGCAATAGCAAATAGCCATCGGCAATCAAACGTGAACTTGGCGCTTCAATAAACGGAAATTCCGATACGTCGCCCAAACGTAAAGCCGCCATGCGCAAAATCACAGCGGCTAGTGAGCTACGCAGTATTTCTGGCTCAGTAAAAGCCGGGCGGCCATTAAAATCATCCTCGGAATACAAGCGTACGCAAATACCGTTTGACACACGCCCACATCGTCCTGCGCGTTGTTTGGCAGCTGCTTGTGATATTTTCTCAATCTGCAACTGCTCGACTTTGGCACGTGGACTATAGCGGTTCACCCTAGCCAACCCCGCATCAATCACGTATTTAATCCCCGGTACCGTAAGTGAGGTTTCGGCCACATTGGTGGCCAGCACAATACGACGGCTGCTGTGGGTTTTAAAGATTTTCTGTTGGTCTTCAATCGAGAGACGCGCAAACA
>OFDC01000353.1_pt1 | contig 37874 bp, 34 predicted proteins | sample 1520941 | NCBI WGS metagenome assembly OFDC01 (sample SAMEA94258168, study PRJEB24077) | hot springs metagenome | biome: Aquatic biome; feature: Water | place: India | collected 2012-12-06 | depth 5 m | reverse complement strand
TTTAAAGTTGTTTCTACTTCAAAAACGGTCAACTTATTTCAGGCATAGACAGTTTATGGTTATTGGTTCATGGTTATTGGTTATTGGTTTTGGTTATTGGTTTTGGTTAATGGCTGTGGTACCAAGAACCAAGATCCACGATCCAAGAACCAAGAACCAAGATCCAAGAACCAAGATCCACGATCTAAGAACCAAGATTTAAGACCCCGAAACGATCGAGAATGCTACGCCTGCTTCGAAGTATGGATTGCTTGCGCCTTTGAGTCCGGGTAAGGTGCCCGCTGCGGCGTGGAAAGAGAACCCTCCATTTACCGGGATGTACTTCCATCCTACTTCAAATCCAATCGGCGACATGTCATTAAATTCATTCACATCATACTTTGCATACGCTGGAATAGACGAGCCGTTAAACGTGGTGTCATAAGCGTACACTTCATCAAATCTTTGTTGAATAGCAATCAGAATATTTCCATAGAAATAATTTCCTGACATACGCTCTTGGTTATAGTTGGCACTTGATTCTGTTTGGAAATTCACAGATCTATTAAATGCCCATCCCAATCGAAGGTGGGTGTAATTGAGATAAGAAGATTGATCCTCTGCATCTATCTCTCCTTCTTCTAATGAAAACTTATCTCCTTGCAAATGGTACCACGTAGTTCCTTTGGCAAGTCCAAAGTTCAATCCTGATCTCCACAATACTTTGTGTGATCCTTCTTTGGTAAATTTCTTTTTATTAGCATATCCAAGTATCACCTTGGAGTTAGCTGTCTTTTCTTTGGATGTAATGAAATAAATCGCCTCGGCCTTTACATAGTTAGAAGGTGTTGGCTTATAAATCGACTGCACAAAATTTCCGTCCACCGCATCACCACCTTCCACTGAACCAGGCGATTGACGATCGAGCAAATTGATACTTGCCGTAGCGCTCATAAACCACTTTTCACTGTACTGCCAATCCACACCAAACTGTGTGGTGAGATATGACGTATTGTGAGCGCCATAAGAAATGCCAATACCCGGTAATCTCCAATGAACGAATGGTAACTTGGGATCGTCTGTCAATACTCTGAAAGTAGCAGTATTTAAATCCACTCCGGTCGAATCTTGTGAGAGTGCAACGCAACTTGAACCAATTGCTAATGCACAAAGAATAGTCTTTAATTTCATGGTCTTAGTGCTTTAGATTTGGTTTACAAAAAGGTTTACCGTTGCATTCGTTGAACCATTGATATCATCCAGGACAACACCGCACGCTTTAACTACCCAACCCTCAGCACTATTTTGAACGGCCACCGTTCCTGAATTCATCATGCTCACGTATCTATCTACCTCCACGCCGTTAGAAGTGCGCGTAATTTCCATAACGAAATCAGTTCCTGTAATATCGTTTGTTGCCGAATACGGTAGAGCAGTGTATGTTTTTGTTTCACCTGCCGCAGGAAGATCTCCAATGCGAATGATCATCACCTGACCTCCTGGAAAAGTTAAGGTGAATTGTTTTGAAGATGTATTAAAAGTTCCCACCTCGATGGAATAATCAACACCGAAGTATCTCATGAGATTCGGTGTGATGCAGCTGAAATCGCCCAATGTGCAGGGCTCACAGATTCCACCGCAGTCGGTAGCGTGTTCTAGACCTTGATCAAATTGATCATTGAAACAAACATCTGCCGCCGCAGTGTAGTCTGACATATCTCGAAGGTTTTCCGATCGGCACCCCCATAATAAAGAGACAGCCACCGCAGCCCCTAATAGTTTAATCTTCATAGTTTCATTTATTCGAAGCGAATATAAAGGAAAATAAAGAAGCGGAGAAGCGGAGAAGCGGAGAAGGAGAAAATGACAAATGATCTCGGCTTTGCCGAATAAATAAATTTCGAATCTCGAATCTCGAATCGAGAATTGAGAATTGCGAATTGAGAATCGTTATTTCGGGGCGGCGAAATAGGGTTGGGTGCCGGGGGCTAGGCGTGTAAATTTCATAGTGCCTTCTGCACTTTTCACACATTGCACTTTATTCGCGCTGATTACGTAAACAGGACCGTCTAGATTATAGCACGACTTATACTCCACTACTTTTCCATCTGCTTTTACAAACTGAACTAATCGTATATCGCCCTTCGCAGTGTATAGTGTATCGCAATCGTAAGCATTTGAATCTTGGATTACTAATTCTTTGCTTACAAGATTTTCTAGTCCGTTCTTCTTTTGAGGTAAAATTGCAAATGAACTCACGATGAGAACCAGAAATATGCATCCCAGATATAGTGGTGTCTTCATAAGATCGTAGGTAAATAAAAACTAAGGATTATTAACAACACGGCTAAAATTGAGAAACCGACAATTGCACTTCCTCCAGAATACTTATTGCTATCTTTCTTACTCACCTCGCGTGCTTTAATAAGCGAAAGAAAGATGGATCCAAAAACAAGAATAAAAGCCCCAGGACTGAAGAGTGAAGCGATTGAGGTAAACATTAAAAATACTGCAAACGCTAGAAATGGATTTGTCACTTTCTTGGACTTTTTATTCATTCGTTGCAACTGAAAAACAGAGGCGCGGTTCTTATCTACCGACTCTCTCACATTTGCATAACCTTGTGGCTTTGGATATTTATAATAATCAATCGTACCGTTAGCATAAACGATTTTATCCACCCGTTTTAATTTGATGCTAAGCGTATCTCCTGTCGGATTATCGCAGTTGAAATATGAAAGCTTCAAGCTATCGATACGCAATGCCTTGATGATAAATTTTTCATCCTTCACATTGTATAATGTATCACATTTTAGACTGTTACTTGGAGAAATAATAGAATCATTTAGATCCGCATCATACTCTAACTGGATAGGCAAATCAGTTTCATTTTCTGATTTTTCCAAAACGACAGCATCCGGACTAGAAGCGTCCAAACGTCCATCCACCGCGGATTCCCCTGCCCAATGCGACCATTCAATATGATAGCCTTTCCTGTAATGACGTTTCTCAATAGAGCAACTTGCAATCAATAATAGTAAGCTGAATAGAAAGAGTGTTCTCAAGCCCATAATTTTAAAACAGTTGACGCAAGATAGGGAAAAAGAGATTAGGGTTGGGGGTTAGGGGAATTTCAATTCTCAATTCTCGAATTGAAATTTGAGAATCGAAATTTGAGAATCGAGATTTAAAACGCCTCCCCTGTGTATAGGTAGATTCCGTTTCCTTCGGGGGTGAGGGCGAAGTCGGCTCGGATGAAAATGTCTTTCTTTGGGAAAACTAAGAATCGCAATCCCAATCCCGCTGCGGGATGCCATTGTTTTTCGGCGAGCATCGAAGCCTCTGGAGCAACTGTTCCGATCGACGCAAACGCTACTCCACCAAATCGTTTGCTGCCTCTGAAGGGCAACCATCGATATTCTATTTGTGTAGAAAAATAATTCTTGTCTCTGAATCTTCCCGTATAGTATCCTCTACCATGCGAATCGCCTCCCAGTTGAGCATATTGATTAAACGGTACTTCTCCTCTCATCGATGAGCCAATGGCTTGGAAGGCCAGCACCTGATTTTTACGCACGGTCTTGAAGAGTCGAAGATCTGCTTGCACTGTATTGAAGCCATATTCACTCCCCCACACATTGTCGTAATGAATATAGGCCAACTCTGCAAATGCCCCCTGTCGTACATTCAAGGCATTCTTTCGATTATCGAAAACAATCCCCGCTCCTAATCCCAAATTTGAAGTTCCATCTGCTCCGCGAATCATCGTATGCGGGTGCTCGCTCTCGTCTGCAAAACTCACATTATACAAACGCTGATAATCGATCTCCAGTCCCACGAATAAATCTGTTGCTACTTTGCGCAGCACACGCTCTTTGATCAACGTATAATCTGCATTTAAGACGGTCTCGTCTTCTTTGCGCGCCTCTGGTCCTAGTCCGTAATAGAACAAGGGGAATCGTTGAAAACGAAGCCTTCCAAGAAAAAACCAATTGTCGCGATCGCCATAAATAAAATGATCGAACCATGCGCCATACTGTTGTTTCAAAGTGTAAAACGTGAAGACTTGAATCTCACTCAAACGGTTATTGATGTAATCACCTTTCGCATTGTAGAGATACAATCCAGAAAAGCCAAGCTCCAAGCTCGTTTCAGGACTATAAGCGACCACGGGATACAATAGAAACTTGGGTTTGCCGGCATCCACACTGTCGTTCAAAAAACGATAGGCATAATTGTAAACCTTTTTCTTAAAGGTCAAACTATCGCTTTGAGCCAACAGTGGGGCATTGGTAATTGTAAAAAGTACAAAAAGTAGGATATTCTTCATCGTCATCAAGTCAAACAAGCTCTCCTTTTATCGGTTCAATAATAGTACCTAAAACTGGAAGATAGTTAGCGTATCAAATGATCATCTAAAAAAAGGACAGCATAGTAGCACAAAAAAATTTGAATAATTATTTCGAACGAAAATTATAAAACAACTCCTATTTCTACTCAAATTAAGATTAGAAATAGGATATTCAGAACATTTAAAATAAAGTTTTTAAATTCGGACCCGAACTTAAATGATTTAAATGTGAACGCTCCCAACCATTTCATCTCAAACTTCGATGGTGCAAAAATCGCTGTCTATCGCAAAACAGGAAAACCGTCCAATAAATCAATTCTTTTTATCCATGGCAACTCACTTTCATCCGCCATATTTGAGAAACAATTTAACGCTCCTGTACTAGCAGACTACAATTTGTTTGCATTTGACTTCCCTGGACATGGGGAATCAGAAAATGCAATAAAACCAGATGAAGTGTACTCTGTGAGAGGCTTAGTCCAAACATTAGAGCATGTTATTACTTCTCTAAAACTAAAAAATGCTATCCTTGTAGCTAACTCACTAGGCGCCGACCTTGTACTGAATAGCACTCAAATTAGTCAATGGGAAAATAGTCTCCTCACTTTTTCTCACGCCCCACTTTCTGTAATGACTGACTTATATGAAGCAATACAGCCAAGTCCGATGTATGCTTTCTTTTATAACGCTAATTGGACAAAAGAAAATATCGTTACAATAGCACATGAATTGACATCTGAGCAAGATTCAGGTGTTGAACTGAAAACTGTTCTTGCTCGAGTAGACAGTGAGTTTCGTCGCGTATTTTCAGCCACGATGCAGCAAGGAATGCTAAGGGATGAGTACAAGGTGATAGAAGAGTTTAAGACACCCGTTTGCGTATGTTGGGGACAAAATGAACGACTACTCAAAAAGAGCTATTATGACAATCGATCTAAATTAAACTTTTGGAATAGTGAACTTCAAATCATTGAAAATGGGTCTCACCTCCTTTGCTTAGATTCATCTGAGAAATTCAATCATGTTATTTTAAATTTCATTTCTAGTATTTAATATTCATGGGAGAGTCAAAATCAGAAGCAGAATACCATCGTGAGATTCGTCTTAAGACCTCAAGGGTAGAAGTCTCAAGTGATTTCCTCCAGCCTCTTATAAATAATGCATCACAACTCCGCATAGATCACTTTCTTCCTTGTATTATTTATGTACTTGACTATAGAACGCAAAAGTACCTGTACTTGAGTGATGGATGTCTCGAAATGAGCGGATACACCAAGGAATTCATCTATGAGGCGGGAATGAATTTTGTCCATCAAAATATCCACCCCACAGACGCATCTTTTTTTGAAAAAAGCTTTAGTGATCGCTACATCAATTATATCCGTAACATCGAAGATGATGACTTGAATAACCACACCTTTCGAATGACCTATCGCTTAAAAATAGCCAACGGAAAATATATACAGACTGCCACTCAATACAAGATTGCCCTTAGAGATTCCAAAGGCTATCCATTAATCGTCATAGGCTGTTTTAGCGACGTGTCATTATTTAAGAAAGATAATATCGTGAGAATGGAAGTGACGAGGTACGATCCTAAACGAAATAGAACTGAAGAAGTAGAAATTCTGCACAGCCTCAATTATACCACAGTGTTGACTAAGAGAGAACATCAAATTCTTGAACTAATAGCACAAGGTTTAAAAACTGATGAGATTGCAAAAGAACTTCATATCAGTGAGTACACTGTAAGCACACATAGAAGAAACATCTTAGATAAATTAAATTGCTCAAATTCAGCCGAAGCAATTGTGAAGGTTGGACTCACCTCAGCTTAACAATTATATCATCACATCATCTTCAATGCACTCTTGCGGGATTTGGGGTTGGTTAGCATTCGGAGCAATTCATTCACTTGCGACTTTTGTTCCTCGAGCGACTTCACAACCTCCTTCGGAGTGGCATCATAGACGCCGTAATAGGTGACCCCGATGTAACGTAGTTTGAAATACTTGCTATCGTGAATCAACATGCTCTTGGCTTCTTTTAATGACTTGATCTTCTTCAACAATAGTCCGATGTGATTTTTAATCTCTTTCGGATCGGCAGTGAAATCAACTCCTTCAGAAGTTTTTGCCCACTCCGACTCTAAGCGTAGCAATTCCATCAAGTCGCGCTTCTCATAAGCGACCGTGAGTTTTTTCATGGCCTCTTCTTTCAAGGCTCTCACCTTTTCATCTCGCTCGCGGTCAGGATGAATCAACTTTACCAACTTCTTATACAACGCACTCAACTCAGGCGTTGCAGCCACTTTTTCCTTCTCTGGTTTTTTGAAAAACTCTTCATACTGTCGACCGCTCCCTTGATCCTCGGATTCTCTTTCTTGAAAAGCCGCCTTTACTTTTTGACGAATCCATTCTTCAAAATCCTGCGGATGCATGGTCAAATCGGCGTCAGAAAAATCGACATGTATGCCATGCATGACGCATTGCATCTCTGCTTCATCCAATAGCTCCATCACAATCGCCAACTGATCCTCTTTACTAAGATTCAGTTTCTTCTTTTCTTCTTCTTTGAAAATTTTGCTGATCTCTTCAATTTTTACCTGCGCATTTCTAGTTGACTCTCCCAAGGATTCACACACTTCATGACTCAATGAATGCGGCGCACGAAGCACATTTTCGGATATCTCTATAATTTTATAATAAGTATCTCTCTGAAGCCCCAACGATTTCTCCTCGTCCACCACTGTCTCCAATAGCCTCACGATCTCTACTTGAATAGAAAAAATTTCATCCAAAACGGGTTGACAAACAGAAACTAATTTCTCAAAACGAGCATCCAATCGCGCACGCTCCTTCTCAAGTTCCTTCTCGGTCTTCAAAAGTCGCTTCAACGTATCCGCATACTTCTTCTGATCCTTCCGAAACTTCTCCTCTTCCCCATTCCTAATAACTATCTCTTTGCTCATAATGCGCAATTCTTAACTCTCAATGCTCGATTCTCAATTCGAGATTCGAAATTTATTTGTCATTTTCTCCATATCCGCTTCTCCATATCCGCTTCTCCATATCCACTTCTCCATATCCGCTTCTCCACTTCTCCATATCCGCTTCTCCACTTCTCCATATCCCCCTCTCCACTTCTCCATATCCGCTTCTCCATATCCGCTTCTCCATATCCGCTTCTCCGCTTCTCCTTTACTCCGGCAAGTTTCTCGATTCCATTTGTTTGATGATATTGAAGACTTCTTGTTCGGTGACGCGGAGTTTGTTTTGACAATATTCTATTAAGTAACTCGCGCGCTTTACCTTTTCTGACAGCACATCTACGCTCACTGATTCGCGTTCTATCTCTTCAGTAATCTTCTTCAACTCTTCGTACGCTGTGTTATAATTTTCAGGTTCTTTCATCTCTATTCTTTTTAGATGTGATTGTTGCTTCTAATTCGTGTTGATGTGTTTGGATAGAAATAGTCTCTCCCACATCTAACGTCGTTGTATCGGTTATGATCTTTCCCCCTGCGCTTACGAGGGCGTAGCCGCGCTTTAATGTATTCTCAGGACTTAGGATACGCAGTATGGCTTCAAAATTAATTAAATTACGCTGGGTATTTTGAATCAATTGCAGACTCGATTTCCCAATGGTCTCTTGTGATACTTTCAATTGATCGCGCTTGGATTTGATTACCATTTGAGATCGATTGGAAATGGTGTTTTGTTGCTGTACCAATTCCAAGTTGCGTTGACTCAACATTCTAAGCGCACCTCGCTGCAATACGTTGTGAAACTCTACTATTTTCTTGGAAAAATCGTTGAGTCCTTGCATGGAGTTTTGAGCTAAACTGCTGCGCAATCGCTCCAAATCACTGTTGGCATCTCGCAATAATTGCTGTGTGTTTATAATGATGCGATTTTCAAACTGAATAATCTGTTCCTCAAATTGTCTGTTGTGAGCTAAAATAAATTCTGCTGCCTTCGTAGGTGTTTTCATGCTGGTATGAGCCATCATATCCACAATACTCACGTCCTTATGGTGTCCCAATCCTGTAATAATCGGAATGGGAAATTTCGCTACAGCGCGCGATAGCCCGTATTGATCGAAAACAATAAAATCTGTCTTCGCTCCGCCACCTCTAATCAACACAACAGTATCATACGCTTCCTCAGAAGTGTATATCCGCTTCAAGCAATCTACAATTTCTCGTCCTGCCAACTCTCCTTGAACAGAAGATTGATAAATATCTACGTGAAATTTATATCCGAAATTATTTCGCTGTAATGTGTGTTCAAAGTCGGCGTAGCCATTAGAGTTCGGTGAGCCTATCACTGCAATGCGCTGAATCACTCTTCCCCATTCGGCTGATTTATTTTTGGTAAAATATTCTTCGCCTCTCTTAGAAATAAATTCCCCATTCTCCTTTACCAAACGCTCCAATGTCTCTCGGCGTTGGCGTTCCATATTTCCTAACGTAAACGAGGCATCCACTTCCAAGAGAATCAACTGCATTCCATAAGCCCCTGAAAATTCTACGCGCACTTTAGCCAGCACTTGAATACCATTTGTAAATACCTGACCTGTTGCTTCGGTAAATGCCTGAATACTCGCATCCCCTGCGGCCCACGCAATGCCTTTGACTTTCGCGACAGGATCTGCACTGTTTTCATTTTTTTCAATGAATTCAAAATAGTGACGATTGCTCTTGGCATACAATGCATGTCCCGAAATCTCAGCCACAATCCAGTGCTGCTCTGCCCCGATGGTTTGACGAATCACTCCTTCAATCCTAGAAGTGAGTTCAGATAGTTTAATAAATGAGGGGCTAGACATGCTGCGAAGATATTGTTGAATGACGAATTTTATTATTTTCACCACCTAAATCTTAGAAGAATTGGAATTATCCTACCAACCAGGTTTACATTTAATTGGAGATATTGAGAGTGCAGCGGATAGCAAGATGAGAGATCATAATGCTTGCCGTCAGTTTATTGATCAACAAATCACAGAGCACGGACTTTCAAAAGTTGGTGAAGTGTATCACAGCTTTGATGGCGCTGGATTTACCGCGACCATTTGCCTCACAGAATCTCACATCTCCATTCACACTTGGCCAGAATTCGGTAAGGTAACCTTCGATGTTTTTCTTTCTAATTTCAAGAAAAATAATAACGACATCACTGAAGCAATTTTCGAAGCGGTGAAGCAGTACTTCGAAGCGACAGTTATTGTAAAAAATACAATAAGTCGATGAGTCAGCACGGTTCTGTTTCTCCAAAATCTCATGTCATTTGCATCAAGTGTGCTGCATCGATACCGTTGTACACACCCGATCTGTCGGAATACGTTGGGTGTGTAAAATGCGGCGCGCTGCTGGATCTTACAGAACCTAAGCCACGGGTGCAAGCGGAAGGCGACGTGGCAACGGATGCTGTCTTCGTGCCGGGAGATCAAATAACCTTGGATGGGGTCACATACCTTGTCTTAGGTGTAAGCGTAAAGCGACTGTATATTCATCAAGTATATTGGCAGGAATATGCGCTCTATCACCCCGACCAGCCTGCGAGTACTCTAAGTTGCTCAGAAGGCCATTGGCATTTTATGCAGGAAACAGAATTTAAATTTCCTCAGAGAAACTATGCCACTATTGACATCAATGGAATTCCATTCAAGCGTTTCGCTAATATGACGGTGGATTCCATTGCCCAATGGGGCGAGCTTCACACTGCATCTTTCAAAGACGCACGCTACAACGAATATATCTGCCCTCCTTATATCGCTAGTAAAGAGGAATGCGAAGGTGTAGTCACTAGTTATTTTGGAAGATATGTTTCACTTCAGGAATTGACCGCTGGCACCAAAGACATCCATTATTTCCCAAAACAAAAAGGAGTCGGCGCAGCGCAGCCGGTGAAAGAATGGATCTCCACCGGTCCGCTCTCAGCACTTACTGTAGGATTTGTTGGATTGATGTTGCTCACTGGCATTCTTATGTGGACGCGCAATACTGAAATAGCGCGATTTAATATCACGACTCAGTTACAAAAAAGCACACCCATCACCACTACATTTTTAGGCGACACTATGAATGTGCAAACATTCAGTGAAGATACTTTGGTGAAAAAGTCATTTCATATTGATGATAATCATACAGCAGTAGAATTGTATTTCGCATCCGATGTAAGCAATAATTGGGTCTTTATGTCTGGCTATCTCTTACATGAGCAAACTGGAGAGAAAGTAGATTTTTGGAAGGAAATACAATTTTACAAAGGCACATCAAGTGACGGCAATTGGGAGGAAGGTCAAAAATGGCAACGGACTGTTATTAGCAATTTAAAAGAAGGCGACTACAGCATTGTACTATCAGGTGAATCCGGCGCAGGAAAGAATCCACAGAAAGTGACAACGGCTGTTTATGTGAATCCTTCGCTCTATAGCAACCTTGTAACATTAATGTTGATTGCCTTGGTATATCCAATTATAAATCTCATTCGCAAACAAACCTTTGAAAACCAACGCTGGCTAAACTCAGACCTATGAAACCACAAATGAATTTCCCGCCGCCGAAAAAAGCGCCTATCATCATTTATGGTGTGTTTCTTTTATGCATTTACTGCACCTATCTCGGCGTGGAATACTACGGAATCAGAATTTGGAATTTCAACTCACAAGACCAAGAGCGCGGTTCGCAAGGCGGACGCTCATCAGGAGTTTATTATCATAAATAAAATACTATGTTAGAATCTAAACCCATCTTAGCATCAATAGTCTTTTCATTAATTGGAATCGCTATTCTTGTCATCACCTTCTGGATCATTGAAAAAATAACCCCAGAAAATCTTTGGAAAGAAATCATCCACAACAAGAATAATGCGTTGGCGATAATGGCCGGGGCATTCATGATTGCGATTGCTATGATTATTTCAGCAGCATTGCATGGATAAACCGAGCCTGCAGCTCAAAGAGAAAAATAGCTTTGCGATTCTACTATTCTTCTCTGTATTTGTAGTTGCCACGTGTGGATTGATCTATGAGCTCGTTGCCGGAACCCTTGCTAGTTATTTGCTTGGGGATAGCGTCACGCAGTTCAGTATGATCATTGGTGTGTACCTTTTTTCGATGGGTATCGGATCTTTTTTATCCCGCTATTTCAACACCAATCTTATCGCTTGGTTTATTCGAATAGAAATTCTCATTGGCCTCGTTGGTGGCGCAAGTGCTACAATTCTATTCTTACTATTCAATGAAGTTGAATCCTTTCGAGTCATACTCTTTGGAATTGTATCTTTAATTGGAACATTGGTAGGACTTGAAATCCCGCTCCTGATGGCCATTCTGAAGGATCAATATGAGTTTCGTGATCTTGTATCGCGTGTTTTTTCCTTCGACTACATCGGTGCATTGTTTGCGAGCATCGTGTTCCCGTTGTTGCTAGTTCCGCAATTAGGATTAATTAAAACATCTTTCTTCTTTGGTATTTTAAATGTGGTTGTAGCCATACGATTGTGCTATGTGACCACTGGCGGAGGTTATCGATTAAAGCTGCTCAAGACTGCTGCTTGGGTTGCATTGGCTGCGCTACTTTTCGGTTTTGTTTGGTCAGAAAGAATTACCCAATTCGCCGAAGAGCGCACGTATCAAGACCGCATTGTATTTGCTGTTTCGTCCCCATATCAACGCATCATTTTGACGAATAAGAATAAAGACTACCGTTTGTTTCTAAATGGTAATCTTCAATTTTCTTCGCTCGATGAGTATCGCTATCACGAGGCCTTGGTGCACCCTGCGATGAATGCTGTTAATAACCCCAAGAAAGTACTCGTGCTCGGTGGAGGCGATGGTATGGCTGCAAGAGAACTCCTCAAATATTCGTCGATTGAAAAAATCACACTGGTAGATTTGGATGAAGAAATGACGCATCTATTTCAAACCGATGAACGATTGCTGTCATTGAACGATAGTTCACTCATTCATCCGAAGGTAGAAGTCATCAATGCTGATGCATTTATGTGGTTGAAAGAAAATAAAACTGCGTTTGATGCGATCATCATTGACTTTCCAGATCCTTCCAATTTCTCTATAGGAAAATTATATTCACTTGCATTTTACGAAACACTTCGCACCGCACTATCGGAAAAGGGAGTGGCGGTGATTCAATCTACCTCTCCTTATTTTGCGAGAAAATCATATTGGTGTATTGAGAATACGTGCGCTGAGGCCGGGTTTGCAACGGTGCCATACCATGCCTACGTTCCTTCATTTGGTGAATGGGGATATCTTCTCGTGAGCCTTGAGCCGAAGGCTATTCCATACATTGACAAGAATATTCCGCTCCAATATTTGAATACACAAACATGGGAGCAGATGCAACAGTTTGCACCCGACATGAGCAAAGTAGATACTGAAATCAATTTGCTCAACAATCAAATGCTCGTTCAGTATTTCGAAGAGGAATGGGGGCGCTATGACTAACAGATTCAGCAGAAAGTCATTCCTTCAAAAAACACTTCTTGCAACGGGAGGCGCTCTCCTAGCGCCATCATTATTTACTTCTTGTAAAAATTACAAAAAGCCCCTTACTCGGATCCTCGATCATTCTAAACGAGGGCACATGCTACGCAATGGAGACTTCCCTCTTTTTTCCCAAGAGATAAAAATTAATACGCTCATATTAGGGGGCGGCGTTTCCGGCTTGGCAACGGCTTATGGACTTTCGAAGAAAGGACGAAATGATTACCTACTTCTCGAATTGCACGATCAAGTAGGTGGAAACTCACTTGGTGGAAAAAATACAGTGACATCTTACCCACTTGGGGCGCACTACTTACCCATTGCCAACAACCACAATCAAGCGCTAATAGATTTTTTACATGAAGAAAAAATAATAACGCACTTCAATGATGAGGGCCTGCCCTACTATGAAGAAGAGTTTCTCTGCGCGGATCCAGATGAGCGACTTTACCTTGATGGTTATTGGCAAAAAGGATTAATTCCGTTTGCCACATTAACGGCAGAAGAGCGTAATGAAATGAATGCGTTTTTAAAGCAAATGGAATATTTCAAAACCTTGAAGGGAAGCGATGACCGCTATGTTTTTGATATCCCCATTTCCCAATGTAGTTTAGATAAAAGTTTCACCGCACTCGATAACATATCATTCTACGACTGGCTCGTGCAACAAGGATGGCAATCCAAACCCCTTCATTGGTTCGTGGATTATTCGTGTCGAGACGACTACGGAACAAGTTCAAAGGACACCTCTGCATGGGCCGGTATTCATTATTTTGCAAGTAGAAAAGCTAAAGCGGCCAATGCTGAAAGCGATGAGATCTTGACTTGGCCAGAAGGGAATTATTTTTTGGTAAAAAGATTAGAAGCAAAAATACCTGAGCAAAATATTAAAACAGGTTGTATCACTTTTGACATCGCACAAAAAGATGATCAATGGATCGTTGATTATTTTGACGACAAGCAACAAAAGAGTATACGTATCATTGCGGATCAAGTGGTGTACGCCCTCCCCTTCTTTCTTCTGAAATACATGAAGAGTGAATGGGCCAAGGGTCTTTTTGAAAAAACAGAAAAACAAACCTATGCGCCTTGGATGGTAGCAAACCTCTATTGCAACGGTGCACCACTGAAAGACGAAGGAGCACCATTGTCTTGGGATAATGTCATTGCATATACTGATTCGTTGGGCTATGTCAATTCCAATCATCAGCGACTTGAATCGCGAACCAAAGAATTGGTGCTTACTTACTACAAAGCTTTTGCTGAAAGCGATTCGCAAGCATCGCGGAGGATGCTGCATGAAAAGAGTGCAGAACAATTGACCGAGGACTTATTGTATGAATTACAAAAAGTCCATCCCGATATACGCTCGATTGTAGATGAAGTAGAAATACAATTGTGGGGTCACGCCATGGCTCGACCCACCGTGGGTGAATTATGGACTAGAAGAATAGCTCGTAATAATCATTTAGAAGCACAAAAGAACATTCACTTTGTGCACACAGATGTGAGTGGTATTTCTATTTTCGAGGAAGCCTTTGATAATGCCATGCGTGCAGTGACAAGCATATTAAACTCCAAGCGATCATGAATAGATTATTCTTCCCCACATTGTGTGGCAAGAAAGAAGATCTTCTCTTCATCTTGCTGCCCCCATTTGTTGTATTAGTGGTAATACTTTCCTTGCCATCAAGCATTTTAGAAGCAACCGAAATGCCGCCTTGGGTATGGCTACTATTGGTGGTGGGGGTTGATGTATCGCACGTTTACAGCACGCTTTATCGCACCTATTTCAAATCAACAGCTATTGAGAAATATGGCAAAGTGCTTTACTTCTTACCGGTGATTGGTTTTGTGGGTGCAGTATTCATTTACAGTTTTGGCGAACGTTGGTTTTGGACATGCTTGGCCTACTTGGCTGTATTTCACTTTGTCCGTCAGCAATACGGTTTTATGAAGCGCTATGCGCGTTTTGATCAATCATCCCGCATCATACAACGTTTAGAATCACTCATCATTTATGCAGGCACCCTCTATCCTATTGCTTATTGGCATTTGACACCAGATAGAAAATTCAATTGGTTTATCGAAGAAGACTTTTATTCTTGGAATGGCACAACACAGATCAAATTATTTTTTCTTGTCCTGTATGTCATCATCATAGCAATTTGGTTCTTTTTAATTGCACGCGAGTTAAAACAAGGCAAGCTCAATCTCTCAAAGCATTTGATCATTCTCGGAACATACTTGAGTTGGTATTTTGGAATTGTCTATTTCAATAGTGACATCGCCTTTACTGCTTTGAATGTGGTAAGTCATGGCATACCGTATATGGCATTGATTTATTTTTCAGAGAAAAATAATGAAGCTATTAGTTCAGAGAGTTTGTTTTCAAAATGGAAGCAATGGAGCTGGGCGTTGTTTTTGATCTCCTTGCTTGCGTTTGCATTTATTGAAGAAGCCTTGTGGGATGGACTTCATTGGCGGGATCACGAGGCTATTTTTTCATGGATTTATTTTCTTCCCATCATTAGAGCAACAGAGTGGCAATCCTTCGTAGTCCCGCTACTAGCGCTCCCTCAGATCACACACTATTTAATTGATGGAGTTATTTGGAGGAAGGGGAAGTGATTTATATATTTGATAAAAACTATCTAAATGAAATTTATTAAATTTTCTATTTTAATTCTTCTGTCATTAAATTCATTTGCCCAAAAAGAAAATAACAATTGGATTTTTGGTGGTGGCAATGTTATTAATTTCAATTCTGGAACAGCCGTTATATCTGCTACTTCGAGCAGCTTTCTTTGTCTAGACAACTCTACAACTGTTTCAGATCCAGAAACTGGTGATCTACTATTTTACTCCAATGGCACAACAGTATATAATGCCAATCATGAAGTGATGATGAATGGCACAGGACTACTTGGGCATTCTTCGGGTGGAAATGCCGCATTTGCATTAAAACAACCGGGGATAAATACACTTTACTATTTATTTACCTCAGACGCTTGGGCGGGAAGTCAAGGTCTGAGATATAGTGTTATTGACATGTCATTAGATGGTGGCCTAGGTGGAGTAACAGAAATTAAGAATGAAATTTTATTAGAAAATGCAACAGAAAAAATTGCAGCCATAAAGCACTCAAATAATTTAGATGTATGGTTGATCACACACCCATATAACTCTAATGAGTTCCATACATTTCTAATAAATCAAAATGGATTGAATTTAAATCCATCTATTTCAACTACAGGTATGACGCATTCTGGCGGCACTAATGGCACTTACAACGCTGCAGGACAAATGGCAGTTAGCCTTGATGGCAGCAAGATTGCAACGGCTGTTTTTGATGCTGGAAAAATTGAAGTATTAAGTTTTAATGATACGAATGGTCAAATTGAATTGATGTATCAATTTAATGAACAAAAAGCTTGGGGTGCGTGCTTTTCCCCTGATGGAAATAAGCTATATGTTTCGCATTGGGGAGGCAGTCAATCAGAAAGCATTCATCAGTATGATTTAAGCTTATTGTCAGAAGAACTTATTGAAGGAAGTAGAGTTCTTGTAGGGGATGTGAATGGAACTGGCGATTCATATGATGCTGGGTATTTACAACTAACTCCAACAGGAAAAATTTACATCGCTATATATAACGCCTCTTATTTAGCTTCCATTGAATCTCCTGATGCATATGGATCAATGTGCGATTTTCAGCCAGGATTTATCTACCTAGCTCAAAGCAGTAAGGCAGGTCTGACCAGTTATTTATACTCCAAGAATCCCACATTTACTTCAATCAATGAGGAAGAAAATAAAGTCGATTACAAGTTTACTATCTTCCCTAATCCTTCAAAGGATCTAATTAGAATTCAAAGTGACATCAAATCAGGATATCTTGTGGTGATTGATTCTGAAGGTAAAAAAGTACTCGAGAAACCTTATTCAGAGGGAAATCCAGAAATCGATATTTCTACTCTTGCATCTGGATATTATATCATTTCATTGATTGATAACAGTAGCGAGCAAGCTGCTTATTCGAGATTTATTAAAGAATAATTTCATCACATCTGACCTGTATAGAATAGCGTTTGATTGGATGGTGAATATTAGGTGAGGCTTGAAATAAAGACTAGCTTCGGAATATTAAATCACACATCTATGAAAAAACTCTACTCGCTCATTCTTGCACTCGTATTATCTCATGTTAGCCAAGCCCAGCTGCCACAGGCTTATGACTACCTTGAGTTTAATCAATTCACATTTCCGATAACCAGCACTGGAGATTTATTTCATACTGCTGATCCCAACTTTTCGGGATTGACATATAGTGACGATAATATTCCTCTCGCCTACGCGGCCAACCTTTGGATTGGAGGTATTTCTCCAGACCAACAATTAAAATTGGCAGCAGAGATGTACACTGGTATCTCTGGCGATTTTATCCCAGGTCCTATTGCAAACGCTGCAACACAAGAAGAACTTGAGTTGATTCGAGAAGGCTATAACCGTGTCTTTACAGCGGACAGAGATCAAGTAGAATTGCACGCTGCCTATTTTGAAGCAGTACAAAATGGAACTGTTGAACAAGATTTTCCAAATGGGTATACCATTCCTCAAAACTTCTTCGACTGGCCTGCAATGGGGCCTTTCAATCTCGGAACGGCCTTGTATCTGGCTCCTTTCTTCGATTTTGATGGTGATAATTTTTACGATCCTGCGGCAGGCGACTATCCAGAATTCTGTGGCGACAAATGTGCCTTTGTTATCTTCAATGATCAAATTGTTCATGAGTCAAGTCTAGGGCAGCCTATTGGCATCGAAGTACACCTAATGGTCTTTTGCTATGAAGACAATGTTAACGAGGATTTGAAAAACACCATTTTTCTTAACTACACTATATTCAATAGAGGGTCACAGACATTAAAAGATACCTATGTGGGTATATGGAATGACTTTGATGTTGGCAACTACTTAGACGATCGCTTGATGACCAATGTGAAGCGCGGCGCTCTTGTAGCCTATAATGGTGATGCCAATGATGAAGCGCAGTCAGGTGTTGCAGGCTTTGGGCAAGATCTTGCCGCATTCGGGATGATGGTTCTATCAGGACCTTCTCTCGATGCAGACTTAACAGATAATGAGCCCATAGATGAAATTCACTTTGGAGAAACACAAAGTTACGGTCCGCAGGGTTTTGGATTTGGCGATGGTGTATTTGACAATGAAGCTTTGGGATTGACCAATAGCATTTCAATGAGTTCAACTGCAAATCCATTAAATGGTCCGCCTTCTTTTTCGACACAATACATGGGCCTCATGCAAAGTCAATTCTTAGATGGCTCTTCTCAGACATTCCTAACGGATCCTGAAGCAGCACCATCACGCTACCATGCTCCAAAGAATACAGACCCGCTTGATGCAGCAACATCAACAGAATTAGGGATTGAGTGGAATGAAGAGGATACAGGCGAACAGTCCCGAGATGTACAAGGACTCGGATCCATGGGACCATTTACGATGCAACCAGGTCAACAATTCGGAGTATCGCTTGCTTACGTATTTGTACGAGACAGCGAGGATAGCGAAGCCTCTGTTTTAGAAGCAATGGATGAGCGTTTAAAGAATATTCGCTTGATCCATGGTGAGAATGGAGGAAACTGCTTTGCAGAAAACATTCTCAGTACGAATGAAATCACTGCTGAAATTCCCGAGTTGACAGTATTTCCGAATCCGGCTACTGATTTTATTCGATTTAATTCGAATGTGAAGGCAGATAATTTTACAATTTACAATGCTCTTGGAAGCAGTGTTCTTTCTGGAAATAAAATAGATGGTAGTTCCTCTATAAATATTGAATCCTTGAATCCTGGAGTGTACACTATCGTTTTAAGTAGTCAGAACCAAACTTCTAGTGCTAAGCTAATTGTTAAATAGAAAGGAAAAGCTTCATTTTATTTCACTTTGAATTATTTTTGGATTCCATTGTGAAAAACTATGAGCTATTCTAGACCAATATTTTTGCTTTTAATCGTATTAAATTCATTTTTCGCTTCTTCACAAACTGAAGGTATTTCTTTAGGAGGAGGAGGACTTGAAGTAGAATATACAGCCACTGCTCCTGTCTGCTTTGGACAGAACAGTGGCTCTATTTATATAGAAGTAACAGGAGGAACTCCTCCTTATAATTTCGATTGGGAGGACATGTTTGATGCAGATAATCCTCAAAATAGAATAAGTATTCTTTCAGGAACTTACTTTCTTATAGTATCAGATGCCAGTGGAGACACGGTTTCTATTGCGATTACTGTTCCTGCTGCTCCCGAAATCACTTTTGACGTCGACATCATTCACGAAAGTGTTGTAGGCTTAAATGATGGGCAAATAAATCTTGAAATTTCTAATGCGCAATGGCCTTGGGTAGTTGAATGGGATACAAATCCAATTAGCAACAGTCAAAACATCTCAAATCTGGCACCTGGTACATATTGTGTAACTGTCACAGGGGCCAATGGATGTGTCAAAGAGGAATGTTTCATTGTAGTTGACCCAAATACAATCCCACTAATAGTTAGTTCCACTATTGTCAATCCAAGATGTGAAAGTCAGGATAGAGGTAAGATAACATTAGATGTTGAACTCGGTGCTGCTCCCCTTACTTTCGATTGGGCAGATTTACCAGGGATAGACAACGAGCAAAATCGAGATAGTCTAGATGACGGCATTTATGAAGTCATAATTACTGACGCGTTCGGAATTCAGATAACACAAATTTTTGAAATAATAAATTTAATTGACTTTGATTTCATACTCAATGTAAATGATGCAACTACGACTTTAAGTGGTGACGGCTCCATATATTTTGAATATGTGAATGGCAACTACCCGCTTACATTAGACTGGTTCGATCTGCAAGATGAGAATTTTCAAGTCATCCGTGGATATCTTTTCCCTGGATTTTATTGTGCAGAACTCACTGAGGCGCAGGGCTGTAAAAGGGTAAAATGTGTGACTGTTGGTGTAGACGAGATCTCGATTTCTGATGAAATTAATAAAGGAAATTCTGAATTAAATTTTTCAATAAATCTATTTCCAGGTGGTGTTAGGATCGATGCAGACCAAAAAATCAAGCAATTGAACATTTATAATCAATTAGGACAGCTTGTATTTGAAACTGAAAATCCAAAAGCTGAGTTTATGGGACCGACCGGCATCTACATCATTCAAGGAATTTCCGACAATAAAGCTGTTTCTAAAAAATTATATATTCATTAAAATGAATTCTAAAATTTCTAGTATTATTTTACTCGGCACACTCCTGTTCTTTTCAACACCGCTATTTTCTCAAAATCCAGTTTGTGAAGGAGTTATTAATATTGACTTGGACACGCCATATCTCTTTGCTCCTGATTTAGGTGAAGGCAACGAATTTTATCCCAATACACTTGGAGGATTTTGTTCTTCAATTTTAGGTGTGGGTGGAAAAGAACAAATGTATCGTTTTGTGGCTCCATCCACTGGCACTTATAACCTACAAACTTTAAGTAATACACCTGCGAATAGCATTATTTACTTTTATAAGCTTGGAGACTCTGGTATATGTGATGCCTCTGGCTGGGATTGTCTTGGAAGTGCCACTACCCCTAAATCCATGGCATCTATAGACCTCTATGCTGGTCAGGTTTTATTATTGCTTGCCAAATCCACGAGTAGCACTATTGAACACAATCAATCCATACGATTGGTAGGCCCAACACCATTCGCTTTACAAACTATTCAGCAAGTAAACTTAAATCAAGAGACAAGCTTTAGCGCTGATACACTTCTTGGAAGCACTCTATACTCTAATGAATTAAGTTTCGTTTGTGAGAACACAGAAGGCACAGGAGGCCAAGAGAAAATGTATGTATTCACGGCACCATATAGTGGAATTTATAGAATTCGCACAGATAGCGTACTCAATTCTAATAGTGTTGTATATCGGATGTCATTCGACCTAGAAAATTTAACCTCTAATGCTTTTGGAATCTGCTTAATGAGCGCGAATGAGGAAGGCGAAACCGACACATTCCATATGAATGCGAATCAATCTCGATGCTTTCTTCTAAATGCAGTAAACAGCACCACACCGACATACCAATCCTTCACGATAGAATACAGTTCCGAAATCTCCTTACCTTTTGAAGTTGAAACCATTTTTGTAGAACAAGAAGTGCACGCCACTGGCTCCATTCCCAGTGATTTATTTAACGGTAACTCGGATAATTTCAGCTGTAATTTTTCTGCAAATAGCACCTCATTTTACAGATTTACCCCGGAAGAGTCAGGATACTATTTTACAGAAATTGACGGTACATATCCAGGTTCTTTTGATTTTGGTTACAATATTTTTCCAGAAAATCTCAACAATTTTTATTTAGACTGTTGGCCTGAGGTTAACTCTGTATTTGGATATGAGCTACAGGGGGGGCCGGTTTATTTTGCAGCTGGAGTTGAAATTATCATAGGCCTCAGATCAACTGAACTAGAACATGACCTCATATTCAAGATTAAAAAGTATCGTCAAGAATGTCAATTCGTAGAAGATATTAGCCTGAATGAAACAAACGAATTATTCATTCCAAATGGTGAGTTTACCAACTTTAATGTAACACCTTGTGGAACTGGTTCGAACAAGAGGGAGAAACACTTTCAATTTATAGCTCAGGAAGATGGTTATTATAGCTTTAGACAAATCTCCGCATCTTCAAATTACAAAATACTTTATAATATTTCAACTGGTGAACTACCAGTATGTGAAATATTAAATTGGGAATGCTCAACTGTTTCTGGAGCATCTGATAATAGCTACTTATTGAATTTGCACTTGAATCAGGGGGAGGTTTTAAATATATGTATCGTGAATTCAGCCAGTAGCATTAATAGGATTTACTTCGTATTAGAACAAGTCAATTATACACCATGCGAGAACATAATTGAGACGACAACTAATGTTCAAAATGCTCTGTATCGCAGTAGTTCTTCTTACCCGCTATTGCCATTTATGACTAATGGCTCTTGTACCAATTTTACACCATTTGTGGGAAGAGCTGGTAACCCTCAGATATTTCACTTCCACGCATTAAACTCAGGTTCCCATAATTTAAAAGTTCATGAAGAATCAGGCCCTGTGAATACGTATTTTGCATACTATTACCTAGACGGAACAAGCGATCCTTGTAATCTAACTGAATGGTCTTGTTTGGGTAGAACAAATGTAATTGGTCAGGTTGCCACACTTCAACTTTCCGCCGGGGAATCTTTCTATATAATGGTTGTTCCTCTTAATCTATTCACAAATGGTCGACAAAACTTCAGCATCACCGAAGCCAGTTTGACCGGGCCTGTTGTCAATGTATCATTTGATCCGTATATCTGTCCTGATACTGAAGACGGAGAAATTACAATCAGTGTGAATAATAATAGCTTGCCGTACACGGTAGTCTGGGACGATTTAGGACCAAGCGAAACAAATTTTTTACAACGAACGAACCTGTCAACGGGCAATTATGGAGTATCTGTGTTGATTAACGAAACAACAGAGTATTACACAACCTACCACATCGAAGAAAGAGACTCTTTTTATCTTTTTCCTCGGGTATCATTACCGAATAATGCAAACTTGAATAATGGATTCATTGAATTGAATGTCTTTAATGAAGGAACAGGATATAATTTGATTCCATATTCTTCTAATACAAGTGGCATTTATGGTTTGTCATTCGGTGAACATTGTTTTTCAATTATTATTAATGATGGATGTATACAAGACTACTGTATAAACTTAGAAGCTACAAATGAACTATCCTTTTCTTATCAATCCGAAAACAATACTTGTATCGACGGTAATAATGGATCGATAAGTTTGGAAATAGAAGGTGGTGTTGCTCCATACACAATCGTTTGGAATGACTCTGAGTCAGCTCTGAATCAGTTTGATCGTTTCAACCTGTCGACAGGGAATTATGAGTTTACCATCTTTGATAGCGACAACAACAGTATCGATGGACTTATAACTATTTCGTCTATAGCCCCTATAATTACTTTTGAGACTATCATTCCAAATGTTTTTGAAAGCATTACTGGAAGTGTGAACATAATGCCTCAAGGAGGGAATGGAAACTATCTTATTCTCTGGGATCATCTTGAAACAGAAAATCAACCATTTCAATTGGTAGATTTGCCCACAGGAGAATACTGTTATCAAATAATTGATGAAGAAGGCTGCTCCCTTAGTGAATGTATTTACATTCCACACATTGGGGCTTCACCTCTTCAAATAGGTGGTGATATTTTAATTGATCCTTGTCTGGAATTTGGAAATCAATATGTAGATCCAGAACCTATTGGAGGAATAGGTCCATATACATATGACTGGGCTCATATCTTCAGTGAATTCAATGAACCTTATGTTACAATACCTGACTTAGAAGGAGAATACTCTCTCACCATTACAGATTATCTGGGCACCCAAGTAACACAAGTATATTCCTTCTCTACTCGCTCTAATCTTTACATTGGAGGTGATGTTACGCCAACCGTCAATTACAATTCTTCGGTGGGACAAATTGAACTTGAGGTTTTTACAAATAATCCACCTTTGACTATTGAATGGATTGATTTTCCTGACAATTTTAATTCAAATCTGTTGACAAACCTCCCCGAAGGTGCATATAGTGTGTTAGCAACCGACAATATTGGCTGCGAAGCTACCAGACAATTTTATGTAAACACTACTTACACAGGTGTAGGACTTGAAGTAGAAATCATTTCCCCGAGCTGTGCAAATAGCCAAAATGGTAGTATTGATCTTCAATTGGTAGAAGGAACACCACCAATCTCTTACGACTGGAGTCATATTGATATGTTCGTTGAACCTCAAGATATCACTAATTTAAATGCAGGTACTTATGTGTTATATGTGACAGACGCAAATGGATTAACAGGAAATTATGTAATAGAAGTCGAAGCTATCAGCACTCTTGATGTACAGCTCAACCCTACTGCGGCGGCTTCGGAAGGAAGTATGGATGGTTCCATCGAAGCTGTGGTTACTGGCGGTGTGCCGCCTTATCAAATAATTTGGAGTCACCTAGATTACCTTGGCCCCACTGAAATGTTTCAAGTGGGCCAATTAAATCCAGGTCTCTACTATGCCCTTGTATCCGATGGTGAAGGCTGTGTTGTCACCGCTTCTACAACAATCGATAATATCTCAAGCGTAGATCAAATCAATGATTCAGAAAGTGGAATCAGTATTTACCCTAATCCATCAAATGGTACTTTCATAATTGATAAAAAAATAGATTTTAAATTAGAGCACCTTGAAATCTATAATAATCTAGGTCAACTCGTGAAATCCTTATCGCCAAATTTTAGCAGACAAGAAGTGACACTGCCATCAGGAAATTACTACCTCAAAATAACAAGCGCAACTTCTTCAACAACTAAAACCATTCAGATTTACTAATCACATCAACGCTCGAATGAATGTGTAGGCTGATAATGCGCCGTAGAGTGTGGCGATGATGATGGCTCCGGTGACATTCTTCGTGAGAAAAAATGAGAGGAAAGGAACGACTTGTAAAGCATGCATTCCAATAAAATGTGCGACCCTTAGGTCGCCATTTTTTTTGCTCCAATTTAAAAACGGAATGCCCTCTCCTCCATCTGGAGCGCCCACGGTGTGGGACATGCGCGCTCCCATGGCCAAACCTTCCATGGAGAAAATGACAAATAATATAATGCCCAAGCGAATGCCCCACCAATAACCGATATTGATTTGTTCGGGTGTGAATTGAAAAAACTTAATGGAAATAATTCCAGTAGCCACGGAAATCAATGTGGCTGCAAGTCCCATCATTCCCCACATGATGGAATAAAATGGTGTGCTCACATTGAAGTGCGACTGCTGCCCCCTCGCAGCCTGAAAAAAGATATAGATATTCTCAAATAAAAATAGACCCACCATCACCCAAGAATAAATATCAATCGAACGATCATTCGGGAGATAGCCAAGAAACCATCCCATGGTCCAAACGAAAAGAATAGATGACAAAAGGAACTTCAATGGCTTGTACCAAACATTCACTCCAAGTACTTGTACGGTGCTATTAGCAGCCATTACACCAGTTACTGCGGCACCAACCACAAATACTAACCCGAGATAAAAGAGAATCTCGTTGCGATCTTTTAGTTCTGTTATCAATTGCATCATATTGCTAAACTAGCAGACTGGATAGCGAACAGCCAATCATTTTTGGTGAATCGAATAAAATGAGACTTGAATTGTTTCTAGCGGGCTAAAATTGTTAAATCCTTCATCCCCTCGGCCTATTATATTTGTGACATGAAAGCTTTCTTCACTACTACTTTTCTTCTTATTGGGCTCTTAGCCGCTGCTCAAAAGCCTTTTTCTATTGGAGTTGTGGATTCACTCTACTCTAAAGAACTTCAAGAATACCGAAGAATCAACGTGTACCTTCCAATGGATGTTCCAAAGGATTCCTTGGAGTTTTGCCAAGTGATCTATCTCCTCGATGGCAGCAAAGATGAGGACTTTATTCACGTAGCCGGACTCGTACAGTTTTGCAACTTTGGTTGGGTGGGTGCACTGCCACATAGCATTGTCATCGGAATTGAAAACGTCGATCGCCGTAGAGATTTTACATTTCCTACTACTGTAAAAACAGACAGCATCGACAATCCCACTTCTGGAAAATCGGCCAAGTTCATTTCATTTATTGAAAAAGAATTAAAACCTTATGTGGCTAAAAAGTATAGCGACAACCCTCACGAAACATTGGTTGGACAGTCGCTCGGCGGATTGTTGGCTACTGAAATATTGATGAAAAAACCAACGATGTTTGATGACTATGTCATTGTCAGCCCAAGCTTGTGGTGGGATAATGAATCATTATTCAAATATGCTGATGCTATGCTCAAAATGCGCATCAATGGGGTCATTGACGTACACATTGCTGTAGGCGCTGAGGGCAAAGTGATGGAAGAAGACGCACGACGCCTCTTCCGCTATGTGAAGAAAGGAAAGTCGAATAATTTTGATGGTCACTTTTACTACTTCCCTGAAAAGAATCACGCGAATATTTATCATAGCGCATTGACTAAAATTTGGTTGAAATAAAAGATTCGGAAGGTCATTAAACCATTCTTCCATTCAAAGGTCTATCGAGAGATAGACCTTTTTCTTGAAGCCCCTTTTTATTGCCATATCACTCTTTTGGTTTGGCTCTTCCCTTTTTGGACAGAGCAACGGGGCTATAGAAATACCCTTTCAATTTTATTTCCACAACGATCTAATAGTTGCTGGTGAATACTATCAACTACCTACGTCTGCAAAGGATTCGATTCGAATAGAAGTTGTCAAATGCATTGTATCTAATGTTGCGATCACAGATATAGAAGGCATTACCCTTCGCGTGGAGAATTCATTCTTTTTCATTGACCTCGATGATTCGAGCAGTTGTAAGATTACTCTGCCCATCTCTTCTTTAGATCGCATTAAATCCATTCAATTCTCCATTGGCACTGATAGTCTCACCAATGTAGATGGCGTGCGCGGCGGGGCACTAGACCCCATACACGGCATGTATTGGGCATGGCACAGTGGATACATCAATTTTAAATTGGAAGGTGCTTCTAGTCTTTGTAGCAATGCAGACCGCACCTTTCAATACCATCTCGGAGGATATCTCTCCCCCTTCGAGACCATTCAGCACTTTCAATTTGATGTAAAACAAAATGGCCTCTCTGCTATTCGAATGGATCTTTCAAAATGGATCACTTATCTCGATCTTCAAGAAAAGCCTACCGTAATGACCCCGGGTGCCGTGGCTCATGACCTCGCAAAGCATTTAAAAGAAACTATTACCATTCGGCCATGAGAACAGTACTAATAGCGCTTATGGCTTTCACGATGTGGTCCGCAATCGTAGAACGAACAATGGTATCATTGCCGATTCCGGAATACTTCCCTCGTGCGACGTACAATTTTTCCCAAAACCCTCTTAATAAGGAAACCATCGAACTCGGCCGTAAGCTCTTCTACGAGCCCCTACTTTCAAAAGATAATACCATCTCATGCGCATCGTGTCACAGCCCTTACAATGCGTTTGCTCACGTGGATCATGCGCTCAGTCATGGTGTTGATGATCAAATAGGACGCAGGAATGCTCCCGCTTTATTCAATCTGGCTTGGCAAAAAAGTTTTATGTGGGATGGCGCAGTTCACCACCTCGATGTGCAAGCACTTGCTCCCATCACCCATCCCAAGGAAATGGGACTCACGATGAAAGAACTTGTTTCGAAATTAAATGCGCACCCTACTTATCCTTCGGTATTTGAAGCTGCTTTTGGCGAAAAAGAAATTACAGGGGAGCACATTCTAAAAGCCCTTTCGCAATTTCAACTCACCTTAGTTTCCACCAATTCAAAATACGACGAAGTGCAACGTGGAGATGCTGTTTTTACAGAACAGGAAATGAATGGAAAAAAGCTTTTCGATGAAAATTGTAATCACTGCCATACTGCTCCACTCTTCACCAACCAAGGCTTTGAACGAAACGAACTTCCACTCAACGAAACGCTGCGCGACTTTGGAAGAATGGAATTAACTACGCTTTCAGAGGATTCTATGAAATTCAAAGTGCCGAGTCTTCGCAATTTGGATTACACATTTCCTTATATGCATGACGGCCGATTTAAAAAACTAAGTGAGGTTATTGTATTTTATACAAAAAGTAACCTCCTAAATAAAAAAGACTGGACAGAAAATGAAAAGCGAGATCTTCTCGCATTTCTCATCACTCTGAATGATCCATCGTTTGTATTTAATAAAAATCATCATTTTCCAAAAACAACCACGAATGAAAATTAATTTAATTCTCCTTGCCTTGTGCAGCACCGCCGGCCTGCATGGCGTCGCACAAACAAATCCTGCGATCACTGAGTGGTTGCAAAACAACACCGTGATGGGTCGCCATTATGTGCAAGGAAATAGCACTCCCATCCAAGACAATGTACTGGCCAACGTACAGAGTGTGCAGTACTCGAGCTCATGGGTATATGTTACCACTAATGGAATTCCTGCTTATGTTACTGGTCCATTCTTAGATGGCAATCCATCGTTGGCGACGGATCAAAACGCTATATTTAAATTCCCTCTTAATCCAACTCAGAACACAGGAACGCCAACAGCTACAACAGGCGGAAACATTGGCGTATTCATCAACGGTGTTGCATTGTTCGACTATCGCGATGGTGTGTCTTGGAATAATAATTCTCAAGCGGAAGGCGGCGGCCCTATCATGGGACCTCCAGGACAAGGTGTTTGGAATCGTGATGCTATCGTGGCGGAACGCGAAGGATTCGACTGCGCAAAAGGACACCCAGCAATGGGCAATTATCACCACCATCAAAATCCTTCTGCTTTTGATTTGGATCTGGTAGAACTTTCAGATGTCTGTAATTTATACGATGCTGATGGATTGTACGTAATCAACCCGAACGAACATTCGCCTCTGATTGGATTTGCATATGATGGTTATCCAATTTATGGGGCATACGGCTTCGCTGCTGTGGATGGAAGCGGAGGCATCGTAAGAATAAAATCAGGGTATCAATTGCGTGATATCACCGCTCGCACGCATTATGCGAATGGAACAGATGTAACGGATGGTCCTCCTATCAATGCTACCTATCCTTTGGGAAGATACCGAGAGGATTATGAATTCGTGGCGCATCCGGAGGATCCTAGCTACCTGGATGAACACAATGGTAGATTTTGTGTGACTCCAGAATATCCCGACGGCATCTATGCCTATTTCTGCACCGTGGATGAGAACTGGAATTCCGCTTATCCATATGCGGTTGGTCCTACTTTTTATGGAAATAAAGTAGCTGCGAAAGTGACCACCATCAATGAAGCGACGACCACCTATACTCCAGAAGTATCTGCTATTTCTGATTTAAAAATAGATGATTTGCAATGGAGTTTGTATCCCAATCCAGTGTCAGAAATTTTGACTATTCAATCGAATAAATTGGTAGAAGAAAAAATCGATGTGACGTTGTTAGATGTTCAAGGTAAAATTGTACAAACAGCGTCAATCCTTCCTGGAACGACCATTTCATTCATGGATATTCGCACACTTCACACAGGAAATTACATTCTACAATTTTCAATCGGCACAACGAAACTTGTGGCGCAGCAAATCTCAATTCAGTAAAAGAATTAATCTTTCACCCATCTCAATACCTCGGCGTCACCGTCGAGGTATTTTATTTTAATGGTATAGATCCCTTTTGAATAGCCCGACACATCGAGATTCCAGCGGTATTGCGACAAGCCCATTTGATCCTGATGAATCAAACGACCGTCGCTTGAATAGATCTCATAGCCATTCATTCGCTTGTCTTTGTTCTCTAATTGCAGCACAGATGAAGCTGGATTAGGATACAAACGCGCTGATGAAGTATTTGCTGCGGTTTCATTCACTCCTACCACCTCTTCAAATACTGCAGTGAAATTGATTTCATCTAGATTAATAGGACCAGACCACGTTGGGATATTTACGTTTCCGATGAAGGGATTGTCTTCCCAGAATTGAAATTCGTATCCCTCATTTGCAAACGCTGTAATTTCGATGGGCACACCATTATAATAGATACCGTCCCATGGTAGATCTTGTGGTGTAATAGTGTTGATCTGAATATATCCAGCTCCAGCAGGCTCTACATCGAGTGTCAAAGTAAACTGTCCATCCAATTCATATCGGTTTTGAATCTGATCGCGAATAATTTCTGATTTACATTCAAGGTCGGCTTGGAAGGCTAAGTGACGTTGATAGAGATCATTCATCCAACCATTCACGTTTCCGGGATCGCCCCAACGCTGGTATTCATTCGGCATTTCAGGAGCCCAACGATTGAAGTAGTTATCAGACATCGTAAGCAATCTTTCAATGCGGTATGAAGTATTCAACAGATCTGCATAACGATTAATGAAATATTCGCGGTACGCTTCATTGTTCATGCTGCGAATCCATGGACCCACGAATGGCTGATCTTGGCCTGCGTTATACACTTGTCCTAAACCGTCGAAGAAGCAATCGGTCCAACCATTAGGAGCCAAGCTCAATTCCATATCAATGGTGGAGAATCTCCAACGATTAAGGGTTGAATCGGAGCGATGCGCTTTGATGTTATTCTGTGGCCAGTCTGCATTCCCGATCCATGTTTGACCAATGATATAGTCTGCATAATATTCCATATCAAATATCGCATCTGCTTGCTCAAGGAAATTCGGTGCGTTTGGATCAAGATTGAAAAACTCACCAACTGACAACCAATAATTCAAAGGATCGCCTTTTGTAGCGCGCAGTTGGCTTTGATACCAATAGCTCAAGGAAATGACATCATCAGGAACACTTTGATCATAGATGGTGAACATTTCTTCATCCAACTTTTCGCGCATTTCATATAAGCCAAAGTATTGACCATTGATATAAACGCTCACAGGGCGCATGGCGCTGAAGTATCCTTTTGATTCACCAGTCATCATCTCTACTTGACATGCATCTTTCCAAGGCATGGTGAGCCATTGATTGCTACCATTTCTGAAATATAGTCTGCTGTATTGCTCGCGCTCCGGGCGATTGGGGAGTAATGGAAGCAATACAGGATTTTCGTTTAACGATCCTTTTGCCAATTCCAATCGGAACGAGTGTTGCGGATGCGCACGACTTCCGCCTGCCCCACCATCAATCTGAATGGCAGTTTGTCTTTCGAATAGTAGCGGATGAGTGGCAGTAGAATCAAAATACATCATTTGTGCATAACGCTCCCAGTCCAATCCCCAGTTATCAAAAATACCTTCGGGACCATAGAGGTGCTCTGGGTCAACGATTACAGAAACGATTGGTGTCGTATGATCCACGTTGATCAAGTAAGTAGCTGCAGTAATCGGGCTTGGCAACATTCCCGTTTTGTAAGCGCGTGCACGGAGCACCGTTGACTGAAAGATTGGAATGCTTTCACCATCATACAAGGTCGATTCTTGCGTTGGTTCCTCTCCATTCGTTGTGTAATAAACTTGTGAGTTACCAGTATTTAAATCGAAAATGGTCACATTCTGTAACGATGGATATACGCCATTATCCAAAGAAAATAATGGAGCTGATGCTACACCCACAGCGAGAGCGCTGTTATTATTAGTAGCTCCAGGTGATGGTGTTTGCAGTAGTACTGCAGGCTCATTTCCATCTTCGAATAAACCAATGCTCGCGTCTGTTGCAGGAACGTTTACGTTTAGCTCATCTGCAGTAGTTCCATCGGGAGCAATTAAATAAACGATTTCGCCTTCAGAAGCAATTCTAAAATCAGTATGAAAATAGACTCCGCTATTATTGATGAAGGTTGGCGTCAACGTTTCGATGCTCAATTGCTTGAGCGATATGTCCACATAAGTGTAGAGCACATTGTCTGTATATGTCACATCCCATGCGATGCTGCTGATGGGGCCCGCAGTAAGACCTGCGGCGAGCAATTCAGAAGCCTTGTAAAGCATTTGATTGCGTGCTGCCCAATACCAGTTGCCATAAGGAGCGGGATATGAAGTAGTGTTATTATTGATAGTACCATCACCGATACTGATGCCGTTCAATTGTATGTTTGGGCGCGCCGCATGCACCTCCCCTCCTAGTCCATAGCATGAAGCGTCGCTTCCGTCGTTGTAGGTAACAGTACTGGAGATGTACGGCGTTTCAGATTGATTGAAGACAGAGTTAGAGATATATCCAGTGTTGCTGTAAGAGCAAGAATTTACAACAATATCTGAAACCCCGTCCCAGATGAAGTCTTGGCTAAACTCGTGGGTGTTCCAACCAACAAACGGAGTGTAATCTGTGATGAATGCTACTTGTTCGAATGGTGGGGAGTAGTATCGGTTTTTTTCGCTGCAAAAAACAAGTAGGTGTTCGCCCGGTTGTAAGGTATAGTGCGGGAAAGTCCATGCTTCCTCCTCTTCTTCGTTTTCCAATTCAGTGGTGAGCTGGTATCCGAATAGATCTACGGCTTCGCTTCCTGCGTTGTAGAGCTCGATCCAGTCTTCCGCCTCACCATCTTCATCCACGACAGTTTGGAAGTTGCGATTGGAGCCTTCGTTGATTACGATTTGCGCGTTAGCGTTGAAAGACAATGCACAAAAAGCAGTGATGGTGATGGATAAGAGGGAGTAAAAACGAATCATAGTTGGTTTCTTGTCTTGTAAATATATGTAAAGACAAGGTTAACACAAGCGGTAAATATGGTTTTAGGATGAAATCAATGTAAATGACAAGCGCCGCCCTGAGCGTTATGGAGCGTCAGCGTAATATAGCGAAGGGTGACAAATGACAAGAGACAAATGACAAATTACAAGCGCCGTCCAGAGCGTTATGGAGCGTTAGAGCAATATAGCGAAGGGTGACAAATGATTTCGGCTTTGCCGAGAATAAATGAACTAAGAACTAAGAACCAAGAACAATGAACAATGAACTAAGAACCATGAACCATCGCTTGTTGTAGATTTAAAATTAAAAGTCTTCACTTTTTTTTAGTCCTTTGATCGAGCTTTTTTAGGATATCAGGTATTCTGAATTCTCCTGCGAGATCTTTTATGTATTGCGCTGCTATTTCGATGTCGACACCAATACTTGATATGTACAATGGTTTTTGACTTTTTCCTCTTAGGACTTCTATCACATTCTTCGTGTTGTCATAGAATTTTGATTTTGCAACACCGATAATCGGCACTTTACCTTCCAAAGTATCAAACAAATGTGCGCCTAATCCTTTTTTACCAAGATCATCGAGAAAAACATATCCATCAATGATAATAAAATCAAGTGTTCCTAAATCTACTTGCTCAATGACTTTCAATAAACTTGGTAATTCCCTTTTATAAAACTCACCAGGAATGTATTCTTCCGAGATCCGATCCTCATAGATCAACCAATTAATCTCAAGCTTGCCAACATCCGAAAACACCACTCCAACCACACGTGAGTTCAAATCATCATAACCTACATCTAGGGCTAGTATTCTTTTGTTCATGGCTACGATTTTAATTATGGTTCAGGGCCTAGATCAAATGACTCTACAACATTGCCATTCTCATCCCATTCCGTCATAATACCATAGCGCAAATTCAATTTAGAAAAAAACTCATATCTCAAGTTCCCATAAATATCATATTCACGCATACGACCACATTCGTAGCCATTAACATGTGATATTTCTAGAAATATGATTCCGGATGGATGTCTAGAAATAATTACTCCAGTGAAAGGCAAACCATTATAACGATAAATAGCCCCACCACCCTCATCATGGCCTGCATATTCCAAGCTTGGGTCTGTTTCCTCTACAATCATTTTTCGTAGTTTATTACAAATGAAATAAATCTTTCGCTTAAAAATAAATCGCTTGCACTGAAAGCAAAGAATCTCTCATTTTAAACTGGTGGATCTGATATTCTATTCTCAGTTAGCTTCATTCAAATATGTGATAGGTAATTCGTTACCAACGATTATTATCTTATCAAATTTATGCATTATTTAAACGATTATATTGCCTGGAGGAACCATCTTCTCTAAAATAGCTCAATTCGATTATTCACTTAGTACTTAGTCCCACGTTCAGGCTCATATGTGCAAGTTATAATTCGACCTAAATTTTAGAATGAAAATGAGAATGAGATAGAAAATGAATACAGTGATATGAGCGAGAACCGGTGTTCTAAAACAACTTCCACCCGCTAAGAATTTTAATCAACTTGTTTGTTTCAATCGACAGCGACAAACCTTCAGTTTTCTCGTCGCAAACTATTGTGCCTGTACAGCTTACTTTGACCATTGTAAGTAAATACGTTCATTGCACTTCTATAGTACTTGACATATTAGTCAATAGAAAACTCTCCAACTCATCTCGCTTGGACTACAACCTATTCGCGAATTGCAAACCTATCATTTCATGTTCTGGTCTCATTTGATTTGTAGTTTTTATCCTGTAGGACCATTGAAAACCATCTCGCGTGTAATGGGGGCTCCAAAATTGAAATCGCCAGTTCGTGCAAATTGCTGAAAATTTTCTATAGGAGGCAGAGTCAAATTGTTGGTTTCAATGTACGCGATGTATTGATTTATCAACTTCACAGTTCTTGGTTCATCAGGAGCTCCATAAATACCATTTGCATAGAACCGATCCATCGACTTCAGAAACGTCTTTATCATGGAGTTCGATGCGAAGATCAACTTTAGCTCAAGAAATTCGGTCTCATCGTCGTAACTCGACGCTATTCCATCCTGCTCGATTTCAAGAAGGTATTCTGTATAAGTTTCAAGCTTGAATACGGCTTGACCAGGCATAAAAGCGTCAATAAAATCCTCCATATCGTCTATGTTCTCCCAGTTCAAAATCTGCCAGAATTTATTGATGACGATTGTCCATCTTGGATGCATTGTCGAGTTTCGCTCTTCTTTGATCAGTGCTTGTTCCGCACAACAAAGAAAGAATGCCATTCTTCCTCTATTTGATACAGTTAAAAAGTCTTCTCCAGTCATCTTAATTGGTTCTGTTGAAATATGGTTCCGTCTGAATATCTACAAATTATAACTCCAGTGCTAGGCAAACCATTATATCGATAAATAGCCCCTCCACCTGCATCATGGCCTGCATATTCCAAGCCTGGGTCTGTTTTTTTTTACAATCGTTCCCTTACTATTATCAATACTTGACCACTGTTCATTAATTGGTTCATTGCTCAGCGTACAGGCTAAAGTCAGTTCAGATATTTTTGATGGTAATGATTTTGATAATAAAAACATGTTTCACTTCGATTCGTAAATAGGTATTTTAATTATAACCAATCAACAATTGAACATCGGAATAATAACTTGATTTTTCAAAATCAAAAAAAGAGCCCATTTCAGGCTCCTTTGTTGGTTGAAGAGATTTAAAGCATACTTTCTTTCCAAAGGCTATCCCATTTATAAAAAATTAGAGTGTTCCATTGTCAGTAATAACAACAGTATCAGATCTTCAGATTAAGATATTACTGGATCATCATTAAGTTGAATAGGCGGTTCAAGAAACTCGTACCACTCCATTAATACTATTCTAAAATCAGAGGTTGGCATGGTAAACTCAAATGTTTCTGAATCGATAAACTTGAATGAAGTAGTACTTTGATTGATCTCAGTTATTGTAGAGTAAAGCTCTATTGTATTCACCGATGAATTCAATATTGAAGAATCAATAAGCGGTATATAGGTATCAACTATTTCGTTCCGCTCGTCTTTTAAATGAGATAAAAAAATCATCAACCGAAACGAGTCTTGATTCAACAATTTAATTTCCTTTAAATAGGCCCCATAAATAGGATGGCTCTCGAATTGCAATCCATAATTAACATGTAGATTCATTTTCTGGACATTTTAAATAATTAACACTACGAAATCGGTTGTTCTTCTGGATATAACGAGTCGAGAAATTCATCAAGGGAATTGGCGACAAATTCAAAAGTGTCGTCCATGCGATTTTCATCTTTCAATAAGTAAATGCTGCCCATTCCAGGCCCCGTTAATTGGTAACAAAACAAATCTTCAAGGGACCTTGCAAATGGAACCCATTCAAATTTATGAAACTCCAAATTGTTCATTTCATATCTTTCCGTCGTTGCTTCCATATACCATTTTACATTCTCATAATGATCGAAAATCGTTCTACAACCACGATAGAGTATTTTAAATTGTAGGAACCGATCTACTTGGAGATCATTGCCTGGAGGAACTATCTTCTCTAAAATAGCACAATTCGAATATTCACTTAGTAGATACCTTAATTCTTGAGGTAAAGGACCACTTACCAATTCCTCTAACCTTTCAAGTTCAGCCTGAGTTACTGGGGTGTTTGGTGTTAGTTTTGTAAGCGTTCGCATTGAAAGAAAGTTTCAGTTCATTCGTGTTTCAGACATACAATTTTAATAAAAAAGTATAGAAGAAAAAAATTATTTGCTTTTTGTTAGTTGATCGAGCTTTTTTAGGATATCAGGCATTCTGAATTCTCCTGCGAGATCTTTTATGTATTGCGCTGCTATTTCGATGTCGACACCAATACTTGATATGTACAATGGTTTTTGACTTTTTCCTCTTAGGACTTCTATCACATTCTTCGTGTTGTCATAGAATTTTGATTTTGCAACACCGATAATCGGCACTTTACCTTCCAAAGTATCAAACAAATGTGCGCCTAATCCTTTTTTACCAAGATCATCGAGAAAAACATATCCATCAATGATAATAAAATCAAGTGTTCCTAAATCTACTTGCTCAATGACTTTCAATAAACTTGGTAATTCCCTTTTATAAAACTCACCAGGAATGTATTCTTCCGAGATCCGATCCTCATAGATCAACCAATTAATCTCAAGCTTGCCAACATCCGAAAACACCACTCCAACCACACTTGAGTTCAAATCATCATAGCCTACATCTAGGGCTAATATTCCTTTGTTCATGGCTACAAATTTAATTATGGTTCAGGGCCATAATTACTTGAGTATAAAACTTTCCCATTCTCATCCCATTCAGTCCTGACACCATACTGAATGTTTAATTTAACATGAAATTCTAGTCTCAAATTTCCATAAGTATCATATTCTCGAATAAGACCGTTCTCGTAGCCATCAACATGTGATATTTCTTGAAATATGATTCCGGATGGATGTCTAAAAATAATTACTCCAGTGAAAGGTATACCATTAAAATTATACAAGGAACCGCCACCTTCATCATAGCCTGCAAATTCCAAACCTGGATCTGTTTCTTCTACAATCATTTTTTCCGTAGTTTATCACAAATGAAATAAATCTTTTGCTTAAAAATAAATGGCTTGCACTTGTAGTATTCGTTTCCTTCCCAGGTGAGTTAGTCCAGCGCACTCTGTATTCTTACAATTCGTAAATTTCGCTATAGATGATCAAGATGAGACTGAATGCGGTCCATTATGCTGCTGAACTTTGGTTGACCATTGTAGTAAAGAGCAGCAGTGATTTCATAACGTTTTTCGAACCTCCTCCTTACCTCGGGATCATTCAATAGAAAAGCTTGATTTTGTGAAATTGGTATTTCCAGATCAATCTTTGGGAATCTTTTTTCTTTATGAATTTGATATTCTCTTGATCCAATAAAAGCAAGAACTTGTTCATTTGATAACAGAGAAAATACATCATAATACTGACGAAAAGATTTTTTTAGCTCGAATAGAACCATATTCCTTCACAGCTTGCTTTAGACGCTTTGAATCAAGCTCCTTTACCTTTTCAACTACATTCTTTAGTATGTGCTCTTCATCCTCAGCCAATCCTTTCAAATTATTAACCAAATCCACTATAAGAAACTCCAAACTTGCGTGTCTCGGGAACCGAGGCTTCCTCTGAAAACTAAATACTTTTCCGTCAAGTTCAAACTCTCCGTGTCGCTTGTGATTATAGACCACCCGTTTATTGTATAGTTGAGTTGTTCCAACACCGAGTTTGTTATAATCATTAGGAGATGATAACAAAAAATAGTCATCCTTCAAAAATGACTTTACCAGCTCTAAATCATCGGGTGGTGCAGTCCCGAAAACACTATTCTTGGGATAATAATAAAGGCCAGACGATAACTTCCTTAATACGCCTGCTTCCAAGAGTTCCTTCAAATGTCTATCTACGGAAGTTGACCAACGCTCAAGATCAGCGCGTCGATACACCGTTCCTTTTCTCAAATGCTTCTTGAATTGCTCTAGTTTGGACACTCTACTCTTTTGCACACAAAAATACAGAATATTTTCCATTTGCATGAATTTTTAATAAAAATTCATGCAAAACGTGCAAATAAATAACTAGGTAGACCTAAACCTAAATCTCACCTAAAATAATTCACCCCAAAGGAAT
>OFDC01000352.1_pt1 | contig 38077 bp, 32 predicted proteins | sample 1520941 | NCBI WGS metagenome assembly OFDC01 (sample SAMEA94258168, study PRJEB24077) | hot springs metagenome | biome: Aquatic biome; feature: Water | place: India | collected 2012-12-06 | depth 5 m | reverse complement strand
TCCCGCGCACGAGCGCGGCGATATCGCTTTCATCGCTGTAGATGCCGAAGCTGGCACGGGCGGTGGCGGGCACACCGAGATGCGCCATCAGCGGCTGGGCGCAATGGTGTCCGGCGCGGATGGCCACGCCTTCCTCGTCAAGGATCGTGCCAAGGTCGTGCGGGTGGACGCCTTCGAGGGCGAAGCTGAGGATGCCGGCACTGTCTTCCGGCCCGAACAGGTGCACCGAATTCATGCCGCGCAGTGCCTCACGCGCCTTGGCGACAAGGGCGCATTCGTGGGCGTGGATGGCGTCGAGCCCTTGTGCCTTCACGAAATCGACCGCAGCGCCGAAGCCGATGGCTTCGACGATCGCCGGAGTGCCAGCCTCGAAGCGCTGTGGCGCGGGGGCGTAAGTGGTTTTCTCGAAAGTGACCTTGTCGATCATCGCACCACCGCCCTGCCACGGAGGCATGGCATCGAGAATCTCAGCCTTCGCCCAGAGAGCGCCGATGCCGGTGGGGCCATAGAGCTTGTGCGCGGAGAAGACGTAGAAATCCGCGTCCAGCGCCTTCACATCGACGGTGAGGCGCGCGACCGACTGGCAGCCGTCGAGCAGGATCTTCGCGCCGACGCTGTGTGCAAGAGCCACTGCGCGCTGTGCGTCGAGCGTGGAGCCAAGCACGTTCGATACGTGGGCGAAGGCCGCCAGCTTGTGCGCCGGGGTAAGGATGCGCTCGGCAGCGGCGAGATCGATCAGGCCGTCCTCGGTCAGCGGGCAGACGTCGATCTCGACGCCGGTACGGTCACGCAGCATCTGCCACGGCACGATGTTGGCGTGGTGTTCGAGCGTGGAGATGAGGATGCGGTCGCCGGCCTTGAGGTTGGCTTGGCCCCAGGTCTGCGCGACGAGGTTGATCGCCTCGGTCGCGCCGCGGGTGAAGACGAGTTCGTTCTCGGCACCACCGACAAGCGCGGCAACCTTGCGGCGGGCGGCTTCGAACGCGAGCGTCATGTCCGCCGAGCGTGCGTAGACGCCGCGATGGACGGTAGCGTAGTCGCTGCCCAGCGCGCGCACCATCGCATCGATCACCACTTGCGGCTTCTGCGCGGTCGCGGCGGTATCGAGATAGTGCCAGCGGCTGCCGTCAGGATTGACGAGGCCGGGCCACTCTGCGGTGCGGGTGAGCGCCTCGACTGTCACAGCACGGCATCCAGTGCCTTGAGCGCGGCCTCGGTCAGCGATTCCTCGTCAGCCGCGCCGACGAAGGCCTCGGCGATAAAGGCGTGGAGCATGAGCTTCTTGGCCTCGGCGGGCGGGAGGCCGCGCTGGGCGAGGTAGAACAGGCTCTGCTGATCGAGTTCGCCAACCGCGCAGCCATGCGCGCACTTTACGTCGTCGGCGTAAATTTCGAGTTCCGGGCGCGCGTTGGCAGTGGCGGTGCGATCGAGCAGCATGGCACGGATCGACTGTTCGCCATCGGTGCCGATCGCCCCGCGCGCCACGACGACGCGGCCTAGGTAGGTGCCGGTGGCCTTGCCGCCAAGGACCGAGCGCACGACCTGGCTCGACACGGCATCGGGCTGCGCATGGACGACTTCGGTGACGATCTCCGCGGTCTGTTCGCCGCCTGCAATCTGCGCCGCGCCCAAGTGGAACTTCGCGCCCTTGCCGAGCGTCACCTTGACCGCGATGCGGCCATAGGCGGACCCGGCGTTGAGCAGGCGCAGGTCATACTCTGCGCCGTCTTCCAACGTGATGACGATGTCCTGCGCAGCATCGTTCGCGCCATCGAGCACGACCGCACTCGCGCCCGTCTCGCCCGCAGCGACGCGGATTTCCTGCACCGGCAACGGCCAGAGCGCTTCCAGCGCCGCGAGGTCGGCGTAGCGGAAGGCCTCTTGCCTGCGGGTGGGGAGCGCAACCGAGGTCACAGCGCCCACTCCAATTCCGCGTCACCCCGGCGCAGGCCGGGGTCCATCGACGCTGGCATCAGCGCGCAATCGCTGAGGTCATGGGCCCCGGCCTGCGCCGGGGTGACGGAAGAACGGGCCATCATGCCACGACGGCCTCGTAACCATGCTCTTCAAGTTCGAGCGCGAGTTCGGGGCCACCGCTCTTGACGATGCGGCCACCGGCAAGGACGTGGACGAAGTCGGGCTTCACGTAATCGAGCAGGCGCTGGTAGTGGGTGATCAGCAGCACGGCCTTGTCGCTCTTGCGCATGATCGCATTGATGCCCTCACCACAGATGCGCAGCGCGTCGATATCCAGGCCGGAGTCGGTCTCGTCGAGGATGGCGATCTTGGGATCGAGGATGCCCATCTGGACCATCTCGGCGCGCTTCTTCTCGCCGCCCGAAAAGCCGACGTTCACCGGGCGCTTGAGCATGTCCATGTCCATGCGCAACAGCCCTGCCTTCTCCTTGGCGAGCTTGAGGAATTCGCCGCCCGAAAGCGGAGCCTCGCCCCGCGCCTTGCGCTGGGCATTGGCGGATTCGCGCAGGAACTGGACGAAGGAGACGCCTGGGATTTCAACCGGGTACTGGAAGCCGAGGAACAGGCCGGCAGCGGCGCGTTCGTGCGGTTCGAGTTCGAACAGGTCGGTGCCGTCCAATGTCGCCGTGCCGCCGGTCACTTCATAGCCCGGACGCCCGCCGAGGGTGTAGCCGAGCGTCGACTTGCCTGCGCCGTTCGGCCCCATGATCGCGTGGATCTCGCCCGCGTTGATGGTGAGCGAAAGACCCTTGAGGATCGGCTTGTCGGCAACACTGGCCTGGAGGTTCTGGATGTTGAGCATGGGTCTGTCTCTCAACCGCGAGCGGGACGCTGCGGGCGGGCGCCGGAGCGCGAATAGGACGGGCGCGAAGGACGCGAGGCGGCGCGCAGCTCGTCGTAGCGGGCCTTCATTGCGCGCAGCACGGCGGCGCAGGCACCCTCGGGATCGCCCAGCACTTCGGCAGCATCGTAGCGGATCACCTTGATGCCGACTTCGGCAAGGCTGGCATCGCGGCGGCGCTCGATCTCCGGAGCCTCGCCACGGTCGAGCGCAATCACCAGCTTCAGCGGCTGGCTGGCGAAATCGACGATGGCCGAGCCGATCACGGCGTAGCGCTTGAACTTGTACTTGCCGAGGTCTTCCTTGGCGAGTTCATCGGCCAGGGCGAGGTGCGCCTCGTCCGGCTCGCGGCGCAGCTGGCGCGCCATGTCGTGGATCGCATCGAGGCGCGAACCCGAAATGGCCCAGCCGCGCCCCTTCTTCTGGATCTTCGGCGCTTCGGCGCGCTCGCCGACAGGGCGGAGGGTAAGGGTCTTTTTCATCAGTGTGCCGTCCTTGGCGCGAAAAGGTAACCGGCCAGAGCGCTCAGCACATAAATGCCGACCAGCACGGATCCGAAGATGATCAGCGTCTTGATTGCAAAGCGCTTGTCCTCGGCGCTGACTCTCGACGCTTTGCGCCGGGGTACCACCGGGGCGGGGTTCGCCTCGATCGCCTTGATCGTTGCGGCGCAAAACTTGATCATGTCGGCATTGCCGAGACGTTCTCCGCCTTCCTGCCACCATCCCTGCGCATCGGTAAGTTCGCAGATCGCGCGCTGAACCAGTGCCATGGCGAGAATCGAGCTCTGATGCCCGCGCGCCGCGAACGCCAAAGTGGTATCGCCATGCTCGGGATAGTCAGGGGCTTCCGGGTCATTCCCGGGATATTGCTCGCGCGATAGCACCGCGTAATCGAAACCGGTGTCGACGCCATTCAGCAAGGCTGGCACCCAGCCCGAATGAGCCTTGTCGGTTGTGTCGAAACCAGCCGGAAAGGCAATCGCATGCCCGTATTCGGAAATCTTGCGCACGATCGCATCCGCCGCAGGGACGGCGGAAAAGTCGAGAAACAGATCGCTTTCGGCAAGGCTCATCCCACGCTGCCTTCAAGGCTGATGCCAAGCAGCTTCTGCGCTTCGACGGCAAATTCCATCGGCAGTTGCTGCAGCACCTCGCGGGCGAAGCCGTTGACGATCAGGGCGACGGCGCTTTCCTGATCGAGACCGCGCTGCATCGCGTAAAACAGCTGGTCGTCGCTGATCTTGCTGGTGGTGGCTTCGTGTTCGATCGTGGCGCTGGGGTTGCGCACTTCGATGTAGGGCACGGTGTGCGCGCCGCATTCCGCGCCGAGCAGCAGGCTGTCGCACTGGGTGAAGTTGCGCACGCCTTCGGCCTGGGGGGCGACGCGGACGAGGCCGCGGTAGGTGTTGTTGGACTTGCCCGCCGAGATGCCCTTCGACACGATGGTCGAGCGCGACCCCTTGCCGTTGTGGATCATCTTGGTGCCGGTATCGGCCTGCTGGTAATTGTTGGTGACGGCGACCGAGTAGAACTCGCCCACCGAATTCTCGCCATTCAGCACGCAGGACGGATACTTCCAGGTGATCGCCGAGCCGGTTTCGACCTGCGTCCACGACACCTTCGAGCGGGCACCCTGGCACAGCGCGCGCTTGGTCACGAAGTTGTAGATGCCGCCCTTCCCCTGCGCATCGCCGGGATACCAGTTCTGCACGGTGGAATACTTGATCTCGGCATCGTCGAGCGCGACCAGTTCAACCACGGCGGCGTGGAGTTGGTTCTCGTCACGCTGCGGGGCGGTGCAGCCTTCGAGATAGGAGACGTATGCGCCCTTGTCGGCGACGATCAGGGTGCGTTCAAACTGGCCGGTGTTTTCCGCATTGATGCGGAAATAGGTGGACAGCTCCATCGGGCAGCGCACGCCTTCGGGGATGTAGACGAAGGTGCCGTCGGAGAAGACCGCGCAGTTGAGCGTGGCGAAGTAGTTGTCGTGCATCGGCACGACTTTGCCCAGCCACTTCTTCACGAGGTCCGGGTATTCGCGGATCGCCTCGGAGATCGAACGGAAGATCACGCCTGCCGCTTCCAGCTCCTTGCGGAAGGTGGTGGCGACGCTGACGCTGTCGAACACCGCGTCGACCGCGATCTTGCGCGCGCCTTCGACGCCGGCGAGCACTTTCTGCTCTTCCAGCGGAATGCCGAGCTTTTCATAGACGCGCAGGATTTCAGGATCGACCTCGTCAAGGCTGCCGAGCTTGGGCTTGGCCTTGGGCGCAGCCCAGTAATAGGCGTCCTGATAGTCGATCGGCGGGATGTTAAGCTTCGCCCAATCGGGCGTGGGCATGGTCAGCCAGTGGCGATAGGCCTTGAGGCGCCATTCGAGCATCCACTCCGGCTCGTCCTTCTTGGCCGAGATGTAGCGGACGGTGTCCTCGGACAGCCCCTTGGGCCCGTACTCCTGCTCGATATCCGACGACCAGCCGTGTTCGTATTCGGCAACCTTGGCGGCGGCCTCACGGGCGGCCTGGTCTTTCACTTCGACGTTCTCGGTCATGCCATAACCTCCGTCACCGCTGCGGCAGGACGGGACAATTGGGTGAGCGGTATGCCAGCCAGCGCGCCGCGAAGTGCGGCATCGACGGCAGGCCAGTGCGGACGGACGGTGCACGCGCTTTCCAGCGTGCAATCATGGCGCCCATGCTCGCTGCAGGGCGTGAGCGCAATGGGGCCTTCCACGGCTTCGACGATATCGGCCAAAGTGATAGCCGCAGCCGGGCGCGCCAGCTTGAGCCCGCCACGCGCACCGCGAACGGACTTGAGCAGCCCAGCCGCCGAAAGCTTGCTGACCAGCTTCTGCACGGTCGGCACCGGCAAGCCGGTTTCGTCAGCGAGCTGTTGCGCGCAGACGCGGCTCTGCCCGCAATGGCGCGCGGCAGCGGTCATCGTGACGACGGCGTAATCGGCCATGCTCGAAAGGCGCATCTGGCAGGGTCCCGAATAGCGGCCCGAACAAATCGGACCGAATCACTCCGGTTATCTAGGCGCGGGGCCTTGCCGGCACAAGCGGGCGCTTGCTCAAAAATGAGAGAGGCAAAAAAAGGGCGGCCGCGCTCACTGGGAGCGCCGGCCGCCTCAAAGTCGAGAACTCGTTGCAGAACTGCACCGAGCCCTTCGGGTCGCAGCGCCTTACTAAGCAGAAGCCCTTGGAGAGAATTGTATGGATTCGACAATTCCGGTGGCAAATGCGCAACATACCAAGCGCAATCAATTACAATTGCTGTCAGATTCGAGAAGAACAGGGTTGGCCGACAGAAGATTACATCGCAAAGACTCTTGCGGGGCAGTCCGGCGGCATGGCGCATCGGGATCGGCCCCGATTCGTCCTTCACCATTTGCAGAATCCGGAACCGTTTGCCCGTGACGCCATATTCGCTGCTGCGCCCTCTGATCTTCCGGATCCCTGCCGAACCTGCGCATCGCCTGACCATCCGCGCACTCGCGATCAATCCGCCTTCGAGCAGGCTGGCGCCCACGCCAAATCTCGCCCAGCGCATCGCCGGCATCGCCTTTCCCAACCCGCTGGGCATGGCCCCGGGTTTCGACAAGAACGCCGAAGTGCCCGACGCCATGCTCGGGCTGGGGTTCGGCTTTGTCGAGGTGGGCACGGTCACGCCGCTTCCGCAGGAAGGCAATCCGAAGCCGCGGTTGTTCCGCCTGATCGAGGATCGGGCCGTGATCAACCGGATGGGCTTCAACAACGAAGGCGCACAGGCAGTAACGAACCGCCTGATCCGCCGCCGTGAGACGGGCAAGCATGGCCTGCCCGGCATCGTTGGCGTGAACATCGGCGCGAACAAGGATTCGGCCGACCGCATTGCCGACTATGCGCAGATGACGCGGCTCATGGCCCCGCTGGCATCCTATCTCACCGTCAACATTTCATCGCCGAACACGCCGGGCCTTCGCGCGTTGCAGGATGAAGGTGCGCTCTCGGCCCTGCTGGACGGGGTGATCGAGGCGCGCGGCAACATGAACGTGCCGATCTTCCTCAAGCTTGCGCCCGACCTCGAGCCGTCGGACATCGATGCGATCTGCCGCATCGCTCTTGAAAAGCGGCTGGCCGCATTGATCGTTTCGAACACCACGATCACCCGTCCGACATTGCGCTCGGCCCATGCCGGGGAGGCTGGCGGTCTTTCGGGTGAGCCGTTGCGCGAGCTTGCGCTGCAGCGCCTGCGCGATTTCCGCAAGGCCAGCGGCGGGGCGATTCCGCTGATCGGCGTGGGTGGGATTGCAACGGTCGAGGATGCCTGGGCCCGCATCCGGGCCGGGGCCAGCCTGATCCAGATTTACAGCGCGATGGTATTCGAGGGCCCCGGCCTTGCCAAGCGCCTGGTCGCAGGACTTGAACGCAAGGTCCGCGAAGCCGGCATGACGTCCATTGCCGAGGCGGTCGGCACCGAATAGCAAGGGGGCATGTCAGTCCCCCGCATTCTGAAATCCGCCAGTCTGGCCACGCCGCTCGTCGCATTGCTCGTCAGCGGCTGCGTTCCTCCGCCCAGCGCGACGATTGCCCCATCCCGTCCCGCGCCGATGGCCGCTGCGACCGAGGGCGTCCCGGTAGACAGCGCGGGCCTCGTCTCCGCAGCAGATCCGCGCGCTGCCGAAGCTGGCGTGCAGATGCTGCGGCTTGGCGGCAGCGCGACCGACGCCGCCATAGCCACGATGCTGGCGCTGACCGTGGTCGAGCCACAAAGCTCCGGCATTGGCGGCGGGGGCTTCCTTGTGCTGGGCGATGCGGCAGGCAAGGTCGAGACGATCGATGGCCGCGAAACGGCACCCAAGGCGGCAACACCGCAGTGGTTCTACGCCGACGGCAAGCCGCTGCCTTATCGCGACGCCATCCCGGGCGGCCGCAGCGTCGGCGTACCGGGCAACCTGCGACTCGCCGCGCTGGCGCACAATGGCAAGGGTCGGCTTTCGTGGCGAACCCTGTTCCAGCCCGCGATCCGCCTAGCCCGCGAAGGGTTCGAGATCACGCCGCGCCTGCGAGCGATTCTTGCTGCGGCCAGCCGCACCGGCGCGCTCGATCCCGAGGCACGGGCCTTGTTCTATGGCGCTGACGGACAGCCGCTTGCCGTCGGCACAGTTGTGCGCAACCCCGCGCTGGCCGCCACTCTCGAAACAATCGCGGCACGCGGCGCCGACAGTTTCTACGCAGGCGAGAACGCCACGCTGATCGCCACCGAAGTGGGCACGGCGCCGCGCAATCCCTCACCGATGACGACAGCCGACATTGCCGGATACAAGGCCATCGCCCGGCCGCCTGTCTGTGGCCAGTATCGTGCCTGGCGCATCTGCGGAATGGGGCCGCCTTCATCGGGCGCCACCACCGTGTTCGCCATCCTCAAGCAGCTCGAACGCTTCGACATGAAGGCGCTCGGGGCCGCCAACCCGGTGTCGTGGCACCTGATCGCGGAGTCGCAGCGCCTCGCCTATGCCGACCGCGACCAGTACCTGGCTGACAGCGATTTCGTGTCGGTGCCGGTGGCGGGGCTGACCGATCCCGCCTATCTCGCCGCGCGTTCCGCCCTGATTTCCGAAAGCACGTCGCTCGGCATCGTGTCGCCCGGCACCCCACCGGGAGCCAGGCTGGCCTTCGCCAAGGCCGATCCGCAGGAAGAGAACGGCACGACGCACTTTGTCGCCGTGGACAGGTGGGGCAACGCCGCAAGCTATACCTCGACCATCGAAGGTCCGTTCGGATCGGGCCTTATGGTGGGGGGCTACTATCTCAACAACGAGCTGACCGATTTCAACATCGTGCCCGACAAGGACGGCAAGCCCACCGCGAACCGGGTCGAAGCCGGCAAGCGCCCGCGCAGTTCCATGTCGCCGACGCTGATCTACGGACCCGACGGCAAGCTGCGCCTTGCCATCGGCGCGGCCGGTGGCGTGACGATCCCCGCGCAAGTGGCCAAGGCGATCATCGGCGTGCTCGACTGGAACTTGTCCGCGCGCGAGGCGATCGCCTTGCCGGTTATTTTCGCTCCGGGCGGTGACGTGGTCTTCGTCGAACAAGGCACCACCCTTGAAGCGATGATCCCGGCCTTGCAGCAGCTCGGCCATGCGCAAGTTCTGGCGCGGTCGCCGTCTTTCAAGGCCAATGCCATCGAGCGCGTCGGCAACCGCTGGCGCGGTGCGGCCGACCCCCGCAGCGAAGGCGCAGCGGTGGCACCATGAAGTGCCATTGCGCAGGTTAGGGCGCACGAATGGGATGCCCGGTTGCCGAGGCGGAACGAGGCCACTAGGTTCCCGTTAACAGGCGTGCCGGACCTCGGTCCGTTCAGCCGAAACGGGCGAGGGTCAAGACGTGCAGCTTTCCGATTTCGCGGGTTTTCCCAATCTGGTCTCGATGTTTCTCGACCGCGCTGACGCCCGGGGAGATGCCCCGTTCCTGTGGGCCAAAGCCAAGGGCCAGTGGCAATCGCTGTCATGGAACGAGGCGGTGCGGCAGGTTTGCGTCCTGGCGCAATCGCTTCGCGCCCTCGGCCTCAATCCCGGCGATCGGGTGGCGCTGGTTTCGGAAAACCGCCCCGAATGGTGCATCGCCGATCACGCGATCATGGCCGCAGGGCTGGTGACCGTGCCGACCTACATCACCAATACCGAGCGTGATCACCTGCACATCCTCGAGAACTCCGGTGCGCGGGCCGTGATTGTCTCGACCGCGAAGCTTTCGCAGCCGCTGTTGCCGGCGGCTCTTTCCGCGCCTTGCGTGGAGCATGTGATCGGGATCGAACCGCTGCGCCAGATGCAGGCCGGCAAGCTGTCCTTCCATGACTGGCAGTCGATGACCAGCGGCGATGGAACGACAGCGCGGGCGGCCGTGGACGAGCGGCTCAGGACCATGGGCCGGGATGACCTGGCCTGCATCATCTACACCAGCGGCACCGGCGGTTCCCCGCGCGGCGTGCGGCTGCATCATGGCTCGATCCTGTGCAATGTCGAGGGTGCCGCCGAGATTCTTGCCAATGACTTCGGCTGGGGAGAGGAAGTGTTTCTCTCGTTCCTGCCGCTGTCCCACGCCTATGAGCACACCGGCGGCCAGTACCTGCCGATCGGCATGGGCGCGCAGATCTACTATTCGGAAGGCTTGGAAAAGCTCGCCTCGAACATCGAGGAAGTGCGGCCGACCCTGATGGTGGTGGTGCCGCGCCTGTTCGAAGTGCTGCGCACGCGAATCATGAAGCAGGTGGAGAAGCAGGGCAAGCTGGCGAACTACCTGATGGACCGCGCCCTTTCGATCGGCGGACGCAAGGCGGCCGGCAAGGGGCGGATCATCGACGCGCCGATGAACCTGATCCTCGAGCGAACTTTGCGCCCGAAGATTCGCGCGCGCTTTGGCGGGCGGATGAAGGCGATGGTTTCCGGCGGCGCCCCGCTCAACCCCGATGTCGGCGTGTTCTTCGAAGCGATGGGGCTGACGATGCTGCAGGGCTATGGCCAGACCGAGGCCGGGCCGGTGATCTCGTGCAATCGCCCCAAGGTCGGCCTCAAGATGGACACCGTCGGACCGCCGATGAAGGGCGTGCAGGTTAAGATCGCCGAGGATGGCGAGATCCTCGTCAAGGGCGAGCTCGTAATGCACGGCTACTGGCAGAACGATGCCGAGACGGCGCGCGCCATTCCGCGCGAGGGCGCCAATGCGGGCTGGCTGCACACCGGTGACATCGGCCATCTCGACGGGAAGGGCCGCATCGTCATCACCGATCGCAAGAAGGACATGATCGTCAACGACAAGGGCGACAATGTCTCCCCGCAGAAGATCGAAGGCATGCTGACGCTGCAGCCGGAAATCGCGCAGGCGATGGTCTCGGGCGACAAGCGGCCCTACATCGTTGGCCTGATCGTGCCCGATCCGGAATGGGCGCTGGAGTGGTCACGCGCGCAGGGCGAGCACTTCAACTTCAAGGAACTGCAAGACCTGCCCGCGTTCCGGAATGCGATCCGCGCGGCAGTGGACCGGGTGAACAAGGACCTGTCGGTGATCGAGAAGGTCCGCCAGTTCACCTTTGCCGACGAGGCCTTCAGCATCGACAATGGCGAAATGACGCCGAGCCTCAAGATCCGCCGCCACAAGATCAGGGAGCGCTACAGCGCCCGGATCGACGGGCTTTACAAGGCCTGAGCTTTTCCAAGGTCGCTCATCCTGAGCTTGTCGAAGGATGCCAGCCAAGGCCCGACCACGAGGGGCATTCGACAGGCTCAGGCTGAGCGGGCTCTGTGGGGGGGGTGTTATCGTCCCGCCATGGCCTTGACCCGCGCGAGGTAGGTACGGCCGATGCGCTGTACCGAACCGTCGGCCAGTTCGGCGGACCACACGCCAAGTCCATCGTGCTTGAGTCCGGCAATCCGGTCGCGCCGCACGATGGTCGAGCGGTGGAGTCGGATGAACTGCTCGGGGTCCAGCCGTGCTTCAAGCCCGGCGATGGTGTGCAGCATCATGTAGCTGCGGCCCCCGCTTTGACCCGATCCGTTGTGATGCCCGACATGCAGGCGGACGTAATCGCGTTCCGCATCGATGCGTTCGAGGTCCGAGGCGGCAACGCGAATCAGCTCCGAGCGGTGTGGCACCCAGAACTCCTCGATCCACTCGCTTTGCGGTTTTTCGGGCGTCAGGGCAGCTTCCGTCGACGTGCTGCGGCGCGCTTGTGCGCGCTCCACCGCCCGCTCCAGCCGTTCCTGCGCGACAGGTTTGAGCACGTAGTCCACCGCATCGCAATCGAACGCCTCGACCGCAAAATCATCATGGGCAGTAACGAATACGACAGCAGGCCGGTTGACCTGTCCTGCAAGCGCCCGCGCGACGCCGAGCCCGTCAACCTCGGGCATGGTCATGTCGAGCAGGACAAGATCGGGATTGAGCGCTTCGATCAGGCGCAGGGCCGCGGCACCATCGCTGGCCGTCCCCACCACCTGCAATGCAGGTATCCGCGCGCACAGGATCTGCATCCGCTCGACAGCCAGCGGTTCATCGTCAACAATCAGCGTGCGCAACTCAAGTCCCCTCAGCACTCGTTCCGGACGACCGGCATGGTCAGTACCGTTGCATAGCCGCCAGCGGGAAGCGGCCCGCTTTCCACGCCGGCTCCATCCTCGCCGAAGCGGGCGGCGAGACGGCTTCTGACATTGGCGATGCCGATGCCGGTACCACCATTGGCAAAGCCCTCGCCAGGTCCGTCATCCGCTACCGTCAGGATCAGAAAGCCCCCCGCCTCGCGGGCAGTGATGCGAATGGTCACGGGCCGGATCGTGGTCGAGACTGCATACTTGATCGAATTTTCGACCAGCGGCTGCAGGATCATGCCGGGCACGCAGGCGGTCATCAGATCGTCCGGAATGTCGAACTCGCAGCGCAGGCGTTCGGGAAAGCGCACTGCCTCGATGTCGAGGTAATGGCGCTGCAAGGCGATTTCGTCCTCCAGCGGCATGTCTGCCGTGGGATCGCCGGCAAGGCTGTGGCGATAGAAACGCGAGATTGACTGGATCATCCGCTCGGCCTGTTCGGTTCGTCCGACCATGACCAAAGCTGACAAGGAATTCAACGTGTTGAACAGGAAGTGCGGGTTGACCTGATAACGCAGGGAACGAAGCTCGGCAGCTTTGGCGGCGCGGGCATATTGCCCCTCGCGATACTCCGCCGCGCGCAACTGTTCGCCATTGCCGAGCGCCAGGTAGAGTGCGGCCCACGCAATCAGCAGGAAGTAGCGCCCCAGCGCGACATCGGTCAGCTGTCGCCATAGCCCCTCGTTCTCGACCGTCTGCCGGATGATGGTGACGTGATCGGGGCCGCGCAGGTCCTCTGTGACAATCTCTGACGCGCTGGGCCGCGGCGTGGTTGCCTCAATTCTTGCTGCTTCAACCTTGGCCGATTCCGCTTTCCGCTGCTCCGCCGCCGTCCGGGCTGCGGCGACCTCACGGGCCCGCACGGCCTGTGCCTTCTCCAGCGCCAGCTTGCGCGCCGCCTGCGCCTTCCTGAGAGCCTTGTCTGCCTCGCGGCGGGCCGTTTCGCGGATCTTTTCCCGTTCCGCGGCGGACAGCATCGGTGGGACTGGCGGTGCCGGGGGCGCCGCTGATGCCGCCGATGCCGGCGGTTCTACAGCATCGCTGATGCTTTCGACGTCGCCGTCCTCGTCGACGGTATAGACCTTGCCCCCGGTCCGCACTTCCGAGCGGCCATCGGCATATTGGCGGACGAACAGGCCGGGCTGTGAAATGACCATGCTGCCATCGGCGTCCTGCTTGATGCCGAAGTTCTTGAGCGCCTGAATCGTCGCTTCGTCGCCGACCTTGCGCAGCTCGGCAATGTCTTCTGCGCTGAGCAGAGGCTCCATCGATGGAGCAGCCTTGGGAGCTGGCGGGTTCTCTGGCGGAGGCGGAGGTTCAGGCAAGTCGGGTTCAGGTGGTGCCGGAGGAATGAACCCCTCGTCCAGCACATCGACAAGGACGTTGCCCGCCATGTCGTGGCGGATCTTCACACCTGGCTTGCCCTGATTGCCGGTGATGGTGGTCTGGGTCGTCGTGGTTGTTGTGCGGGGCTCGCCCTGATCAGTGCTGATCCGTTCGATCATGCGCTTTTCGACCGGCGCGAAAGCCCACTGGTTGACCGCTGCCAGGGCAAGCGCCGCTGGAAGCATGATCACCAGCGCTGCGGCCACCCGCGTGGCCAGAGGGCGAGCGTCGAACCGGCGCAGCAGCGGCCAGCAGGCGACCGTCACCACGATCCCCGCCGCCGTCACCAGTGCACGCCGCCAAAGCAGATCGGTAAAGTCACCCAGCTCCACCACCAGCCCGCGCACGGTGATCAACAGGAAGTAGCACAGCCACAGCGCCGCAGCCGACAGGATCACCTGCCGGGCCGGAACGCGCGGGATACCGGGATCGATTTGCGACGACGTCATCCCGTCGACCCTAAACGCGAACCGCCCGACGCGCCATAACGGCGGTCGGGCGGCAAATGTCGTTCATGGAATTTATCGGGTGCGCCTCTGACATCCGTCAGAGGCTTGCGGCAAGGAAAGCCCGGATGGGCTTTCCTACCCCTCAAACAGGGAGGAGTTTCTCGTCCGCGATCTTTTTCTTCCAGACGAGCGGGGCAGCTTGGTGGACGTTCTCGCCCGAGCTGTCGACCGCTACAGTTACCGGCATGTCCTCGACGGTAAATTCGTAGATCGCTTCCATGCCCAAGTCCTCGAACCCGACAACCTTGGCTTCCTTGATCGCGCGCGCAACGAGGTAGGCCGCGCCTCCGACCGCCATCAGGTAGGCGCTCTTGTGCTCGGCGATCGACTTGGTGGCAGCCGGACCGCGCTCGGCCTTGCCGACGCTGGCCAGAAGGCCGAGGTCGAGCATGGTGTCCGAGAAGCTGTCCATGCGCGTGGCAGTGGTCGGGCCGGCCGGGCCGACGACTTCATCGCGCACCGGATCGACCGGGCCGACGTAGTAGATCACGCGGCCCTTGAAATCGACCGGCAACTCCTCACCCTTGGCGAGCATGTCCTTGATGCGCTTGTGCGCGGCATCGCGGCCAGTCAGCATCTTGCCGTTGAGCAGCAGACGGTCGCCCGCCTTCCAGCCTTCGACCTCGGCCTGGGTCAGCGTGTCGAGGTTGACGCGCTTGGCTGCGCTGTCGGGCGCCCAGTGCACCTGCGGCCATTCGTCGAGCTTGGGGCGTTCAAGGTAGCTCGGGCCGGAACCGTCGAGCGTGAAGTGCGCGTGGCGCGTGGCGGCGCAGTTGGGGATCATCGCCACCGGCTTGCCCGCGGCATGGCACGGCGCGTCCATTATCTTCACGTCGAGGATGGTCGACAGACCGCCAAGGCCCTGCGCACCGATTCCGAGCGCGTTGACCTTGTCGAAGATTTCGATGCGCATGCGCTCGATATCGGTCTGGGGGCCGCGCTCCTTGAGCTGGGCCATGTCGATCGGTTCCATCAGCGCCTTCTTGGCGAGCAGCACGCAGTGTTCTGCCGTGCCGCCGATGCCGATGCCGAGCATGCCCGGCGGGCACCAGCCCGCGCCCATCTGCGGCAGCATCTCGACCACCCAGTCGACGATGTTCTCGCTGGGGTTCATCATCTTGAACTTCGACTTGTTTTCCGAGCCGCCGCCCTTGGCCGCGACGTCGACCGTGACCTTGTTGCCCTTGACCATCTCGACATGGAGCACGCAGGGCGTGTTGTCGCGGGTGTTGCGGCGGGTGAAAGCGGGGTCGGCCAGCACCGAAGCGCGCAGCTTGTTGTCGGGGTTGTTGTACGCGCGGCGCACGCCTTCATCGACGACGTCCTGCAGGCTCATGTCGGATTCGAGGCGGCAATCCTGCCCCCATTCGATGAACACATTGACGATGCCGGTGTCTTGGCAGATCGGGCGGTGGCCCTCGGCGCACATGCGGCTGTTGGTGAGGATCTGCGCAATCGCGTCCTTCGCCGCCGGTCCTTGTTCGGCCTTGTAGGCCTCGCCGAGCGCACGGATGTAGTCCATCGGGTGGAAGTAGCTGATGTACTGCAGCGCGTCCGCGACGCTATCGATAAGGTCCGCTTCCCGGATCGTGACCATTTCTGCCATGTTGCCGACTCCCTCCAGAGGCCTTGGTTGCGATGGGCGCATTACGCGGCAATTTGCGACAAGCAAATCCCTTGGAAACAGCAGATCGATAATCTACAGGCACTTGGCAACATTCAGGCTTCCCCGGGTGCGGGTGGAAGCCTCTAGCGGATATGAGGGTTTCGAATGACCGTGGTTGAAGATCGCCCGGCAGCGGATGAGATGCTGGTTGCCCGTCGTGCGATGATCGATAGCCAGCTTCGCGTAAGCGGCGTCAATTCGCCGGCAATCCTCAATGCTTTCAACGCCGTCCCGCGCGAGGACTTTGTCCCTGCCGAACGTCGCGCGGTTGCCTACATCGACCGGGCGGTTCCGCTGGGGGATGGGCGCTCGCTTTCCCCGGCGCTGACCTACGGCCAGATGCTCGAAGCGGCCCAGATCGCGCGCGAGGATGCCGTCCTCGTGATCTCGCCGAACGGTTACCTCGCCGCTCTGGTTGGACAGCTTGCCGACAGCGTGACCCGCGCCGAATCGCTGGCATCGGCTCAGGGCGGACCGTATTCGCTGATCCTGATCGATGGCGCCGCAGAAGTCCTGCCGGATTCGCTCGCCGGCTTGCTGGCCGATGATGGCCGGATCGTCACCGGCATCGCCGATCGCGGCGTCACCCGCCTCGCCATGGCCCGCAAGGCGCTGGGCAAGGTGGTGGCAACGCCGCTCGCCGAAGCCGATTTCGCCGTGCTGGCCGAGTTTGCCGCCCCGAAGAAATGGAGCTTCTGAGCCATATGGCGACGGGCAAGGCGCTACGCCTCATTCTGGCGGCCAGCGCCGCAAGCCTCGCTGTCACCCCAGCTCTGGCCGATGACCTGCGCGAGGCGCTGACCAGCGCCTACAGCACCAATCCCACGCTTCAGGCCGCCCGTGCGACCCAGCGGGCGACCGACGAAGGCGTGCCACTGGCCCGAGCGCGCGGATTGCCGAGCCTGCAGGGGCAGGCCAGCTATACGAAAGTGCTGCGCGCCAACCCCAATTCGTTCCTGATCACCGACTGGTCGAACAGCATCGACCTGAGCCTCGGCGTGCCGGTCTATTCCGGCGGATCGGTGAAGAATTCGATCCGGGCCGCCAAGACCCGCGTCGAAGCCGGGCAGGAAGACTTGCGCGCGACCGAATCCGGCGTGTTTTCGCAAGTCGTTGCGGCCTACATGGATGTGATCCGCGATTCCGCGATCGTCGGGCTCAACAAGAGCAACGTCGAGGTTCTGGAAGTGAACCTCAAGGCCACCAGCGACCGCTTCGAGATCGGCGACGTGACCCGCACCGATGTGGCCCAGTCCAATTCCCGTCTGGCTCTTGCCCGTGGCGATCTGCGCACGGCACAGGCGAACCTCATCGCCAGCCGTGAGCGGTACATCCAGGTCGTCGGCAAGGCTCCAACCGATCTGCAGCCGCCCCCGCCGCTGCCGGGCCTGCCTGGCAACCCGGACGACGCTGTCGACTTCGCGCTTGAGAACAATCCCGATCTCATGGCCGCACGCGAACGCAGCAAGGCTGCTGCCTTTGACGTGAAGGTTGCCGACGCAGCAAAGCTGCCGACAGTATCGCTCTCCACGAACGGCAGCCGCCAGGCGTTCAAGGGCACTTTCCTCGGGTCCAATCAGACCCTGCAGCAGGCAAACACCACTGCGCAGGCCGGTGTCAGCGTCTCGATCCCGCTCTATCAGGGTGGCGGACCTGCCGCACAGACCCGGCAGGCGCAGGCGCGTGAATCGGCGACGCTCGAGCAGGAAATCGGCGTCGAACGCGAGGTTATCGCCACCGTTCGCTCGGCCTATGCGTCCTGGCTTGCCGCGAACGAGATCATCGCGATGAACCAGACCGCGGTCGATGCCGCAGCGCTGAGCCTTGAGGGCGTGCGGGCGGAGAACACCGTCGGCAATCGCACCATCCTCAACATCCTCGATGCCGAGCAGGAACTGCTGCGGGCGCAGGTGCAGCTCGTTGCGGCGCGGCGCAATGCCTATGTCGCCGGGTTCAACCTGTTGTCGGCAATGGGCAAAGCCGATGCCAATGACCTCGGCCTTGATGGCGGCGCGCTATACGATCCGCAGGTCAACTATGACCGCGTCAAGGGCCGCTTCTGGGACTGGGATCGCGATCCCAAGCCTGCTGCGGTATCGACGCGCACCGTTGACACGCCCGCGCAGGATGCGACAATTCCGCCCTCACCGCTTCCTTGAGAGAATCGGTGAAGCGGGGGCATTTGGGGGTACAAGTTGCGATGCGTCAGGCCGGTGAACCGTCCGTCGAGGAAATCCTCGAATCGATCAAGAAAGTGATCGCGCGCGACAACAAGGTCGAGGCGCAGGCACGCCTGCAGCCCAAGCCGGCCCCGCGTCCCGACGTGCTCGAACTGACCGACCCTGCCGAAGAGGACGAAGCCGAGCCCGCAGGCGGCCTTATTGCCGATGCGGCAGCAGCGTCGATGCGCGAATCGCTCGCGGCGCTTTCGATGCTGGCGCAGCCCGGCGTTGCACCGCAGATCGTCCGCTCGGGCGAAACTTCGCTCGAAGGGCTGGTGCGCGAGATGCTCAAGCCGATGCTGGCCGAATGGCTCGACAAGAACCTGCCTGCCATGGTCGAGAAGATGGTCGCCGCCGAGATTGCGCGTATCGCCGGGAAGCGCGGCTGATTTTGCGGTTTGCGCCGTAGGCTTACGGCGCTAATCCGGTTTCCATGAAAACCAACTCGCTGTTGTGGGCGGCTGCTCCGCTCGCCTTCGCTTTCGCTGTTCCTGCCGTTGCAGAGCAGGCTGCGCCGTTCTCTCCGCAGGATCTGGTGACGCTTGGCCGCCTCGGCGGCACGGCAGTTTCGCCCGACGGCAAGTCCGCGGCGATCATCGTGACTCGCACTGATCCGGACACGCTCAAGCGCACGTCAGCGCTGCAACTCATTTCTCTCGACGGACGGGCGCAGGGCGCGCCGATCTGGCCGGGCGCCAGTGACCCGGCCTACGGGCCAGACGGAAGCCTCTATTTCCTCGCAAGCGCCCCTCCCGGCGTGGTCGCCGACGAAGATGCGAAGACGCAGGTCTACCGCATTCCCGCGAGCCCGAAAGCGGAGGCCGGGACGCCGCGCACCACACTGCTGGAGTTCCAGAAGGTCACCAACTTCAAGACCGACGTCGCCGGCTTCAAACTTTCCCCTGATGGCAAGCGCATTGCCGTGTGGGGCGATATCGCGCGGGATTGCCCCACCTTCGGCTGCGACAGCGACGGCAACACCGCCCTCCCCGGACCTGGCACAGGTCGCCACTACAAGGACGGTGCGGGCTTCGTTCGCCATTGGGATGCATGGGAAACGCCCGGCAACTACAGCCGTGTCTTTGCCTTCGATCTTGGCGCTGATGGGAAGGTCATCGGCGATGGCAAGGCTGCCGACGGCCCTGTGGGCACCCTCACTGGTGACAGCCCGGGCAAGCCCTTCGGTGGCGGCGAGGACGTCGCCTGGGCGGCGGATTCGAAGTCATTGTTCTTCGTCGCGCGGCAGGCCGACCGCAGCGAGCCAACCTCGACCAATCTCGACATCTGGCAGTCCAGACTGGACGGCGCGGCGCCGAAGAACCTGACGGAGGCCAACAAGGCCACCGACAATACCCCCGCCCCTTCGCCCGATGGCAAGTGGCTGGCCTATGCCGCGATGGCGCGCCCCGGTTACGAGGCGGACCGCCTGGTCGTCCACCTCATCAACCTGCAGACCGGCGAAAGGCGCGAACTGACCGGCGGCTGGGATCGCTCGGTCGCCTCGCTGACCTGGACGCCGGACAGCAAGGCGCTGATCGCGACGGCAGAAGACGTGCTCGATACGCCCGCCTTCCGCATCGATCCGATGAGCGGCAAGGTCAACCGCCTCGTCCTCAACCCCGGCCGCGAAGGGCACATCGGCAATGTCGTGCCGCTCAAGGACGGTCGCCTGGTCTACACTCGCGATTCGATCGATGCGCCGGCGGAACTGTTCGTGGGCAAGCCGGGCAAGGCTGGCATGCGGCTGACGGACGTTGCCACTTCGGTGCTGGCCCAGCGCGCTCCCGTGATGACGCAGCGCTTCAGCTTCAAGGGCGCGGATGGCGATACGGTCTGGGGCCAGATCACCAAGCCAAGCTGGATCAAGGGCAAGCTGCCGTCCGTCCTGTTCGTTCATGGGGGACCTCAGGGCTCGTATAACGACAGCTGGTCCAACCGCTGGAACCCGCGCGTCTGGGCAAGCCAGGGCTATGCAATCGTCTCGATCGATTTCCACGGCTCCACCGGATATGGCCAGGCCTTCACCGACGCCATCAACCGGCAGTGGGGCGGCAAGCCGCTGGAGGACCTGCAGAAGGGCTTTGCCGCCGCGATCGCGCTGGATGGACAGATCGATGGCGACAATGCCTGCGCCGCCGGTGCCTCCTACGGCGGCTACATGATGAACTGGATCGCGGGGAACTGGCCGGACCGGTTCAAGTGCCTTGTCCAGCATGACGGCGTGTTCGATGCCCGCGCGATGGCCTACGAAACCGAGGAACTGTGGTTCGACGAGTGGGAGCACGGCGGGCACCCTTACTACGAAGCGCCGGAAGAGTTCGAGAAGTGGAACCCGGTCAACCACGTTGCCAAGTGGAAAACGCCGATGCTGGTCATCACTGGCGAGAAGGACTTCCGCATTCCCTATACGCAGGGCCTCGCGGCATTTACGGCGCTGCAGCGCCGCGGCATCCCTTCCGAACTGCTGGTTTTCCCTGACGAGAACCACTGGGTGCTCAAGGCCAAGAACTCGTTGCAGTGGCACCAGACTTCGTTCAACTGGCTCGAACGCTGGTTGAAGAAGAATGGCAAGGCCCAATGATCCCTGACGCCGCCGAGATTGCTCTTGCTGAAATAGCCCTCGAAAAGCTCGGCGGCTTCAATCCGCAGCGCCATATCCTGCTGTGCGCCGGGCCGGAGAAGGACAAGTGCGCCCCGCGCGATGTCGGTGACGAGGCTTGGAACTACCTCAAGAAGCGCCTCGGCGAGCTGAAGCTGGGCGGGGCGCAGGGGGTGCTGCGCAACAAGGTCGGCTGCCTGCGCGTGTGCATGGTCGGCCCGGTGGCTGTCATCTATCCGGACAACGTCTGGTACCATTCCTGCACCCCGCCGGTGCTGGAGCGGATCATCCAGGAGCACGTGATCGGCGGCGTACCGGTAGAAGACTACCGGCTCAAGCAGCCCGTTCCATCACCCGCGGAATGAAGCCGAGAAGCTCGCTGGCAAGGTAGCCCAGCGGGCCGATTGCTTCCGCGCACCGCCTGCCAGCCTCGCCATGCAGCCACACGGACCAGAGCGCGGCTTGCAACGGTTCTGCCCCGCGCGCCAGCAGGGCGGCAGCGATACCAGCCATGACATCGCCCGAGCCACCGGTGGCCAGCCCGACGTTCCCGCCGCTGTAGCTAAACAGCTCTCCGGTTGGCGCTGCCACCAGGCTGACTGCCCCCTTCAGCACGACTACCGACCCGAAGCGCTCGGCACATCGGGACACTGCGGCGGCGCGGTCCTGATTGATCGCGACTGCCTCCTCGCCCAGCAGCGCGGCGATCTCGCCGATGTGCGGGGTAAGGACAGCCGGTGAGCGTCGTTCGCGCAAGCGCCTGGCATGGTCGCAGATCGCCATCAGCGCCGCTGCGTCGAGCACCAGCGGCGTTTCGTCCGCCGCCCTCATCAGCCGACCGACGAGTGCCGAGGCCTGTTCCGCGCAGCTCATCGCCGGACCGAGAACGAGGCAATCGCTCTTGTCCACTTCGCCTTCCAGGTTCGCGCGGGAGGCGTCGATCTCACCCTTGGGGTCGGGCGCCAGCGGCAGGACGGCCACTTCCGGCATCTGTACGCCGATCATCATGGCGGTCGACTCGACGGTCGCGATGCGCACCTTGCCCGCGCCAGCGCGCAGGGCGGCCTCGGCAGTAAGGCGCACGCCGCCCGGGACCATGGTGCAACCGCCGACGACGAGCACGCGGCCGCGCGCATTCTTGTCGCTTTCCTCGTCCGGCTGCGGCAACGGATGCTTTCGCAACCACGCGCCGTCCAAAGTTTGCGCTTCAGCCACGGGCGGCCACCATGCGGTCGGGCTCGCGGGTCGCTTCAGTGCCTTCGCGGACCATCGGGGCGACCATGTTGTAATGCTCGAGCACCAGTTCCCCGTCGCCCTTGCCAGAGCGGTCGAGCCGGTATTGCGTGATCGCGCAGTTGGCGATGTCCCCGGCCTTGTCGATGGCAAGGATCTCTGCTTCCGAAAGATGCTCGATGATATAGCGCATGCACAGCACCACGACCTGGTGCGCCACGATCATCACCCTTTTGCCAGCGTAGTGCAGCGATACCGTGTCGAGCAGCGCGCGCAGGCGGAAGATCACGTCGACCCAACTTTCGCCGCCGGGCGGCCGATGGTAGAACTTGCCCAGCACGCGGCGGAACTCGGCCTGATCGGGCTGGAAGTGGTGGATGCCGGGCGTAGTCAGGCCATCGAGGATGCCGAACTCCTTTTCCCGCAGGCGTTCGTCGATGCAGATGCGCAAGTCCGGGTCACAGCCGCCCGCCTCGCGGAAGATCTCGGCGGTTTGCACGGCGCGGACATAGGGACTGGCCAGGATCACATCCGGCCGCGCATCCTCTTCGCCACCGGCGAACCAGTGCCCAAGCGCGCGGGCTTGTTCGCGGCCGAGCGCGGAAAGCGGCACGTCCACATCGCGATGGTCGAGCGCAATGCGCAGGTCACCCGCGGCGTCAGCGGCGTCACGCGCGACGTTGCCGGCGCTCTGGCCGTGACGGATCAGCCACAGCACCTCGGGCCAGCGTTCGTGCGGTTGCGGCAGTGTGCGATGTCCGGTCATGACAAGCCAAGCGCGAGGCGCAGGGGATGGTTCCGGAACATTCACCGCACTTGGGGGATTGAGCGATCAATCGACTCATTTTCAAGGACTTAGACCCATGGCTCAAGCAAAGTTCACCGATGCCATTGCCCTGCTCAAGGCCGACCACCGCAATGTCGAGGCGCTGTTCGACAAGTTCGAGAGCGCCCGCTCGGACCGCAAGCAGGCGCTGGCCCTGCAGATCTGCAACGAGCTGAAGATCCACACCATCATCGAGGAAGAGATCTTCTACCCCGCGCTGAAGGGCAAGATCGAGGAAGAGACCTATACCGAGGCCTATGTCGAGCACGATGCGGCAAAGCTGCTGATCAACGACATCATGGCCACGTCGCCCGAGGACGAGTTCTTCGATGCCAAGGTCAAGGTGCTGAGCGAAGAGATCAAGCACCACGTCCACGAAGAGGAAGCCCGCTCGGAAGGCATGTTCTCGCAAGCCCGTGACGCCGGGCTCGACATGGTCGCATTGCGCGATGCGATGATGGCGCGCAAGCAGGAGCTGATGGCCCAGGCCAAGACCGAAGCCCTGCCCCAGGCTGAACTGCGCGTGCTTCAGGCCTCGGCCTGAGCAGCCTCGCTGCCCTGCCGCATCGTGCGGTAGGCGTTGGCCGCGCGCCGGATATGCGTGTTTGCCAACGCGCCCGCCCAATCCTCGTCACGCATTTCGAATGCGCTGACGAGGTCACGGTGGTCGCGCTGGCTCTGCTCCATGTCCGCCCGGCTGTACTGTTCTGCCGTGCGGTGGACAACGATCTGGCTGACGACGAACTTCATTAGCTGCCCCAGACGGTCCGACTGCGCGGCTGCAAGGATGACCGCATGAAAGTGGCGGTTGCCCTCGACAAATCCGGAGACATCAGGTCCTGAAGGTGCGGCTATGGCATTGTCGATGAAATCGCAATGTGCCTTGAGCTCGGCGATCTGCTCGTCGGTAATCATCCGCGCCGCGCGGGAAGCGCAGTGGCTTTCCAGCATGGCACGAAGGGTGAACAACTCTTCCTCGTCCTCGTCGGACCAGACCGGCACGAAAACCCGGTTGGTGCCGGAACGTTGCAGCAGCATTTCGGCGACAAGTTCGGCGATAGCCTCGCGCACCGGGGTGCGGGATAATCCGCAGTATTGCGCGAATTCGTCCTCGGGCACGAATTGCCCGGCAGGGAAGTGCCCCGACAGGATCCCTGCGCGGATCTTGCGGTAGGCTTCCTGCGAGGCTTTGGACACGTATGCTCCTGTATCGTCCGGGGGAGCAGGTACAACCCGCTCCCCGCCGGATCTATCCTGAAGCCCTGATCAGAACGAGGCGCCCACTTCAACCCCGATGAGACGACGCGCGCCCGGCGAGATGAAGGAACCCCCGAACTCGATCGCCGGAATTGCTTCGGCGATGTACTTCCGATCGAGCAGGTTGTCGGCGAACACTGCGATCCGATAGTTCGGCGTGGTGATTCCGGCGCGCAGGTTGAGCACGCCGAAGGCATCGCGCTTGGCTACGTCATAGCGGGCATTGCCGAACGACGGGGGCAGGAAGTTCAACTGTGAAATCGGCAAGAGCCCTGAGAAGATCGTCGGGCGCTCCTGATCCTGCACCGAGTGGAACCACGTCGGACCGGTCACACGATAGTCGGCGCGGAACAGCAGCTTGGCATTGTCAGTCAGCGGCGCGGTGATTTCCGAACCCAGATTCAGCGTCCAATCGGCAGTATAGGGCGATTTGTTGCCGACGGTGTAGGGGCGCGAAGCGTTCTTCTTGATCTCGCTGTCGGTGACGTTGAACGAGCCGAACACCTTCCAGCCGTCGACGACCTTGCCGGTCAGGTTGATTTCAGCGCCCTTGATGTCCACGCGGTCAATGTTCGAGACCACGCGCAGCAGGCCGAAATCGCCGACGAAGAATTCGAAGAACTGCATGTCGGTGACGCGGGTGTAGTAGCCGGCAAGGTCATAGGTGATGCGGCCGTCGAACAGTTCGCCCTTTACACCGGCTTCGAAGGCGCTGGAGCGTTCCTTGCGGTACTGGTCGTTGATGGTCACGCCCGCATTGATCGTGCCCGGCGTGACGCCGTTGTTGAAGCGTGTGTTGACCACGGCCGACGAGCCCTGGTTGTTGAAGCCACCCGATTTGAAGCCGATGCCCCAGTTGGCGTAGAGATTGAGCTGGTTGGTCGGGTGGAAGCTCAGCGTCACCTTGGGCTGGAGCTGCTTGAACGTGGCATTCTGCGGGGTAAATGCCCCGAAGGCGAGGCCCGGATTGATCGGCCCGCCGGTGAACGGGTCGGTCGCGTTGGGGACGAGCGAGTTGGCAGCGCGATCCTCGATGTCATAGCGCAGGGCGATGCCGCCGGTGAATACGTCCGAAGGCTTCCACTCGGCCGAACCGAACGCCGCATAGACGTTGGTGCGGAACTTGTCGGCCAGCAGCAGTGAGGTCGGATTCTTGGTGTCCGGCGCATTGTAAAGCTGCTTGATCACGCCCTGCCCCGTGTCGCCACCAAGGCTGACGCCAGTCTTGCGGTCGATGTGCAGGTAATAGGCGCCGAGTTGCCACGTCAGCGGCCCATCGGTGTTCGACAGCAGCCGGATCTCGGTGCTGAAATCCTTCTGGTTGCGCAGCTGGTACTGGATACCGTCGCAGGTCGTCGGGCTGTAGGGTCCGAAGGTCGATCCGTTGGCAGGGGCAAACAGGAACGGCACGGGAAGCGCGCCGATCCCGCCGGGCTGGTTGACCGGATAGCCGGTAAGGGCCTGCGTGCTCGCAAAGCACTGGTTGACCGTGCTTGCCACGCGCGGATCGGTGTTCGAGATGTAGCGTGCGAAGTCAGCCGATGTTCCGTCAGCGACGAGGTCCTGCTTGACGTCCGAGTAGAGCGCCCAGGCGACCAGCTTCATGCCGTTGCCGAACTCCTGATCCAGCTTGACCGAGGCATCGAAGCTCTTCTGGTCGTTGGTGGCGCGAATGTTGTTGTAGAAGTTGAACGGGTGCTTGTTCACATCCTCGTAGAACGCAGGGTTTACCGCACCGAACTGCGGCAGGTGGAACGAGGCGTTGAAAGGAAGCGATGCGCCGTGGAACTCGGCATAACGCGCCTTGACGTCAAGCTGGGTCGCAGTGCCCTTGCCGATCATCACCCGGCCATCGAGAGCCCAGTTCTCCTTGTCGTCGACGGTCTTGGAGTTGTTCAGGAACTTGTTGCGCCACCAGCCGTCGGTGGTGAAGTAATAACCCGAGGCGACGAAGCCGACGTTCTCGCCCAGCGGCCCGGAAATGTGCGCGGTGGCTTCGTACGTCGCTTCATTGGCGTAGGAAGCGCGCAGGCCGCCGGTCAGCGTGTCGGTGGGCTTCAGAGTCTGCAGCACGATCGCGCCGGCCGCGGCGTTGCGCCCATAGAGCGCGCCCTGCGGCCCCTTGAGAACTTCGACCTGCGACAGCGTGCCCTGCGGTTGGTTCAATTGCGCAGTGTTGGTCTTGAGTATGCCGTCGACCACCAGCGCAACCGAGCTTTCAGCGTCGCGCGCGCCGTTTATGCCGCGAATGTTGATCTGCGTGTCGCCTGCTTCGGCCGTGCCGGTCACGATCGTGACGCCAGGCGTAAGCTGGGTGAAGTCCTCAGCCTTGACCGCGCCGGTGTTCTGCAACGCAGTAGCGGTGAGGACCGAGACCGAAGCCGGTACATCCTGCAGGCGCTCGTTCTGGCGGCGCGCCGTAACGATGATGCTATCGCCATCGTCAGCCGCCTGCGCGGCATCCTGTGGCGCTTCCTGGGCGAAGGACGGGGCGGCGCTGGCGATCAGGCCGAGCGCTGCAGTGTTCAATAGAAGACGGGTGGCACGCATTCTCAAACCTCCCTGTTGGTTCGATCACGTCTGGCTCGATCACGTTGCCGTGTTCTTGCGGCATTCGCTTTTGCGAGCGCACGGGCTTTCGCCCCCCTCTTGACGCTCGCTTCTCGGATAGGCAGCTTATTGTATACAAACTTGATCGGTCAAGGTGCATAGGAACCTGCACCTACGGGCAGGTTTCGGCAGTGACTGGAATGCCCGCACAGTAATATTGCATACGAAGAGAGGCCGTTTTGATGACTTCCGGCATGCCTACCAGCCGACCTGGAGAAGCAGCGTGAGCGCGCCTGCAATTTCGTTCGTCGAGGTCGGCCCGCGTGACGGGCTGCAGAACGAGAAGGCGATCGTGTCCACGGCGGACAAGCTCGAGCTGATCCGGCGCAGCATTGCCGCAGGCGCGCGCCGCATCGAGGTGACGAGCTTCGTCAATCCCAAGCGCGTGCCTCAGATGGCCGACGCCGAAGATGTCTGCGCTGGCCTCCCGCAAACGGGCGACGTCAGCTTCATCGGCCTCGTCCTCAACGCCAAGGGAGCCGAGCGCGCCATTGCCACAGGCCGTCTGCATGAACTTGGCGCCGTCTGCGTTTCGACCGACGGTTTCGCTATCGCCAACCAGGGCCAGACCAGTGACGAATCGGTCGTGGCAGCAAAGGCCATCGTTGCCATGGCGAAGGACGCCGGGCTCAAGGGCCAGGCCACCATCGGCGCATCGTTCGGCTGCCCGTTCGAGGGCGAGGTTTCCGAAGACCGCGTCGTCGCCATGGCGGCCGCGTTGGCGGAGGCCGAACCCATCGAGGTGGCGCTGGCCGACACCATTGGCGTGGCCGACCCGGCCCACGTCTCGCGGCTGGTCCGGCGCGTGGTTGAGGCGGTTTCGCCGCTGCCGGTGCGGGTGCACTTCCACAACACCCGCGGCACTGGCATCGCCAATGTCTGGGCCGCTGTCGAAGCCGGCGCATCGGTGGTCGATGCCGCGCTCGGTGGTCTGGGTGGCTGCCCCTTCGCGCCGGGCGCCGCAGGCAACGTGTCGAGCGAGGATGTCGTCTACATGCTCCACCGTGCAGGCGTGGAGACCGGCATGGACCTCGCCCTGCTGATCGAGGCCAATCGCTGGCTGTCCGGCGTGATGGCCCGCGAACTTCCCTCGATGGTGGCCAAGGCCCCGCCCTTCCCCAAGATCGTTCAGGAGTAATCGAGCAATGGGCTATCGCCTTGGCGTGGACGTTGGCGGCACTTTCACCGACCTCCTGCTATTTGACACCTCGTCGAGCGCATTCTGGCGGCACAAGACGCCGTCGACCCCGCACGACAGTTCCGAGGGCATTCTGAACGGGGTGACCGCAATCTGTCAGAAGGCCGGGATCACGCCGGGCGACGTCGAATACTTCCTTCACGGCACCACGGTTGCGACCAACGCCGTGCTTGAAGGCAAGGGTTCACGCGTCGGCCTGGTGACGACTGAGGGCTATCGCCACATCATGCAGATCGCGCGCAGCTTCGTGCCGGGCGGGCTTGCTGGCTGGATCGTCTGGCCGAAGCCGCAACCGCTGGCAGCGCTTGAGGATACCGTCACGATCAAGGGCCGGATGAGCGCCGAAGGCTTGGAAATCCGCCCGATCGACGATGCCGACATTCGCGCGCAACTGGGCGTGCTCAAGGACAATGGTGTCGAGGCGATCACGGTCAGCCTGATCAACGCCTATACCAACGGCACCCACGAGAAGCGCGTCGGCGAACTCGCCGCCGAAATCATGCCGGGCGTGCCGGTGTCGCTGAGCCACGAAGTCCTGCCCGAAATGCAGGAGTACGAGCGTACGCTGACCACCGTGGCCAATGCTGCGGTGCGCCCTGTCGTGGGCAAATACGTCTCCAACCTGCGCTCGCGCCTCGCCGAGGCGGGGATGAACGGCAAGCTTTCGCTGCTGCGCTCGGACGGCGGGTTGATGAGCGCGCAGAAGGCCGAGGAGCATCCGGTCAACATCCTGATGTCCGGCCCTGCCGGCGGCGTTACCGGCGCGATCTGGGTCGGCCGGAATGCCGGGATCAGGAACATCCTTACTCTCGACGTCGGCGGCACCAGCACCGACGTTGCCCTGATCGAGAATCTCGAAGCCCGCCGCCAGCGCACCACTGAAGTCGGCCACCTCTCCGTCCGCGCTTCGGCGCTCGACGTGAAGACGGTGGGCGCAGGCGGCGGATCGATCGCCTATGTTCCTGAGCTGACAAGAGCCCTTCGGGTCGGGCCGCAGAGCGCAGGAGCCGTGCCGGGGCCGGTCGCCTATGGAAAAGGCGGCACCTTGCCCACGGTGACCGATGCCAATGTCGTGCTAGGTTACTTGCCCGAGAACCTGCTCGGCGGCACGTTCAATCTTGATCGCGAGGGCGCCAAGAAGGCGGTGCAGACCATCGCCGACGCGCTAGGCATCGACCTGATGGCCGCCGCGCGCGGCATCATCGACATCGTCAACGAGAACATGTTCGGCGCGCTGCGGATGATCTCGGTCCAGCAGGGCTACGACCCGCGCGACTTTGCGCTGATGGGCTTTGGTGGTGCAGGTCCGCTGCACGTAAATGCCGTGGCCCGCCTGATGGGCAGCTGGCCTGCGATTTCGCCGGTAAGCCCCGGTGTTCTCTGCGCGCTGGGCGATGCGACGACGCGGATGCGCACCGAAACCGCGCGCTCGTTCAGCCGCCTCGCCAGCCAGACCGAGGCTTCCGACCTCATCGCGATCCTCGACGAAATGGCCGCACAGACTCGCGCGGAGTTGCTCGCCGACGGCGTACCCGATGACGAGATCAGCACCGCCTTCGAAGTCGACGTGCGCTATGCCGGACAAGCCTTCGAAGTGCCGCTGACGATCACGCCGGACGTCCTGAACGCCGATGGCATCGCCGGAATCCTCGCCCGCTTCGATGCCGAGCACAAGCGCCTGTTCACCTTCAACATGGACACCCCCCATGAGATCGTGAACCTGCGCGCCGTGGCCATGGGCCGCGCATTGGACCTGCCCGCAGCGGAACTCGAAAAGGGCGATGGCAACCCGATCGCTGCCAAGATGCGCGACCACACCTTGTGGATGGACGGGCTTGAACAGGCAGCGGTGATCTATGACCGCAGCAAACTGCGCGCCGGTGATGTGATCCCCGGCCCCGCCATCGTCTGCGAAATGGATTCGACGACGCTGATCGAAAGCGGCTGCGTCGGCACTGTCGACCATGTCGGCAACATCCTGATCAACCTGGCCTGAGAGAGGGAGCGCGAGACATGCCTGCAACCATCGTCCAGACCAACGACAAGCCCTTCGAGCGCGTCGCCATCGATCCGGTGACGCTCGACATCATCGAAAACGCCCTGCGCAACGCGCGCATCGAGATGGACGCGACGCTCGTGCGTACCGCGATGTCGCCCGGCATCCGCGAGCAGGGCGACGCCTTCCCGCTCATCGCCGATCACACCGGCAAGATGATCGTCGGCCAGTTCGGATCGTACATCGGCCCGTTCCTAGATGGCTATGACGGCACCGTCGAGGACGGCGACCTGATCTTCCTGTCCGACCCCTACTCGGTGCAGGGCGCCATCAGCCACTCGAACGACTGGCTGGTGCTGCTCCCCGTGTTCAAGGACGGCCGCCTGATCGCCTATACCTCGATGTTCGGCCACCAGTCCGACATCGGCGGCAAGGTCGTCGGCTCGATGCCGATCAACGCCCGCTCGATCTTCGAGGAAGGCGTGCGCATCCCGCCGGTGAAGATCTGGAAGAAGGGTGAATACAACGCCGACCTGATCCGCCTCGTCATGCACCAGACGCGCAAGCCCGACTGGTGCGCGGCGGACCTCAACGCGCTGATCGCGTCGTGCCGCGTCGCCGCGCGCCGCGTGATCGAGATGGCCGAGCGTTTCGGCGACGACGTCTATGTCTCAGCCACGCAGGAGCTACTGGCGCGCAACCACCGCGCGATGAAGGCGCTGGTCGGCATGGCCATAGCCGAGGAGCCGGTCAGCTTCGAGGACTACATCTGCGACGACGGCATGGGCTTCGGACCCTACAAGATCAAATGCACGATGTGGCGCGAGGGCGAGAAGGTCGTGCTCGATTTCGCAGGCACCGACCCGCAGTCAGTCGCCTCGATCAACTTCTTCCTCAACGAAAACATGTTCAAGATGTTCTTCGGCATCTACATGATCATGGTCTTCGACCCGCAGATCCTGTTCAACGACGGGTTCTACGACCTGATCGACGTGCGCATTCCGGAAGGCTCGCTGCTCAAGCCGAAGTTCCCGGCCGCGCTTTCAGGCCGCACCCATGCGCTGGGCCGCATCTTCGACATTCTCGGCGGTCTTCTCGGCCAGAAGACCCCGGAGTTCCTCAACGCCGCCGGCTTTTCTTCGAGCCCGCACCTGTTCTACGCGGGCAATGACGAGCGCCCCGGCAAGAACGGAGACTGGTTCCAGCTGTTCCAGATCGGCTTCGGCGGCATCCCCGGCCGCCCGATGGGCGATGGCCCCGATGGCCACTCGCTCTGGCCGGGCTTTACCAACGTGCCCAACGAATTCCTCGAGCGCTACTTCCCGATGGTGATCGAACGCTACGAATGCGAACCGGACTCGGGCGGCGCGGGGCTGCATCGCGGCGGCAATGGCATCCGCATGACCTACCGTTTCCTGTCCAAGGGCACAATCGCGATCCACGACGACCGCTGGTTCGTGCCTCCCTGGGGCGTCAACGGTGGCGAACCGGGCGCGCGGGCACGCAAGATCCTCGAAAAGCCCGACGGCACGCAGACCATCGTCGGCAACAAGGTCGAGGATCTCGAAGTGGAGGCCGGTGACGTGCTCCACTTCATCACATGGGGCGGCGGTGGCTGGGGCGACCCCCTTGCCCGCGATGCAGAACTGGTCGGCAAGGAAATCGTGCAGGGACTGGTCACGCCTGAAGGTGCGCGGGCTTATGGCGTGGTCGCCGATCACCGAGGAGCGGTCAATCTTGCCGAAACCGAAGCCTTGCGCGCGCGCCTGCGCGAGGAGCGGGGCGATCTTCCGCTGTTCAACTACGGTCCCGGCATCGAGATTCTGCGCGCCAATTGCGAAGCGGAAACTGGGCTACCCGCACCGATCCAACCCGAATGGCCGCTACTGGAGGCGGCAGAATGACCATGACAACTAGCAATCCTGCGCCCGCCAATCCCGGCCCCTTGCGCGACATTCGCGTGCTCGAACTCGGTCAGTTGCTCGCCGGCCCATTCTGCGGCCAGTTGCTGGGCGACATGGGCGCCGACGTCATCAAGGTCGAACCGCCCGTTACTGGCGATCCGATGCGTGACTGGGGCTTGGGCACGGAAAAGGTCCAATGGGAAGTGATCGCGCGGAACAAGCGCTCGGTCAGCGCAAACCTTCGCGTTGCCGAAGGCCAGGCTCTGGTCAAGCGCCTGATCGCCCACGCCGACGTACTCATCGAGAATTTCAAGCCGGGCACAATGGAGAAGTGGGGCCTTGGTCCGGACGTACTCCTCGCCGCAAAGCCCAACCTGATCATCGCCCGTATGTCGGGATACGGCCAGACCGGCCCCTATTCCAACCGCGCCGGTTTCGGCGGCATTGGCGAAGCTATGGGTGGCTGGCGCTACATCGTCGGCGAGCCCGACCGCGCGCCCAGCCGCATGGGTGTTTCCATTGGCGACACCCTCACGGCCACCTATGGCTGCATGGGCGTGTTGGCTGCATTGCACGAGCGCGAACGCACCGGGCGCGGGCAAGTGATCGACGCCGCGCTCTACGAATCCGTGTTGCAGGTCATGGAGGGCCTCGTCCCCGAATATGACCGCACCGGCTACATCCGCGAGCGGTCGGGCTCGGTCCTGAAGGGCATCGCCCCGTCCAACGTCTACAAGTGCAAGGACGGCGAGTTCATGATCGGCGCGAACAAGGATTCGCTGTGGAAACGCCTCGCCAATGCCATGGGCCGGCCCGAACTGGGCGACGATCCGCGCTATGCCACCCACCTTGCCCGCGGCGAGAACCAGGACGAATTGGACGAGCTGATCAATGACTGGACCCGAACGCTGACCATCGACGAGGTCGACGCGCTGATGATCGAGCATTCGATCCCGGCCGGCCGCGTCTATCGCGCGCCCGACATGCTGGCTGACCCGCACTTCCAGGCGCGCGAGGCGATCATCGAGGTCGAGACCGAGCGCTTCGGCCCGCTCAAGATGCAGTCGAGCTTCCCCAAGCTTTCGGCCACGCCCGGATCTGTGCGCCGTCCCGCGCCGTCAAAGGTCGGGCAGCACAATGCCGAAGTCTACGGCGAACTGCTTGGCCTTGGCGAAGTTGAGCTTGCGCAGATGGCAGAGCAGGGCGTCATCTGACGCCCTGCCTTTCGGCTTACTCGAAACCGATCTTCTTCATGTAGGCAGCGCTGCCGGCAATGGCGACCTTGAGGTCGTCGGCCCGGTCCTGCTCGACAAAGAAGTGCTCGACACCTGCGCTCTTCGCAGCGTCGATAATGCCCGCGATGTCGAGCGAGCCGTCACCGAGCCAGGTAAGGTAGGGAAACAGCGCGATCCAGTCGGCCGGGGCACCGCCATCTCCGGCGAAGCGCTGCTGGCCCTTCATGTCCTTGAGGTGCATCATCCGGTAGCGGCCCTTGTACCGCGCCAGATAGGCCTTCGGATCGGCGCCACCGGCCGTGGTCCAGTAGGTATCCATCTCGAGGAACACGTGCTCGGGATCGGTCGCGTCCAGCAGCGTGTCGATCGGCACCTTGCCGTCCATCGGCGCAAAGCCATAACCGTGGTTGTGATAGGCAAAACGAACGCCGTTGCGCGTGGCGCTCTGGCCGATGTCATTGAAGACGTCGGCCATGTGCTTGTAATCGTCGAGCGTCTTGCGCTCTTCGGCCGGAATTGCCGGGAGCGTGACGTAAGTCGCGCCAAGAGCGCGCGCCGCGTCGGCCAGCTCACCCATCCGGGTCTGCAGCGTGAACAGATCGGTGTGCATCGAGGGCACCGTCATCCCGTGGGAATCGAACACGGCCTTGATCTGCGCCGTGCCAAGACCGAAGAACCCGCTCCCTGAAAAACCCAGCATCTTGGCCGTGTTCTTCCAGCCATCGATCTGGCGCTGGTCGCTGAAGGTATATGGGCCGTAGGTCTCGAGCTCGCGGTAGCCCAGCTTGGCCAGCAGGGCGATGGTTCCAGTAAAGTCCTCGCTCAACATCTTGGCCACGGACCACAACTGGATGCCGAAACGGCGCTTGCTGTCGAGCGCCCGCAAGGGGGCATTGGCCAGTGCCAGCCCCGCCATCGTGGCAGTCCCGGCGGTGGTGAGGAAAGTGCGGCGATTCATGCATCGGCTCCCGGTTCAGCGCACCTTGTCTCGCGCTGTCACAAGACTTTGCGCCCGCTTTGCCGATGCGGTCAAGACCTGTTCGGCAAAGACGGTTGTCGTCAGGCGCCCGCCTCTTCCCGCTCGATCTCGCGCCAGCCGATGTCGCGACGGCAGAAGCCCTCCGGAAAGACGATCGCATCGACTGCGGCATAGGCCGCATCACGCGCGGCCTTCACGCTTGGCCCCTTGGCAGTCACGTTGAGCACGCGCCCGCCATTGGCCGAGAGCACACCCTCTGCCGAAAGCGCGGTGCCGGCGTGGAACACTTTCGCCCCGGTCGCCTCGGCGGCAGGGATGTGGTCGATCCGGCCACCCTTCTTCGGTGTGCCCGGATAGCCTTCCGCCGCCATGACCACGGTCATCGCCACCTCGCTGGAGAACCGCGGCGGCTGGATGCTCGACAGCTTGTTGTCGGCACAGGCCAGCAGCAGTTCCACGAGGTCGCTTTCCAGCCGCAGCATCAGCACCTGGCATTCGGGATCGCCAAAACGGGCATTGTATTCGATCAGCTTCGGCCCCTGCTCGGTCAGCATGAGACCTGCATAGAGCACGCCGGAATAGGGCATGCCCTCGTCGGCCATGGCCTTCACCGTCGGCGCGATGATCTGCGAGAGCGCCTGCGCCTCGAGTTCGGGCGTCAGCACGCGCGCCGGGCTGTAGGCGCCCATCCCACCGGTATTGGGGCCGGTGTCGCCATCGCCGACGCGCTTGTGGTCCTGTGCCGATCCGAACGGCACGATCGTCGCTCCATCGGTCAGGGCGAAGAAGCTCGCCTCTTCCCCGGTGAGGAACTCCTCGACGACGACTTCGGTACCGGCAGAGCCGAAGGCACCGTCGAACATGTCGTCAACTGCGGCCTCGGCCTCGGCCATCGTCATCGCCACGACGACGCCCTTGCCCGCGGCCAGGCCATCGGCCTTGATCACCACCGGCGCGCCAAAGTCCTTGAGCGCGGCGCGGGCTTCTTCCAGCGACTTCGCGCGGACGTAGCCTGCGGTGGGAATGTTCGCGCGGGCGCACAGATCCTTGGTAAAACCCTTGGACCCTTCAAGCTGCGCTGCGGCGCGACTGGGTCCGAACACCGAGAACCCCGCCCCGCGCAGCGAATCCGTCAGGCCATCGACCAGCGGCGCCTCCGGTCCCACCACGACAAGGCCGATGCGATTCGTCTCGCAGAAGGTCACCACGCTGGCATGGTCGGTCAGATCCAGCGCCACCAGTTCGGCGTTTTCCGCAATGCCGGGATTGCCGGGTGCCGCATAGAGCTTGTCGAGGAGCGGCGATTGGGCCAGTTTCCAGCTGAGGGCATGTTCGCGCCCACCCGATCCCAGCAGCAGGATATTCATGGCTTTCCCTTCCGCGCCTTTTGACGACGATAACAACGGCTCGGGCGGGCTCCTAGCGAGGGAATCGGCAGGCGACAACGCCCCGGCTCTCTCGATCTCCGAGATTTCGGCGCTGCTCAAGCGCACGGTCGAAGATCGCTTCGGCTTCGTGAGGGTCCGTGGCGAGCTTTCCGGCGTGAAGCGCGCCGCCTCGGGTCACCTCTACCTCTGCCTCAAGGACGAAAACGCGCGACTGGATGGCGTGATGTGGCGCGGCGGCGTGCAGCGCCTGAACTTCCGGCCCGAAGACGGCGTCGAGGTCATCGCCACCGGGAAGTTGACGACCTACCCGGGCCGCTCGAACTACCAGATCGTGATCGACCGCATGGAGATCGCGGGCGAAGGCGCGCTGCTTGCCCTGCTCGCCAAGCTGAAGGCGCGGCTCGAGGGCGAAGGGCTGTTCGATCCCGCGCGCAAGAAGCCCCTGCCCTTCCTGCCGCGCACCATCGGCGTTGTCACCTCGCCCACCGGCGCCGTGATCCGCGACATCCTCCACCGCCTGTCCGACCGCTTCCCCAGTCGCGTCATCGTCTGGCCGGTGCTGGTCCAGGGCCAGGGCGCGGCGGCGCAGGTCGCAAATGCCGTGCGCGGCTTCTCCGCGATGGAGCCCGGCGGACCGATCCCGCGCCCGGATCTCGTCATCGTCGCGCGCGGCGGCGGCTCGATCGAAGACCTGTGGTCGTTCAACGAGGAAGAGGTCGTCCGCGCCGTGGCGGACTGTACCATCCCGATCATCAGCGCGGTCGGCCACGAGACCGACACCACGCTATGCGATTTCGCCGCCGACTTGCGCGCGCCGACACCAACCGCAGCAGCCGAACTTGCGGTGCCGGTACAGGCGGAGCTAGCCGCCTTCGTCGCCGATCTCAACGCCCGCCAGCGCCGCGCCCTTGCCCGCCAGCTTGCGCAGGCCAAGGAACGCCTCGAAGCCCGCAGCCAGCGCCTGCCCCAGCCGCAGGCACTCCTGCAGGGCCAAGCCCAGCGCGTCGACGATCTGGGCGAGCGCCTGCGCCGCGCCTTGGTCCACCGCACCGAAATCGCCGGATCGGTCCTCGCCCGCCACGCCGGAGCCCTGCGCCCTGCTCTACTGAGCGCACGGGTTACGCGCGAGCGCGAGCGGCTCGACGCCCGCCGCCTGCGCCCCGAAGTCCTGCTCCAGCGCATCGAACACGCGCGCGGCAAGATCGACGCGCTCGACCGGCTGCGCCGCTCGCTCGATCCCAAAGCCCCGCTCCAGCGCGGCTACGTGCTCGTTACTGCACCCGATGGCCACGTCGTCAGGACGCGCGAGGATGCACAGGCGCGTCCGGCGCTGCGGCTGGAATTCGCCGACGGCACGCTCGACGTCAGCACCGGTTCCGCTGCGCCCCCGCCCGCCCGGCCAGCTCCCAAACCGCGCCCGGCCGCACGGCCCGAGGGACAGCAGGAATTGTTCTGAGGCGGCATTAGGACTACATTGCCCTCATGCTGATGTCCCAATCCGGCCGCCTCGCGCGCCTTCACTACCTTCCCGGCTCGTTCCGCCAGCTTTCCGGCGGTGATCATGTCGTCTGCGCCGTTTCGGGTGAGCAGATCCCGCTCGATGCCCTGCGCTATTGGTGCGCGAAGCGGCAGGAGGCCTATGCCACCGCCGAAATCTCGACGCGCCGCCATCTCGAAGGCTGACAGGCACGCCATGCTCCTGCCACGGCGCGCATTCCTTGCCGGATTTGCCGCAGTGGCGGCGGGTGGCGCACGGGCCGTCGCCCCGATCAGCCCGCTGACGATCGAACCCGAAAGTCGCATCATGCAGGGCGGTTGGCTGCGGGGTCGCGTCCCGCATCAGTCGACCTCACTCAAGCTTGATGGCAAGCCGATCCCGTTCGCCAGCGATCGGACATTCCTGCTTGCCTTCGATCGCGATGCCGGCCCTCTCGCCCGCATCGAACTGACGCTGGAAAGTGGTCAGACATCCGTTCGCGAACTCGCCATCGCGCCCCGCGCCTGGCAGATCGAGCATATCAACGTAGCCCGCAAGCCCGGTGGCGTGACGAACGAGGACTACCTCCGCCTGCGCCGTGCCGAACTTGCCCGCATCGCTGCTGCCCGCGCGCTTGACACCGGCGCACAAGGCTGGCGGCAGCCTTTCATCCGTCCCGCACCAGGCCGGTTTTCCGGCCGCTTCGGCTCCCAGCGCATCTACAAGGGCGAACCGGCGGCCTATCACTCCGGGCTCGACATAGCCGGTGGCGCGGGCACGACCTACGTCGCTCCGGCCGATGGCGTGGTGACGCTTGCCGCGCAGAGCCCGTTCAGCCTCGAAGGCCGGCTCCTGATGCTCGACCACGGCATGGGCCTCAACAGTGCCTTTCTCCACGCCTCCGAACTTCTGGTGCGCGAAGGCGACAAGGTTGCCCAAGGCACGCCGCTGGGCCGAATCGGCGCCACCGGTCGAGCGACTGGACCGCACCTGCATTGGTCAATGAAATGGCAGGCCAGTCGGATCGACCCGCTGCTTTTTCTTCCTGACCAGACGTAGGCCGCATTCACGGCCCTTTGCGCAGGTAGCCCTCATCACCGGCGGTTCGTTTTCCTTTGGCGCCCGGTTGCCGATGGAACGAAGCGGCCATGGGGATTCTGGTATCAGCTGCAACGCCTTTTTCCCTAACTTCGCAGCGTTGTTTCACCCGAAACCGTCACCTTTGAAATTAATGACAAGTGAACCGGGTCGGAGTGTAATTTCTGTGCATCACCCGTAAGTTACGGAAATCCGGCCTTACCTTACCTGACCCAAAGGCGGTGTGGCAGTTTCGCTACACATGTTTCGGATTCATTTCGTAACTGACAATCGTGTTTTGATGGACCCGATCATTTCAGCCAAACAGACACATCTTGCCCGTTTGCCAAGGGGGCCCAAGCTTCGCTCTGAAGCGCGATGTTAGGGTTTTGGCGATACGGGAAAGGGCCTGCACACCTCTTGCTGGCTGTGCAGGATTCAGGACAAAAGGGACTGGACACGTGAACATCAAAACCTTCTCTGCGCTCCGTGCGAGCGCCGCGCCGCTGGCGCTGGTCGTCGCCGGTTTCGCCGGCTCGGCCGCCTTCGTCGCGCCTGCCATGGCGCAG
>OFDC01000350.1_pt1 | contig 38123 bp, 32 predicted proteins | sample 1520941 | NCBI WGS metagenome assembly OFDC01 (sample SAMEA94258168, study PRJEB24077) | hot springs metagenome | biome: Aquatic biome; feature: Water | place: India | collected 2012-12-06 | depth 5 m | reverse complement strand
TCTGCCCCTGCTGCAACTTCGGCCCCAGCCACGACAGCCTCATCGCAAACCGGCATCGCCGCCGCTCAACCGGTAGTGCTTGCTGCAGCGACGCCCGAAGCCAAGCCTGCGCCCAAGAAGAAGGCCTGGCATGAGAAGCTGATGATCCGCGGCTACACACAGCTGCGCCTCAACGAGATCGTCAGCGGTCCGAAGACCGCGCCTGCAGGAGTATCCCGCCTGCGCTCGGTGCAGGACAGCGGGATCAGCGAGAACGGGAACTTCACGCTCCGCCGTGCCCGCCTTGTCGTGCAGGGTGACATCTCCGACCGCGTCTCGCTTTATATGCAGGGCGATATGGCGGCTGCGGTCAGCAACCAGTCGGCCAATGAATCGCGCCAGCACTTCTTCCAGATGCGCGATGCCTATGCCGACGTGTTCCTCGACAAGGCAAAGACGTTGAAGGTGCGTCTCGGCCAGTCGAAGGTGCCTTATGGCTGGGAAAACCTCCAGAGCTCATCAAACCGGGTACCACTGGATCGCACAGACGGGATCAATGCTCCCGTCCCCGGTGAACGCGATCTTGGGGTTGTTCTCTACTACACCCCGCCGAAGATCCAGAAGATCTGGGACGAGCTTGCCCATGATGGTCAGAAGCTGTTCGGCAACTACGGCGCCTTCGCCGTGGCCGCATACAATGGGCAGGGCATCAACAAGGTTGAACGCAACGGCGGGCTGATGACAGTTGCCATGGCGACAATGCCGTTCCGGCTCGACGGCATCGGCCTTGATGGGCAGGTCGCGGAATTCGGCGTGACCGCAATGCGCAACCAGTTCCGTCCCGAAGTCCGCACCGGCGGCGTGTCGACGATCTCCTATGACGACAACCACGTTAACTTCCATGGCATGATCTATCCCAAGCCCTTCGGCATCCAGGCCGAATGGACCTTCGGGACGGCGCCGCAGTGGGACCGCACGCTTGGCGCCATCCGTTCGCAGCGCGCGTCCGGCGGCTATGTCATGGCCATGTACCGCATGCCGGAAACCCCGATCGGCCAGCTCATTCCGTTTGCGCGCTGGCAGAAGTATCGCGGCGGCTGGAAGAGCGCGATCAACGCGCCACGGCTCGAAACCGACGATTACGAAGTGGGCGTCGAATGGCTTCCGATGAAGGAGCTGGAAGTCACGCTCAACTATGCCAACGTCTCGCGTACCGAAGCAGACGAGAGACGGACCGGACAGGCCAAGGGCGATGTCATCCGCGCGCAGGTGCAGTGGAACTATTGATCCTTTGGGTCTGAATGGTGCCGGTCGGTCCGGCACCGCAAAAAGGCCTGTCCTTGGGCGTCCGCTTGTCGCAGGCAAGAGGCGGATCGTCGCTTGCTGCGCACAAGCCTCGCCCGTTCATCCGACGTTGTGGATCGTGCCGCAAGGATCGCCGTTGTCGCAGCAAATCGGTTCAACCGAACTGCAAGCATAGTTTCGACTACGGGAGCATCCCATGAGAAAGACCATTCTGGCCGCAACCCTGGCGGCCATCGCCCTTCCCGCTGCACCGGCCCTGGCAGATCCCCCGCACTGGGCTCCGGCTCACGGTCATCGGGCCAAGCATGACCGCATCTATGACAGCCGCGGTCGCTATCTCGAGCCGCGCCGCATCAGCAGCCGCGATACGGTTTGGCGCGGTCGCGACGGTCGCTATTATTGCAAGCGCAGCAACGGCACGACCGGGTTGATCATCGGCGCGGCCGGCGGCGCGCTTCTGGGCCGTGCCATCGACACGCGCGGCGATCGTGCGCTCGGCACGATCCTCGGCGCAGCCGGTGGTGCGCTGCTCGGTCGCGAGATCGAACGCAGCGGCGGTCGCTGCCGCTGAGCGGATTGCAGCCAGACATATTGGGGCGGTTCTGCGGAGCCGCCCCTTTTGCTATTTGTGGACCAGTTCCTTGACCAGCGCCGGCGCCGGGTAGATCACTTCCAAGGCATGCTGGATTGCTGCCGTACTCACGACAACGGTCCTGTTTAACGCGCCCTGATAGCCGTAGTTGCCGCCGATCGAATGGATATTGCCGTCAAACGCCGCGCCGATCACGCTGCCGTTGCGGTCAATTACCGGCGAGCCTGAGTTGCCGCCAATGATGTCGTTGGTCGTGACGAAATCGAACGGCAAGGACTTGTCGATCTTCGCCTCATTCGCCGCAAATGCACTGGCCAGATCGAACGGCTCGGCGCCTGTCGCCCGGTCGAATGCGCCGCCGATGGTGGTTACCGGCGCAACGTCCCGCCCGCGCTCCTTCCAGCCTTCGACCTTCCCATAGCTGATGCGCAGCGTGAACGTGGCGTCGGGATAGACATTGTTGCCATAGGCCATGAACCGCGCATCGGCGAGCCGGGCTCCCGCCTCGGCCAGAGGTCCGGCATAGCGTTCGTCCACCAGCTTCTTCAGTTCCCGCTCGCGTGCGTCGATCTTGCGGGCATAGACGATCATCGGGTCGGACGATGCCTCGATAGCCTTGCGCCCGCCTTCCCACAGCGCCTTGCGTGCGGCCGGATCGGCCAGCGTCGTGCCGCCTACCAGACGCTCGGCCAGGCCCTCCGGCGATTCCTTGCCAAGCAGGAGCCGGGTATCGGGATCATCGGCGCCGAGATACTCGCGCGCCTTCGACAGGCTCCATGCCAGCTCCAGTTGCTCCATCCACGGATAGACCGGGGCCTCGTCGAGCAGCGTCTTGGCGGTGAGTTCGAGGCTGGAATCGCGAAATTCCGGCAGACGCTCGGCGTTGGGCTTCTCCCGCTCTGCCGCGCCCTGCACCAGCTTCATGGCCTGATCCATCAGCGCCGAGTGCGGCACGATGAAACGCCACGGCACATAGATGTCGCGATAGGCCTGCACTGCCTTGGCGGTATCCGCCCAAGGATCGCCGATTCCCGGCTTGCCCATGGTCTTCGCCTTCAGGTCCGCCTCGGCATCGCCCAGCATCCTGAGGAAAGCCGGATCGTTCAGCGCCTTCTGCCGCCCGATATAGACCTTGAGGCTGTTCTCGATGCCGAACAGTTCGTCAGCGCCCTCACGCTTCTGCTGCGGGCTTTCGTCCATGGCCGCGATCAGGCGCCCGCGCAGTTCGGACAGGATCGTGGTGGTCAGCGGAAGTCCAACCTCACGCTGGAAGGCGATCTGGTCGGTGGTGAATAGCCGCTGCGTTGCCCCCGGATTGCCCACCACGAACGTCGCTTCGCCTACCTTCGGCCCGCGAGAGTTCCATGAGAGATGGGCAGGAGTTGGAACCGGTTTGCCATTCTCGTAAGCCCGCAGGAACGCGGCATCGAGCGCATAGCGCGGGTAATTGAAATTGTCGGGATCGCCGCCGAAGAAGGCTGCCTGGAACTGCGGCGCCCAGGCCAGCCGCACGTCCGAATACTTGCGGTAGGTATAGAGCTTGTACTGCCCGCCTCCGAACAGCGTCACCACCTCGCAGCGCGTGGTCTTGCCGTCCTTGCACCCGTCCTTCTCGATCCGCGCCACTTCGGCATCGCGCGCCTTGACCAGCGCTTCGCCAGTCGAAGCGCCGATCGCCGCCTTGACCCGCGCGGTCACGTCGGAAATCGCGGTTACGACCTCGGCCTGCTGGCCCGGGCATTTGAGTTCCTCCTCGCGCCGGGTGGGCACGAAGCCGTCCTTCAGGAGATCGCGCTTGTCGGTGGAGTTGTCCTGCGCGCATTCGACGACGCAATGGTGGTTCGTCAAGATCAGCCCCTCGGGCGAAACAAAGCTGGCCGAGCACCCTCCGGTCAGGCGCACCGCAGCGGCCTGCACGCGGCCAAGCCACTTGGCATCTGGTGCCCAGCCATAGTCCTTCTGCATCCTGGCCGTGGGGAAAGCATCGAAAGTCCACATGCCTTCATCGGCCAGCGCCTGCGAGGAATGGAACGACAACGCCAGCAGCGCAGCGGAAGCAGCGAGACGGAACTTGGCCATGCACCCGGTCCTGAAAGTTACAATTGCAATCGCATTAACCATTGCACGACATGAACGGATTTTAAAGTGACAATGTTACATGCACTGTTCGTCAATAAAGCCTTGCGACAGGATCGGCTTCGCATAACCTGTGTGCATGTGGCTGCTAGACCAGATGCTCAAAAGGCTGATCCGCAAGGGTAAGCTTGTCGTAATCGATCATGATGGCAAGGAGTATGCCTATGGCGAGCCATCCGCCCCGCCCCTGAAGATCCGTTTCACGGACAAGGGCGCGGCCATGCATGTCGCCAAGGACCCGCGAGTCGGCGCGGGCGAGGCGTACATGGACGGACGCATGGTCATCGAACCGCCGCACGATGTGCGCGATTTCGTCCTGTTCGTCATGGGCAATGCCAGCAACGCCGGCGGGATTGACCGCAAGGGCCCGGTCCGCAAGGCGCTTTCAAAGGTCGTCTCGCGCATCGACCAGATCAACCAGCGGGCGCAGGCCTCGAAGAACGTCGTTCACCACTACGACCTGACTCGCCAGTTCTACGAGCTGTTCCTCGACGAGGACCGGCAATACACGATGGCCTACTTCCGCGATCCGGAAAACACGCTGGAGCGCGCTCAGGTCGACAAGAAGGCGCTGATCGCCTCCAAGCTGCGGCTGGTGCCGGGGCAGAGTTCAGGGATGCGTGTGCTGGACATCGGCTGCGGCTGGGGCGGCCTGGCGCTCTATCTCAACCGTCACTTCGGCTGCGAAGTGCTGGGCGTCAGCCTCGCCCCTGACCAGATCAGGTTCGCGCAGGAGCGCGCCGAGGAGGCCGGCGTGGCCGACAAGGTCAAGTTCCAGCTGATCGACTACCGCGATGTGCAGGGCCAGTTCGATCGCATCACCAGCGTCGGCATGATCGAACATGTCGGTGCGCCCAACTTCGGCGAGTACTTCGCCAAGACCAACGAACTGCTCGATCCTGATGGGATCATGCTGACCCACACGATCGGCCGCAAGGGCGCACCGGGAACGACCGACAAGTGGACGCGCAAGTACATCTTTCCGGGCGGCTACATCCCGGCGATGAGCGAACTGGTTTCCGCACTGGAGAAGACCGGCTGGGAAGTCGGCGACATCGAGGTCCTGCGTTACCACTATGCCTATACGCTGGCCGAATGGTACCGCCGCGCCACCATGCACCGTGAGGAGATCGTCGCGCTTTATGACGAGCGCCTGTTCCGCATGTGGCAGTTCTACCTTGCCGGAGCCGAGCAAAGCTTCCGCCACGGCGGCATGGTCAACTTCCACATCCAGAGCGTGAAGCGTCGCAGCGCGCTGCCGATGACCCGCGACTACATGCAGCAGGAATGGACGCGACTGTCCGCTCTCGACGAAGCGCCGGAATGGCATCTGGAGCGCAAGGCGGCGGAGTAGGCGCGAATGCGTCAAGCAATGGCGATTGCGCTGTTGGGGCAAATCGAGTGAACTGCCTCTCATAAACAGAGAGGACATCGCTTGAGCTGGGAACCCGAGGTCGAGGAACTGCGCCGTCGTGAGGCGCTGGCCGAGCAGATGGGCGGCGCCGAAAAGGTCGCACGCCAGCACGGCCGCGGCAAGCTCGATGCCCGCGCGCGCATTGCCGGGCTGGTCGATGCCGGATCGTTTCGCGAGATCGGCAAGATCGCCGGCAAAGGCTCCTACGGGCCTGACGGCGAACTGCTCGATCTCGCCCCCTCCAACCTGATCTTCGGCCGCGCCAACATCGAAGGGCGCCCGGTCGTCGCCTCGGCAGATGACTTCACCGTGCGCGGTGGGGCAGCCGACGCCGCCATCGCGCGCAAGTTCATCCAGTGCGAGCAGATGGCGCACACCCTGAAGATTCCGCTGATCCGCATGATCGACGGGACCGGCGGCGGCGGATCGGTGCGGACTCTCGAAGACATTGGCGCGACTTACGTCCCGGCCACGCCCGGCTGGGGCCAAGTCGTCAAGAACCTCGAGACCGTGCCGGTCGTCGCTCTATCGCTCGGCCCGACTGCTGGCCTTGGTGCGGCGCGCGTTGTCGCCAGCCATTATTCGATCATGGTCAAGGGCCTCTCCCAGTTGTTTGCTGCAGGCCCGGCAGTCGTTTCCGCCATCGGTGAAGACCGCAGCAAGGAAGAGCTTGGCGGCAGCGCTATCCACACCCGTAACGGCGTGGTCGATGAGGAAGTTGCCAGCGAAGCCGAGGCGTTCGCCCGTGCCCGCCGGTTCCTCTCCTACCTGCCGAGCCACGTCGGTGCCCCTGCCCCTCGCGCCGCCGCGACAGACCCGGCCGAAAGGCGCGAGGACTTCCTGTTCGATCTTGTCCCGCGCGAGGCCAAGCAGGTCTACTCCATGCGTCGGCTGCTCGACGCCGTGGTCGACAGGGGTTCATTGTTCGAGATGGGTCGTCTGTGGGGCCGCGCTGTCATCACCGCCTTTGCCCGGCTTGACGGCTGGCCTGTGGCAGTGCTGGCCAGCGATCCAAGTTATCTCGGCGGATCATGGGATGCGCGCAGCAGCGAGAAGGCCGAACGCTTCATCAAGCTCGCCGATCAGTTCCGCCTGCCGATCGTCCACCTGGTCGACAACCCCGGCTTCATGATCGGCCACACCGCCGAAAGTACCGGCACGATCCGTTACGGCGTGCAGGCGATGAATGCGATCTACAAGGCTACCGTGCCGCTTTGCTCGGTTATCGTCCGCCGCGCCTACGGCATCGCCGGCAGCGCGATGAGCAATGCGGAGAACTTCCAGTATCGCTTTGCCTGGCCATCGGGGGACTGGGGCAGCCTGCCCATCGAAGGCGGTATCGAAGTGGCTTACAAGTCAGAGATCGAGGCAGCCGAGGACCCGACAGCGCACCTCGAAAGCATCCGTGACCGGCTGAACCGGGTGCGCTCACCCTTCCGCACCGCCGAGCGTTTCGGTGTGGAAGACATCATCGATCCACGAGACACCCGTCCCCTGCTCTGCGAATTCGCCGATCTGGCCTGGCGGACCCTGCCCTGAGCCATCAGGTGAAATCTGCGGCCCTGGCAATGGAATGAAACTCGCCGAGACGTTGCCATCGAAGAGACTGTTCGTTAGCAAGACTAACGAACAAATCTCAGCAGGGTGCCTTTCGATGACCGCTCCTACCGCAGCCGACCTTTCCGCCGAAATCCAGCGTGTGTTCGCGCTCCAGCAGGCCCATATGTGGGAAGCCAAGGCCTCGAGCGCCGAAGTCCGCAAGGAGAAACTCGCGCGCCTCAAGGCTGCGGTGGAAGCCCACGCCGACGACATCGTCGCAGCGGTGCTGGAAGACACCCGCAAGCCGGTGGGCGAAATCCGCGTTACCGAAGTGCTCAACGTTACCGCCAACATCCAGCGCAACATCGACAATCTCGATGAGTGGATGAAGCCGACGGAAGTCCAGACCTCGCTGAACCCCGCGGACCGCGCGCAGATCGCCTATGAAGCGCGCGGCGTCTGCCTGATCCTCGGGCCGTGGAACTTCCCTCTCGGCCTCGCACTTGGCCCGGTGGCCGCCGCCATTGCGGCCGGCAACACCTGCATCGTCAAGCTGACCGACCTGTGCCCGGCAACGGCGAAGATCGCCTCGGTCATCATCAAGGAAGCTTTCGACGAAAGGGACGTGGCGCTGTTCGAAGGCGACGTTTCGGTGGCAACTGCCCTGCTGGACCTGCCCTTCCACCACATCTTCTTCACCGGCAGCCCCCGCGTTGGCAGGATCGTCATGGCCGCCGCCGCCAAGCACCTCACCAGCGTGACTCTGGAACTCGGTGGCAAGTCTCCGGTCATCGTCGACGACAGCGCCGACATCGACCAGATCGCCGCGCAGCTTGCCGCTGCCAAGCAGTTCAATGGCGGGCAGGCTTGCATTAGCCCTGACTACGTGTTCGTGAAGGAAGACAAGAAGGCTGCGCTGGTGGAAGGCTTCCGCGCCAACGTCGCAAAGAACCTCTATGACGAAAGCGGCGCGCTGAAGAAGGACAGCATCGCACAGGTCGTCAACAAGGCGAACTTCGACCGGGTGAAGGCAATGTTCGACGATGCCGTTGCCAAGGGCGCGACCGTCGCCGTTGGCGGCACGTTCGAAGCCGATGACCTCACCGTCCACCCGACGATGCTGACCGACGTCACCCCGCAGATGACGATCCTGCAGGACGAAATCTTCGCCCCGGTCATCCCGGTGATGACCTACGACACCCTCGACCAGGCCATCGGCTACATCGAGGCACGCGACAAGCCGCTGGCGCTCTACGTCTACAGCAAGGACGAGGACAACATCGAGAAGGTCCTCGCCCGCACCTCGTCAGGCGGCGTAACCGTCAATGGCGTGTTCTCGCACTACCTTGAGAACAACCTGCCGTTCGGCGGCGTGAACACCAGCGGCATGGGTAGCTATCACGGCTACTTCGGCTTCAAGTGCTTCAGCCACGAGCGCGCGATCTACCGGCACAGCTGAGCCAGGCCCCAAGCCTCGGAACCAGACGCAACTCCGGAGGTTGCTGCACCAAACGGTGCAAAGGCGGCGGCGCACCATTCCGCCGCCTTCGTCTTGGGAGGCGCCTCGTGTCGGCATTGAGTTATCACGCAGCAAGCGCTGCCAATCTGGTAGAGGGCGTCGCCGAGATCACCACCGACGTACTTCGCCACCACCTCTACCAGTCGCTGATGCTGGCGGACGAACTCAAGATGCACGCCCTAAGCGCGAGCGTATGCGAACTTCTCAGATCACTCGATCCCTGAGCCCGGAGGTCTCGGTGAGGCAGGGTATTCAAGCTTTGGTTGCACCCCTGCCCCCCGCCTGTTAGGCGCGCGGCGCGTTATTCAAGGGGAGTCGCTCCGCCCATGTCCGGTCCTGACAAGTCAGATATCAAGAAGGTCGTCCTCGCCTATTCCGGCGGCCTCGACACTTCCGTCATCCTCAAGTGGCTGCAGGTCACCTACAACTGCGAAGTGGTGACCTTCACCGCCGACCTCGGCCAGGGCGAGGAGCTTGAGCCCGCGCGCGCCAAGGCCAAGCTGATGGGCGTGCCCGACGAGAACATCTACATCGATGATCTGCGCGAGGAATTCGTGCGCGATTTCGTCTTCCCGATGATGCGCGCCAACGCCCGTTACGAGGGCGACTATCTGCTCGGCACTTCGATCGCCCGCCCGCTCATTTCCAAGCGCCTGATCGAGATCGCGCGGGAAACCGGCGCCGACGCCGTCGCCCACGGCGCGACCGGCAAGGGCAACGACCAGGTTCGCTTCGAACTGTCGGCCTATGCGCTCGAACCTGGCATCAAGGTCATCGCCCCGTGGCGCGAATGGGACCTCACCAGCCGCACCGCGCTGATCGCATGGGCCGAAGCGCACCAGATCCCCGTCCCGAAGGACAAGCGTGGCGAAAGCCCGTTCTCGACCGACGCGAACCTCCTCCACACCTCGTCCGAGGGCAAGGTTCTGGAAGATCCGTGGGAAGAAACCCCGGATTACGTCTATTCGCGCACGGTCAATCCCGAAGACGCGCCGGATACCCCGGAATACATCACCATCGACTTCGAAAAGGGCGACGGCGTTGCGCTCAATGGCCAGGCGATGTCGCCGGCCACCCTGCTGGCTGCGCTCAACGACCTTGGCCGCAAGCATGGCATCGGCCGGCTGGACCTCGTCGAGAACCGCTTCGTCGGCATGAAGAGCCGCGGCATGTACGAAACGCCGGGCGGCGAGATCTATGCCCGCGCCCACCGCGGCATCGAAAGCATCACGCTCGATCGCGGCGCAGCGCACCTCAAGGACGAGCTCATGCCCAAGTATGCAGAGCTGATCTACAACGGCTTCTGGTTCAGCCCTGAGCGCGAGATGCTGCAGGCGGCGATCGACCACAGCCAGGCCCGGGTCAACGGTACGGTCAGGCTCAAGCTGTACAAGGGCAATGCCTCGGTCGTTGGCCGCAAGTCGCCCGACAGCCTCTATTCAGAACGCCACGTGACGTTCGAGGACGATGCCGGTGCCTATGACCAGAAGGACGCAGCCGGCTTCATCAAGCTGAATGCGCTCCGGTTGCGCCTTCTGGCGCAGAGAAACCAGTAAACGCTTGCGCCTTTTGGCGCAGCAGGGCCGCTGATTGCTGCGCTTCGGCGCTGCACAATAACTATCCACCGAAAGGTGCGGGGGTTGTGGATAACTCCCGCACTTTTTGCTTGCGCGACTCAGGGATGAGGCGCAGCTTTTACATGTCGAGAGTACACAAAGCCTTGGAAATCAGGACTTAAAGACCTGAACTTTCAGGATTAAGTGCACAACGGCACGAACACGGACAGTTTGCAGCGTAACCAACCGGCAGGCACCTTCGGGCTGATCTGCGGATGCGCGAAACTGCGGCTTTCGTGATCGGACAAGGAATGCAAAACGGCATCGTTTTCCACGGTGCAGCGCGCGGTCAGGCTTCGGTCTCCATCCGGCGCGATGCGGCGCAGACAAAGGTGACGGACAGCATTTCACCCCGCCGAACGGGGGCAACCAACCGGCCAGATATCGGTCTGGACGGAAGTGGGCCACTGGCCGAAGGGGAAACGCCCACGAACGGCTTTACCGGATCGCTTTCAAGAGCAACCGGGACGGTCGTGGAAATGCGGAGCGACGGAGGAGTGCCTGCACTCGACCGGCGCAGGCGGACGAAAGGACGGATAGCGGCGCGACCTTGTGCGAAAGCACGGATCGGCAGCAGCCCAGGGGCTACGCGCCCCGGACGGCATCCGCCACGACGACCGCCAAGCGCAAAGCGCGCTCCGTCAGGCAACGCCAGGCAGCGTTTGGCCGTCAGCAATGACAGCCCAGCGCGAGATGGTCGAAGCCAGCCGCGACCAGACAAGCCGGAACGGACGTAGAGTGGGGGCCGGCAGCAATGCTGGCCCCCATTTGCTGTCCCCCCGCGCGACCTTCAACCTGTGAAGCGAGCAGGCGCGTCACTTCACCTCAAGCTGCCCCCGCACCGCACCCTTCGGGAAATCGGCGGTATGGACATTGACGTAGTAGCCTCCCGGCGCAGCGACGATCTTCTTGAGAAGTTCGGGTTCCATCGCGATGCAATCGTCGCTGTCCTTGCCGGTCACGTCGATCGTGGCGACTGGCTTGCCGTCGTTGCCGGCAGTGCCTTCATGGACGTGGGCCATGGTCGGCTTGGCGATCTTGTCGGCCCACAAGGTAAAGCAGAAATCGCCAGTCTCGTCATCGGCGTCGGCCTTGAAGCCGCCCATGCCATCGGGATCGCCGCCCGCCGTCTCGGCAGCGCCGCCAAGCGTGGCGACGAGTGTTACCGGCTTGGCCACAGCCGGGCTGGTCGCTCCTGCGGCCAAGGCAATCATAGCGGTCATCGCTGCGAGGTCTGCATGCTTCATCGCGATCTCTCCCTGTTTCGGCCCGTTCGCAAGCGACTCCGCCTGACTGCAGGCCACTCCGCCAGACTACACCCTCTTGGCACTTGCGGAAATTGATTGCGCGCAAGCTGTCAGTTCTGGCTCCGCTCAGCCACAGGGATAGGCCCCGCCTGTTCCGGTAACCCCGGGCGTGAGGTTGCGGTTGTCGCGGATCAGGAATGCTCCCTCCTTGCGCATCACGGGATTGTCGACGAACAGATCACCCATCAGCCCCTGATGCTGATAGTAGACTTCGACAAACATCACCGCGCTGTTGGCCGACGCCGTGATCTTGGTCGGCCCGCTTCCCATTCCGGCCAGCGCCGTACCGTTTAGCCCGTTTCGCGTGCTGTCATTGCCATAAGCGGATTGCCGCGATAGCCGCCCGTAGCAGCGCTGCCAGCGGATGTACTGCTTCCCCGTTGCGGCATCGCGTTCAAGGCTTGAGAGAATGATCCTGCCCCGGGCCGCGAAATCAAGGCCTGCTGCCTGCTCCTGCGCGCCACGCATGACCTCGTTGATATCGCCTTCACTGACTGTCGGCGTGACCACGCTGTTGTCAGTCTGCCCGATGCGCGAAGCATTGTCCGCAAGCGACAGCGCGATCTCGCTGATCTTCATGTCGACAGAGTTCATGTAGGCCACTTCGAGCCCGTAGAGCGCGATCGACAGGATGAACGGCGTGATGATCGCGAACTCGACGACGGAAACGCCCGAGCGATCCCGAGCGAGACGTTTGGCACAACGGCCTAGTTTGGCGGAAACTGTCCTCAGCATACGCGCGGAGTCGATCCGTAGCTGCCGTCCTGCAGCGCAAAAGGCTGATTGCGCTTCACAGCAATGGCGGTGATCTCGCGCCGGCTCCAGTCAAGCGGCACGATGGGCACGGCGAACACGGGATCGTATTGCACCCGCACCGTATAGACGATCACATCGTTCGCGCCGCCATTGCCGGTCCGGCCCAGGTCCTCGTCCCACGATCCGTTGCCGTTTTCGTCCGTATACCCCTCGCCCGGCGAGCACGCCCCATCGCCGTTCTTGTCGTCGAGCGGCTCGCCCTTGTTGGTGCGGGCAAAGTCGTAATAGCTCTTGCGGGTGGAAGTCACCTGCGCACCGGGCACGATCGGGCGCATGGCGCTGATCACCTTGGCGTCGGCAACGGAGGTGTCGCCGGTCTCCAGCGTGGAATCGCGTGCAGCCTTCTCGACCGCGCCATCCAGGACACCTTTGGCATAAACCATCTGGCCAAGATCGAGGCAACCCACCAGCGCCAGCAGGAACGCCGGAGCCACAAACGCGAATTCGATGGTGGTGACGCCGCCGTTCTCGCCGCGCAGTGTAAGAAGTTTCTTCATTGATACACCCGCAATTCGCCCACGTTCTTCGCAATTTCCTGGAAGGCGCTGTTCAGCTGTGTCGCATTTGTCGCCAGAAACGAGCTGTTGCTCGATGCGCAGTAGGTCAGGTCCGAAGTGAGGCTCGAGGCGAAGGCGATAACCCACACGCGAAATCCCTTGTCCTTGGCGTTATCGCAAAGGGCGCGGAAGCGCAGCGTGTGCCGGGCCGCCTGATTGCTCACGCCATCGTCGGTGACCCGGCGGTCATGCCATTCTATGCCATAGCTCGACTGGATCGTGTTGCTCGGCTCCATCTGCCCGTCGGTCATGAAGATGATGTGGCGCGAAACCTTGCCGCCATTGGTCGGCGCGATGTTCACGGTGTCTGCCCATGGCCCCTGCGGCGAGCTCAGCCGCAGTCCCCACAGCATGCCCAGATCGTGGTAAGTCGAACCGGCAGCGGCCAGTGCGTCGGCATAGCCATAGAACGCCGACTGGTTCATGGTTGACAGCAGTTGCGCCTGATAGGGGCAATAGGACGAGGCCCTGCTCCCTTGCGAGGTCTGCACGGCATCGGTCAGATATGTTGTGCCCCATACCGTCGTCGTTCGATAGTAGGCCAGTTCAGGCCACATCGGCCCCCACTTGGTTTCGGCGTCACCATCCGGAACAAGATCAACGTCAAGATCCAGCGCAGTCGAGGGGGACATGCCCGTGACGCTGGAGTAGCTGATGCTGCTCGTGGCATCGGTCTCGCGCTCCTCGATGCAGCCACCCCAGGTGTAGCTGACCGCCGCACCGCTGCTGCCGTTAGGTTTGCTGACCGCCGCGAATGTCTTGTACACGCTTGTGTCGACATTGCTCACCTCCCGATAGATCCAGTTGGCGAACTCCTGGCGTGTCCGCGTTTCGTAGATGGGATCGGACGTGGCGTAGTTCCGCGTGATGAAGTCGCGCGTGGTATTGTAGTAGTCCACACGCCAGCGGTTGTTGTTCCTGCGCTGGCAAATATAGGTGGTCTTGCTTTGGGGCTGAGCGGTGGTGCTGGTCACGACCTGCTGCCCCGCCCCGTTCGTTGTCGTGCTCGACGAGGTCGTCGCACTGCCACTGTTGGCCCAGTCAATATCGGCAGGGCGAGCGCTGTTGCAGGCGGCCTGCGAGCTATAGTTGGTCGAACTGTATTGCGTCGTGCCGCCGATCGTTTCGGTCGAGTAGGTTTGCTCGCTGGTGTTGACCGGTGCGGCCCAGCCGGTGAACACCCGCTCGGTAATCGTGTTGAATACCGGCTCGCGCGTCTGGATCGGCCATGTGTCCGCCAAATATGCCGGATTCAGGTTGTAGATCAGCCGCCCCACGTTCACCGACGAGCTGTAGGGTACAAACGAATAGCGGATGCGTGCGTTCGAACCTTGCGTGGCCGTGGCAACCGTATCGTAGAAGTTCTTCATTGCCACGCGCAGCGCCTGGATGCGGGTCTGGCTGGTGCCGGACAGCGTGTTGCCCATGGAGCCGGTGGTATCGAGCACCATGGTAATGTCGCTGTTGCCCACGCCCATCGTGGCGCTGCAGGCCACACTGACCGGGATCGTTTCCACGCCCAGCAGGTTCATCACTGCCGTCTGAACCGTCGTCGAAGCCGTGCCCGAGATCAGATTGCCGTTGTTGGCCGATGCCGTGGTGAATGTTGTCCCGGTCGCACCAAGCTCACTTTCCACGAAGTTGGTATTGAAGTAGGCGTTTGCCTGATTCTGCGCGGCCGTGTCATAGCCGTTGGTCGTAACAGCGCGTCGTCCGGCGAGTGTGCCAGCATCACAAGCCGTCTGCAGCCGGTTGCGCGCCTTGTAGACCCGGTTGATATCAAGCCCGCCGCCGATCAGCGCGACGATGACCGGCACGCTGGCAGCAGCGATCGGCAGAACGCTGCCGCCAGTGCTCGCAAAAAGCCTTCTGATGAACCTCGCCATGCCGTCCCGCTTTGCCCTTGCCATCGCTGACACTGGCTAAAGCGGCTCAAGACGGTTTCCAGAACCTTACCTTTATCGGGAATTCATAGGAGCTTTAGTCGTATTTAATCCGTAGTTTTATCAATAGAAACAAACACATATTTTAACCATCTTTTGTGGCTGAAAAAGCCTGCCATCCGTGAGCCCTGACCTCCTCACTGTTGGCACCGGCCACCGGCGGGAAGAGCACCGGTTTACCATTCCCGGAAACCGCAAAACGCACCGGAGCGGCCTGCTCGAAGTATGCGCCCTCCACCGGGTGCTCGCGTCGGCGGAAAAACCCTGTCTCCTGCAGATGCGGATCATCCATCACGTCGGCCAGATCGCGTACCGCTTGCGCGGGGATCTGGGCTGCATGGCACCGCGCCAAGATCTCCGCAGTCGGCAAGGCCAGGGTGAACCGCGCTATCGCCTGATACAGTTCGGGCTGGGCCTTCAACCGAAGTTGCGGCGTCGAGAGGTGCTCCTGATTCAGGAAGTCCGGCTGCCCGAGCAGCGCGAAGATGCGTATCCAGGCATCGTCGGTATAGGCAACGATGCTGATCCAGCCATCGGCTGTCGGGAAAGGCTGGCGATCGGGATCGATCTGCCGTGCATAGCCCGCAGGCCCATTGGGTGGGTCGAACGTCATGCCGCCAAGGTGTTCAAGCAGCATGAAGCTTGAAAACACCTCGAACATCGGCACTTCCACCCTTTGCCCTTCGCCTGTCCGCTGCTTGTGCACGATAGCGGCCATTGCTGCATAGGCGGCATGCAGGCCTGCCACCTTGTCGGCGATCAGCGACGGGAGATAGCGCGGGCGCGGGTTGCCATCGACACGAGGCAACAGCGTCGCCGTGCCGGTCGCCGCCTGGATCACGTCATCGTAGGCCTGCAGGTCGGCATAGGGACCGTCCTGACCAAAGCCGACGCAATGGACGTAGATCAATCCGGGATTGACGGCCTTGAGCGCCTCGTAATCCAGCCCGATCCGCTCGAGCGCCCTGCCCCGCACGTTCACCACGAACACGTCTGCATCGCGCAGCAGTTTGAGCATGATGGCGCGGTCGGCCTCGTCCTTCAGGTCGAGGGCAACGGACTTCTTGCCACGGTTGAGCGCCATCCATGCCGGTGCCATGCCCGGCGTCACCGCTGCTCTTGCCGACCAGCGAAACGCATCGCCAATGCCGGGCGCCTCGACCTTGATCACGTCTGCGCCGAGATCCGCCATGATCTGGGTGGCATAAGGGCCGAAGACCACGGTTGTCAGATCGACAACGCGGATGCCCTCAAGGAGAACTGGATTTTCCGCCACCTGCCCTGTCCCTTCAGTCAAACGCAAAGCTGTTTCTCTTGTCACCAGGCGTAATCACGACGCGCCTGCCGAGCGGATCGCTCTCCAGCATCGTGGCAACGGTGGTGGCATCGCGCGTGGTGGCAACGAAGCGCCCACCTGTGTCGAGTTCGCCGATCACGATGGCCTGCTCGGGCACGCCTTTGGCAAAAATCACCGTAAATGTGCCGATGCGGCCCTGCCCTTGCGCTGCAACCGCCATGGTGGCCATCGGCACGGCATCAAGTTGCGCCTGCAGTTCCGCACTCTGGCACCCCGGCCATTCACGCGGTTCGCTGGACAGTACCGCTGCACCATACTTGGACTGGAAGCCTCCGTTCAGGCCAACCAGACCCTTGGCTCCAGGCTTGCCGCGCAAGACCTCGACCATGCTCGCCAGCGCATGGGTGGAGTAGTTGTTGCCGGCGCCGCCGAAGTAGGGAAGGCCGCCGGTAACCGTCAGACCGCGCGGATCGTCTGCCGCAAGGCCCAGCCCGTCTATCGCGGCATTGAACACCGGAACGGGGAAGCAGGAGTAGAAGTCGAACGCTGCGATTGCGTCCGCGGTGGCGTTCGCCTGCGACAGCGCGGCGGCGATGGCAGCATTTGCAGCGGGATAGGCACCGATATCCGGCCGTTCCAGCAGTTCCCGCTCGTTGGCCAGGGCGGCCCCATGAAGATAGATCCACCTGTCTTCGGGTACCGCGGCCGCGCGCGCCGCCCTGGCCGACATCACAACGAGCGCCGCTGCCTGGTTCACCTGATCGCGGGAGACGAGCTTCAGCGGATAGGGATCGCAGATCATCCGGTTGCGCTCGCCGGGGGTGGCAATCTCCGCGGCGCTCATCGGCTTGACCGCGCCTGCGCTGTAGGGATTTCCTGCCGCAACATTCGTGAACGGCGCGAACAGGTTCCCCATTTCGCGGCCATAGGCTTCGCGCGACAGCCCCAGCCGCGCTCGGCGCGCATTCTCGCACAAGGCATAGGCCGTAACCGGTGCGCGAATGCCATGGGCTATGCTGGTGGCCGAAAGCGTACCTTCAAAGCCCAGGCCTTTGTCGATCCACTGCACACCCATCGCATCGGGGTCATCGCTCTCGGCCCAGTCCCGCGTCTCACCCTTGGCCACGAGATGGCGCACCGTCGAAATCGCCTCGCTGCCGAACATCAAGGCTGCGGACACGGCACCTGCCGCGATGCGATTCCCAAGATCGGCCAGCAGGGCCAGCGGAGACTGCCCCCCCACCTTCTCGAGGATCGCGACCTCAGGCTTGATGCCAAGCCTTCGGGCAACTGCCAGCGGCAGCTTGTCGGCCCGGCCGAACGGAACCTGCATGGCGCCTGATTCCTCGAACGTCCGGATTGAACCGACCGCTTGCACCAGCGCAGCGACCGCCGGACCTGCTTGCGTATCGGCAAGAGCCGCGCGGGCTGCCGCAGCCGCAAGATCGGCAAACGACAGGCCGACATATCCGGGCTCGTCGATCCGTTCGACGAACTGGCCAACCCCGACAATGACCGGGGTGTTTTCCGACAGGGGCATGGCATCCTTTCCTGCTTTTTCGGCAGGCTAGGAGCGCTCGGTCGCAGCGTCCAATCGATTTAATCTTTCGATTTATAGTAAGTCCGAATATATAGACGCGATGCAGTCCGATGTTGATGTGAAAGCGATCCGTTGCTTCCTCGCACTTGCGCAGGAACTCAGCTTCGGCCGCGCGGCGAAGCGCATGAACCTGACGCAGCCCAGCCTGTCTGCGCAGATCCGCAAGCTAGAAGAACAGATCGGCCAGCGTCTGTTCGACCGGACGACGCGCGCGGTCCAACTTTCACCGGTTGGCAGGGCGCTACTCGACCAGGCCGGCACTTTCGTCGCCCAGGCCGACGCCTTCGCCGCGCAGCTCGCCGCCTGGCGGGACCGCCCTGATCGCCGGATCGTCCTCGGAGCGCCGATCTATACGTTCGAGCTGCCGCAGCATGGGGCGCTGCTATCGGCGATCGCGCGCGAGATTCCGGACATATCGCTGCGGGTGGACAACGACTTTGCCTATTCCCTGTGCGAAGGCCTGATCAAGGGCACCGTCGACCTTGCCTTGGTTGTTGCCGCGGTCGTGCCTCATGACAAGTATCTGGCCGACATGGCGCGCCAGCAATGCGGCGAACTTGAAATTCCCGATGGCCTGCCCCGCCTGACGCTGAGCCGCGAACCGATCGGCCTTGCCATTCCGCAAGAGCATCCGCTCGCCCGGTTCGACGTCGTGCCCCAAGCCGCCTTGTCCGGATCGGTCATCGCGATGCTCGCACCGCTGCACGGCAAAAGGCTGTACCAACCAATATCGACGTGGCTGTCAGCTGCCGGGGCGACAGGCTTCCTCCCGCCCGAAGCGCACGCCTTTGCGCTGGAGCGATACTGCCGCGAGTATCGCATCCCGGCGATCTCCATAGCGCAATTTCGCCCCAGAGATCATGGGAACGTGGTCTACAGGCCCGTCGCAGGCCTTTCCGTCGTCACGGAGCTGGCGGTTCTGCGCAGCTCTCGCCACATGCGCGGGGCGAGCGAGGAGCAGCTCTGGAAAATTGCAGAATCGCTTGTGCCTCAGGTATTTATCGACTGACCGTCGGGGCCCTTGCGCGGGCGCGCTTGCGCCATCAGGGCCCGCGCTCCGGTCGACATATGCTGGCGCAGGAAGCGGCTTGCCGCGCTGGCGTCGGTATAGCCGAGGCGATGCGAAAGTTCGGTCAGGTTGGGCCTTCGCGCAGTGCGGAAGTACTCGTCGGCAGTGTGCTTGCGTACCTGTTCGAGAATGACCGCAAAGCTCGTGCCCCGTTCCGCGAGGCGGCGCTGAAGGCTCTGCGGCGAAAGACCGGCAAGCCCCGCGACATGAGGCAGGTTTGCGCGCCGCTCGGTGAGATTGGTGGCGATGAAGTAGCGCACCTGCTGCATAAGGTCGCCGGGCCACTGGCTGTCGGCCTGGGCCAACTGCCTCTCAAGGTAGCGAACCATGTTGGGATTGGCTCGCTGCGAAGGCCGATGCAGGTCAGACTTGCGGAAGACCAGCGCGCAGCGATCGGATCCAAACTCGATCGGACAACGGAACACCGCCTGATGGTATCGCGAACTCTGCGGCGCCGGATGATCCAGCTCCAGCCTGATCGGCGTCCACTCCTCGCCAAGCAGCATTCGCGTGATGCGCAACTGGAGCGTCAGCGTAGCCTGCAGAAATTGGGAACCGCCGAACCGTGCCGGAACCATGAGCACATGGCGCAAGGCCGCCTCATGACCGGTGATGTCAGTGCTCGAACGCATCGCCGCGCTTTCGAGGTGCATGTAGCGTCGCGTTATCCGGGTCGCCTCGTCAAGCGTGGTGCAATGATCCCACAGCAGGCTGATCGGGCCAAAGCCGCGCACGTTGCACCACATCGAGAACGCCACGCCGAGGTCCTCGCGGCCCGATGCGATCGCAGCTGCCTGCAGAACGTCGACATGGGCGCTTGCCGGCAGCCATTCCGCCTCGTTGGCCTGTTCCACGTGGGCGAACACGTCAGGAGGGCAAAGGCTTCTCAGGTCGAGCCCTGAAACCTCCGCGAAGTGGGCGAACTGACGCATGGCGCTGGAATGTGCGAGACCGGTTTCCGATTCCATCATGATGCAATCTGACAATAGTGTGCCGCGATCCGTCAAGATCAATTAAGCGATTAAACGCACAATGCCGCTGCAGCCAGTTTCTGTCCAGTCAGGGACAGCGTCTGGAACACCAATTACAGCCGCCACAAGGCGGCGCATGGGAGGCAGCCTTGAAAGCATTGTACTTGCGTAACGCAGCACTGGCCGCAATCGTCGCCTCGGCCGCCGTGCCGAACCTCGCGCACGCCCAGCAGGCCGAAGAACAGTCTGCCACCGGCCTCGCCGAAATCATCGTGACGGCGCAGCGCAGGACCGAGAACCTTCAGGACGTGCCGATCGCGATAACGGCGGCCAACGCCGAAACACTTGCCCAGGCGCGCGTAGAAAACGTCGCCAACATTCAGGCCATCAGCCCCTCGATAAGCTTCCGCGTCACCAACATCGCAACGTCGAGCGCGAACCTCATCATCCGTGGCCTTGGCACGACCGGCAACAGCCGCTCGTTCGAAGGTTCGGTCGGCGTCTTCATCGACGGGGTCTATCGCACCCGCGCGGCAGCGGCGCTGCAGAACTTCCTCGACATTGACAACCTGCAGGTGCTGCGCGGCCCGCAGGGCACCCTGTTCGGCAAGAACACCACCGCCGGTGCCCTGTTGCTCGCCTCGGCATCGCCATCGCTCAACGACGTCAATGGTGCCGTTGAAGTGACCTACGGCAATTACGATACGCTGATTGCCCGCGGCGCCATCAACGCTCCGCTTTCCGACAAGGTGGCATTCCGCATCGCCGGACTCGCCTCATCGGCCGATGGCTTCTTTACCGACAGCACCACCGGCCAGAGCCTCAACGACAACAAGACCCGCGCGGTCAAGGCGCAGTTGCTGTTCGAACCGAGCGAGAATCTCACCGTCCGCCTGATCGGCGATTACTCACACAGCCAGGGCAACTGCTGCTACGCCACCTCGGCGTTCATTGATGGTCCGACCCAGCCGATCATCGACCTGCTGACGCTCTACCAGCCGGCCAGCAGCCAGCAGTTCCTCGGCGTGCTTGCCGGCCTGATCCCGGCCTCGTCGATGACGCCGACCGGCCGCAAGCTGCCCGCGCGCGATCCTTCCAAGTTCGAGCAGACCCTGAATGGCAACGGCCAGCAGGAGATCGAGGATTACGGCGGCACCATGCTGATCGACGCTCAGGTTGGCGAAGGGACGCTGAAGTCCGTCACGGCTGTGCGCAAGTTCACCGTCGACCAGCGCGATCTCGACCCTGATTTCTCGGGCGCTGACATCTTCCGCTACAACGAAAGCTTCTCCAGCCGCTTCATCTCGCAGGAACTGACCTACAACACCAAGATTCCGGCGCTCAACGCCGAGGCGGTCTTCGGCCTGTTCTTCTCGGACGAGAAGCTCAAGATGGGGCGCAGCCTGCCCTGGGCCAACCAGGCGCAGTTCTACTGGGATGCGATCTTCGCCAGCCTCGGCGTTGCGCCGGGCACCGCTAACGCCGCCCCCGGCACCTGGACCACCGAGCGCATGGGCGGCACGGCCAAGTCCTATGCAGGCTTTGCCCACCTCGATTTCGCGGTGAACGACAAGTTCAACGTCATCGCTGGCGTGCGCTACTCGATCGAGAAGAAGCGCGGCTTCTTCAACAACGCCTTCTATCGCCCGAACCCGACGGATGTGTTCACCCTGCTCGGCATCGCCCCGTCGCCGGCATACGACGCCACGACGACCAACAAGGCGCTTTCGGGCACTCTTGGCCTTCAGTACCGTCCAAACGACGATATCATGCTCTATGCAACGTACAACCGCGGCTTCAAGGCGGGCGGCGTCAACATGGACGTCAACGCGGCGGGCACGCTGATCAACAACGCGGCTGTCTACAATGCCCTGCCCGCCGCCATCCGCATCGGCTTCTTCGGCAATGCGCCGGCACAGGCCCCGCTCAACCCGCGCTACAAGCCGGAGAAGGTCAACGCATTCGAAGTCGGCGGCAAGTTCCAGTACCTCGACGGACGCGCCCGCACCAACATCGCCTTCTTCTACTATGACCTGTCCGATCTCCAGATCGCGCAGTTCATCGGGCTGCGCTTCACCGTGCTCAATGCCAAGTCGGCAAAGGACTACGGCCTCGAAATCGAGAACCTGTTCCAGATCACCGACAGCCTGACGCTCGGCCTCGATGGCACGTGGATCCCGCATGCCCAGTACGGCAAGGATAGCAACATCGACCCGGTCCTGTCGGGCTCGCGCTTCCGCTTCAGCCCGAAGTTCTCCGGCAATGCCACGCTGAACCTGGACCAGCCGGTCAACGACAACCTTAGCGTGCTGGCCCGCGTGCAGGCGCAGTATCAGAGCCGCCAGTTGATCAGCACGGCCACTTCGGCCGAACAGGGCGCGGTGACCTTGGTCAACGCCAACCTCGGGTTCAAGCTGCCCAAGACCGGCCTGCTGATCGAAGGCTGGGTGCAGAACCTGTTCGACAAGACGTGGTTCACCCAGTCCTTCCCGACGCCGCTCCAGACCGGCGACCAGAACGCCTATCCGGGCTCGCCACGCACCTACGGCATCCGCATCCGCGCTTCGTTCTGACCTCGCAGGAATGGATGCAAAGACCCTCGCTTTCGAAAGATGGCGAGGGTCTTTTGCGTGGCGAATGGGCCATTAAGCTGGCTGCACAGAGTCGCATGCAGCGGCCGAAAGGGAGAATGATGATCGACGATACAGACTTCACCGGCAGGCATGTCCTTGTCGTCGGCGGCTCCAGCGGCATTGGCAACGGCATCGCCCACGCCTTCCGCGAACGCGGTGCCACGGTCCACGTCTGGGGAACCCGGCCAAGGGCGGAAGACTACGATCCTGCCGAAGGGTCCGATCTCTCCGGTCTCGGTTACACCTGCGTCGATGTCGGCGATCCTGATGCCATCGCGGCCGCCCCGTTCCCCGCTTCCAGCCTCGATGTGCTCGTCCTTTGCCAAGGCACCGTCGTCTACAAGCGCGGAGAATTCGCGCGGGAAGGCTGGGACAAGGTCATGGCCGTCAATCTCGACAGCGTGATGCACTGTTCGATGAAGTTCCGCCCGCAGCTTGCCGAAAGCAGCGGCTCGATCATTGTCGTAAGCTCGATCTCCGGTCTCAAGGCCAATATCGGCAACCCCGCCTATGCTGCCTCCAAGGCCGGCGCGATCAGCCTGACCAAGACGCTGGGGCAAGCGCTCGCGTCTGAGGGTATCCGCGTCAATGGCCTCGCCCCCGGCTTGGTCGACACCAAGCTGACCAAGGTCACCACTGCCCACCCGCAGCGCCTAGAAGGGGCGCTCGCCAGCATTCCGCAACGCCGGATGGGGACCCCTGCCGACATGGCCGGTGCCGCAATCTTCCTCGCCTCCCCGCTCGCTTCCTACGTCACTGGCCACACTCTCGTGGTCGACGGCGGCCTCTCGCTCTGAAAGATTCCGGGATGCACTTCGAACATACCGACAAGGTCAAGGACCTCCTCGCTCGCCTCGAAGCCTTCATGGACGAGCACATCTATCCGGCCGAACAGGACTATTATGACTTCGTCCATGACCAGCAGAACCTCTGGGCCGAATGGCCGGGGATGGAACCGCTGAAGGACAAGGCGCGCGCGGCCGGCCTGTGGAACCTGTTCCTGCCCCATGAATATGGCGCATGGTCACCCGGCCTCACCAACTTGGAATACGCGCCCCTGGCCGAACTCATGGGCCGCGTGCCGTGGTCGAGTCAGGTATTCAATTGCTCCGCTCCCGATACCGGCAACATGGAAGTTCTTGCCAAGTTCGGCAGCCCCGAACAGCAGGAGCGCTGGCTGCGCCCGCTCCTCGAAGGCACGATCCGCTCGGCCTACGTGATGACCGAACCGCAGGTCGCCTCGTCCGACGCCACCAACCTCGAACTCTCGATCATCCCCGATGGCGAAGACTACGTGATCAACGGGCGCAAGTGGTGGATTTCCAACGCCATGCACCCCCGCTGCGAACTGATGATCGTCATGGGCAAGACCTTCTTCGACGGACCGCGCCACAGCCAGCACTCGCAGATCCTCGTCCCGCGCGACACGCCCGGTGTTACCGTGGTTCGCCACCTCAAGGTCTTCGGCTCGCACAATTCTCCGGGCGGCGAAGTCGAACTGCGCTTCGACAACGTCCGCGTGCCACGCGCCAACATGGTTCTTGGCGAAGGACGCGGCTTCGAGATCGCGCAAGGGCGCCTTGGGCCCGGCCGCATCCACCACTGCATGCGCTCGATCGGCCAGGCGCAGCGCGCGCTCGAATGGATGGCCCGCCGCGCCGACAGCCGCGTCGCTTTCGGCAAGAAGCTGGCTGACCAGTCGAGCGTGCGGCAGGACGTCGCCCGCTCCTTCTGTGAGGTGGAAATGGCCCGGCTGCTCACGCTCAAGGCGGCCGATGCGATGGATCGCAAGGGCAACAAGGAAGCGCGAGACCTGATCGCCGCGATCAAGGTGGTCGCGCCCTCGATGGCACAGCAGGTCGCTGACCGCGCGATCCAGGTCCACGGCGGGATGGGCGTCAGCGAGGACGGCCCGATGGCCTACTTCTTCACCCTCAACCGCTACGTCCGCCTCACCGACGGCCCGGAGGAAGTGCACATGAGCCAGCTCGGCAAGCTCAAGATCGCCGAATACGTCGCCTCGCACGCCCGCTGAAGGACCCGCTGCCATGAAAGCCCTGCGTTATTACGGCGCTCGCGACATCCGCCACGAAAGCATGGACGATCCCGCGCTCCACTCGGATCGCAATGCCATCGTCAAGGTCGATGCCTGCTCGATCTGTGGCTCAGACCTGCACATCTATCACGGCCACGGCTTCTCCGAAGACGTCGGCTTTTGCGTCGGCCACGAAGCCGTGGGTGAAGTGGTCGAGGTCGGCCGCGGCGTCCATCGCCTGAAGGTGGGCCAGAAGGTGATGATCCCGGCGGCGGTCGGCTGTGGCGCCTGCCGATCCTGCCTCGCAGGCGTGGTCAACACTTGCGAGAACAACGGATCGGGCTGCTACGGCCTTTCGGCAAAGCTGCAAGGCTCACAGGCCGAAGCGGTGCGCGTGCCCGCCGCCGATGCCAACGCAGTGGCGATCCCGGATGGCATCAGCACCGACCAGGCCCTGATGATGACCGATGCCCTCGCAACCGCGTGGTTCGGCGCGCGGCAGGCGGACATCCGCCCCGGCGCTTCAGTGGGCGTGATCGGCCTCGGTCCGATTGGCCTGATGGTGGTGGAAAGCGCCTTCGTCATGGGGGCGCATGTCGTCTACGCTATCGACCCGGTGCCTGAGCGCCGCGCGATTGCCGAAAGCCTCGGTGCAATTGCTCTTCACCCGGACGAAGCTGGAGCGCGGATAAAGGAAGACACCCACGGCAGGCGGCTGGACTGCGTCATCGAAGTCGTCGGCGCCGATGCCACGGTGGACATGGCCCTGCGCCTGGTGCGCGTGCGCGGCACCGTCTCGGTCATTGGCGTCCAGCAGTCGCGACGCTTCCCCTTCCCGCTGGAACGCGCCTTTGCCGGCGGCCTGACCTTCCGCGTCGGCACCTGCTCCGTGCCGGAGGAACTGCCGGCGCTGTTCCCGCTGGTCGCCTCGGGCCGCCTCAAGCCCGAACGCTACATCAGCCACCGCCTGCCCCTGTCACAGGGCGCAGAAGCCTACCGCCTGTTCGAGGCGCGCGAGGCAGGTGCGCTCAAAATGGTGCTGGCCCCCGACTAACCCTTCCTCCGTGCCGCAAACCACGGCCCGATCCGGCGTATCGCCTCTTCCACCAAAGGCGTGGAAACCGCGAAGCTGAAGCGGATGAAGCGTTTGCCGTTGACTGGGTCGAAGTCGATCCCCGGCGCAGTCGCCACGCCGGTATCGCGCAGCAGCTCCTCGCACAGCGCCAGGCTGTTGTCGGTGAACTCGCTCGCATCGGCATAGATGTAGAACGCGCCATCGGGCGGCGCGATGCGTTCGAGGCCCATGAGGGGCAGCGCCTCCAGCAGGATCGACCGGTTCCGGGCATATGTCTCGACATGCCCGTCCAGCTCGTCACGACACTCGAACGCCATGAGACCAGCCTTCTGCGCCAGCACCGGCGGCGTCAGGAACAGGCTGCCCATGCGCGCCCGCGCTGCATCGATCAGCGTGGGTGGCACGACCAGCCAGCCGAGGCGCCAACCCGCCATGCTGAAGTATTTCGAGAACGAATTGACGATCACCGCATCGGGCAGATGCTCGAGCATCGATGCCGCCTTCGCCCCATAGCTCAGGCCATGGTAGATCTCGTCGGAGATCACCCTGATCCCCTTCCGGCGACAAACCTCGGCAATTGCGACAAGCTCTGCAGGCTCAATGATCGTGCCCGTCGGATTGGCCGGGCTCGCCACGATCAGTCCATCGGGCGCCGGGTCAAGCGCATCGACCGCCGCCGCAGTGACCTGAAACCGCTCGGCCGGGCCGCAATCCATCTCGACCGGCTCGAGGTACATGGCCTTCAGCGAGTTGCGGTAGGCAACATAGCCCGGCCGCGCCAGAGCGATGCGCGCACCCGGCCGGAACAGGCACGACAACGCCATCACGAAAGCGGGCGAAGCGCCACACGTCAGGATCACCTGCTCGCGCTCCACCGTAACGCCATAGTTCTCGGCATAGCTGCGGGCGATGCGGTCCTTCAGGGCCACGCTTTCCCAGTAGCCCATCGCCTCGCTGTCGAGCACCTCGTGCGCCAGGGCAATCGCCTTGGCCGGAGCGCCGGTCGAAGGCTGGCCGAACTCCATGTGGATGATACTGGCCCCCGCCGCCTCCATATCGTGCGCGATGCGGGAAACGGCGATGGCGTGAAACGGTTCGACTTCGGCGATCATCGCAGCGTGCTAGTTGCCACCGAAACAAGTTGCAACCCCGCCGACCGCGCCGATAACCTGCCGCCAATGCAGCGCCTCAAACTGAAGATCCAGCTCTACTGTGGCGACGAGATTGCCATGGGCCCCGGCAAGGCCGACCTGCTCGATGCGATCGACCGCGCAGGCTCCATTTCCGGCGCAGCGCGCGCGATGGACATGAGCTACCGCCGCGCGTGGCTGCTGGTCGATGCCATGAACCGCTGCTGGCGAGAACCCTTGGTCGAAACCTCTCCCGGCAGCGCCAAAGGCGGCGGGGCGAGATTGACCGCACTGGGAACTGCCGTTCTGCAACACTATCGCGCGCTGCAAGAACGCCTTGCGGGTACGTCGGATTGCCCGGACTATGCCGCGTTGGCAGGCGCCATGCTCAAGGAGCCGAAAGCAAGCCAGAAGGCCTAGCGCCCGACCGGCCCCTTCCACAGCACACCGTCCTTCATCACCAGCGAGACCTTGCGGATCACGCTAATGTCGGTAAGCGGATTGCCCTCTACCGCCACCAGATCGGCCAGCATTCCCGTCTTCACGCTGCCGAGCCGGTCAGCGATGCCAAACATCTTCGCATTGCCCGACGTTGCCGCGATTGCCACCTCGGCAGGCGTCATCCCGCCCTTGACCATCAATTCGGCCTCCCGCGCGTTGTCGCCATGGGCATAGACGCCGACGTCTCCGCCCATGCAGATGGCGACCCCGGCCTTGCGGGCCTTGGCGAGCGCGTCAAACCCTTCCTGCACGCCCTTGGGCACCGGCGCCTCGCCATTCCATCCGCGATAGCGCGCAATCGCATCGCCAGCGGCAAGCGTCGGACAGAAGCCAACACCCTTGGCCTTCATCGCCGCGAACACCTCCTGCGTCCCTTCGTCGCCGTGCTCGATCGTATCGACACCGGCTGACACGGCGCGGCGCATGCCCTCTGCCGTGCTGGCGTGGGCAACAACCTGCCGTCCGGCCCCGTGCGCGGCCTCAACCACGGCCTTCAGTTCCGCTTCGGTAAATGTAGGTCGGCTCGGCTCGCCTGGTCCCCAGCGATAGTCGGCATAGACCTTCACAAGGTCCGCCCCGGCGCCGATCTGCCGCCGCACGGCATTGATCAGGTCCGGCCCGCCCGCTTCCTCTGCTCCCAGAGGCACAACGACGCCCGGCTCAAAGCCGCGCGGCCCATAAGCTCCCGGCGCGACGATGGCGCGTGTCGCCACCAGCATGCGTGGCCCCGGCACGATCCCCTGCTCGATTGCCCGCTTCAGCCCGACATCGGCATAGCCCGCCCCTTCGGTGCCAAGATCGCGCACGGTAGTGAACCCCGCCATCAGCGTCACCCGCGCATGGACAGTGGCGCGAGCGGTGCGCAGCGCAATCGGTTCGTGCAGGACCTGATCGTCCCAGGCCGTCTCGTTGTAGGGGTGAAGGAAAAGGTGCGAATGCCCCTCGATCATGCCCGGCATGAGGGTCGTGCCGGGCAGAGCTATGACCGAAGCCTCGGCTGGCGCGACGATGTCAGGGCCGACCGCTTCTATGCGGTTGCCTTTGACCAGAACCGCCCAGCCCTTGCGCAGCACTGCGGTCTCGCCATCGAATACAGCGTCCGGCCGCAACAGGGTCAGCGCTTCGGGACGATCGCCGGCAGACGACGGGGCCGCAAGTGTGAGCGTCGAAGCCAGGGTCAGGGCAGCAGCAAGAACCTGTGTGACAATCCGCATCCGCCATCCTTTCGAATGGCGCCATCATACCTGCGCAACAAGGAGCGGCAACCAGCGGTGCCGTCCTTTTTCCCTTGAAGCGGATTCAGGCCGCTTCCTCTTGCCGCAGTTCCGCAAGCTGTGCGTCGGTCCGGGGCAGGATGCCCATGCCGTTCACAGTGCGCCGATCAAGATGCTGAAGCTGCATGTCAGGGCTTTGGCGGGTGAGTTCGCGCAGATGTTGCACGCGGATCACCGCCATCACGCAGCCGAGCGTTGCAATGGATACGCCCAGCCGCCAGATCGCGAATTGCCCGCTTTGCACGGTCGAAAGGAACTCGGCGAAGCACTGCCATACCGTCACAGCGCCAAGCAGCTCGGTCGCTCGCTGACGGGGAGCGGCCAGCAGCAGCGAGCACGCCAGAAAGAACGACCCGACCCCGGCTGTCGTCACGGACAGCTCGTTTGTCACATAACCGAAGCTGAGCGCAACCGCGCTGGCAACTGCAACAACGCGGGCGGTGCGGGAAATCTGACCAGGTGTCAGCAGATCGAGTGGGCTACGCATGCGCAGGATCATTGCCCAAGCCTCTCAACAATTCGTTACGGCACGAAAGGTCCAGAAACGATCCTAATAAATCCAAAAATTACAGTCCAAAGCAGAACCGACAGCCCAAGTGGCAACGCAAGGCGGACCCAGCCCGAGGCACTTTCCGGTGGCGAATCACCCTCCGCCTGCCCGAATCGCCCTGCCAACAGCTCATCCTGCAACTGATGGACTGGCGAACGAACAGGCGCGTCTTCCCGCCTGGCGGGTCGCGGCGCCGTGGTGGTCAGCGCGATGCTCTCGGCAACTTCTGATGGCCGTTCGGCAGACAGTACCGGCAATCCCGACATGATGGCTCCTCGACATCACAGTGCCACAAAGGTCACCAACAGCATCTGACCGCCAGCCTAAGGATTTACGCTTAGCCTCGTTGCGCCATGTCGAGCGGTTCGCCACGGACCGGGTATCCCAACCCGTCCGGGATCATCAGCCAGCGCCGCCCTTCCCGCTCTTCCACAAACGGGCTGATCGTGCCGATCGGTGTCGTCTCGGCATGATTGCGCGCTTCGTCGTAGTTGCCAAACAATGCCAGGCGCTCAAGATTGCGTCGCGTCGGAAAGATGACCTTGATCTTGCCCGCCTCGGCAAGATCGAGAGCTTCCTGCGCGCTCGCCCAGAAGAGATGCCGGTTCTCGGTGGCATCAACCTCGATATCAACCGCACCTGTGCCAAGGTTGGCGAGATAGAAGCGAGTGTCGAAAATTCTTTCAGTCCGGTGCTTAGGCCACCAGCGGGCGAACGGCACCAGGCGATCTGCCTCAAGCTGCCAGCCAAACTCGCCCAGTACCGGGGCGAGATCACCGCCCGAAATCAGCATGCGGCGCGCTTCGGCCGCAAGCCTGCCATCAACCTCGCCCGATATGCCAACCACAAGGCCGGTCTCTTCCAGGGTCTCACGGACAGCAGCCACTCGCGCCGCCAGGTCATCCAGGTCATCCCCACCGCCCCGTGCCAGGCTTTCCGCCAGCGCAAAGTCCGATGGATCGATCTTGCCACCCGGAAAGACGGTCGCGCCACCGGCAAACTTCAGACTGGCATTGCGCTCCACCATGAGAATCTGGGGCGCGCCACCGGCAGGGGCATGCCGGAAGATGATCACGGTTGCCGCCGCAGTGGTCTTGCTCAGCCAGTTTTCGGGCTCGATATCGTGCGTTTCCATCTTGGCAATCATGTCCCGCCAACGCGCGCTTGCCAAGCCTCGAGAAACTGTCGGATCGCTTTACATCGTCGCAATCGACCTCATGACCTCGCGATAGGATAAACCAGAAGAACAGGGCCTTTCCGCAAACTGGCACGGAACATGCTTATGTTTTGATGTCCCGAAGAGTAGCTTCTTCTCGAGGCGGAGCCAGTCCCCCCGGTCTCTATGGCTCCGCCTCTCCCGGGACCTGCCACAATAAGCAAGACACAAAAAGACGCGACCGGCATTGCCGACCGCGCCTCTCAAAACGCTCTCGTTGTGGAGCTCAGGCTGCCTTGACGCCGGAATCTTCCATCAGCTGCTGCAATTCACCAGCCTGGAACATCTCCATCATGATGTCCGAACCGCCCACGAACTCGCCCTTGACGTAAAGCTGCGGGATCGTCGGCCAGTCGGAATACGCTTTGATGCCGCTGCGGATTTCCATGTCCTGCAGCACGTCAACCGAGGCGTATTCGACGCCCAGATGCTCGAGGATGGCAATGGCCTTGCTGGAAAAGCCGCACTGCGGAAACAGCGGCGTGCCCTTCATGAACAGGACGACGTCGTTGCCGTTGACGATTTCGGAGATGCGCTGCTCGGTCGACATGGTGGATGAGTTTCCTTTCCGCCCTCAGTTGGGAACGGCAGTGGTCAGTTGCAAGGCATGAAGCTCGCCGCCCATGCGCCCGCCCAGCGCATCATAGACCAGCTTGTGCTGCTTGACGCGGCTCAGACCAGCAAAGGCGGCAGATGTGACACGGGCGGCATAGTGATCGCCGTCGCCCGCAAGGTCCGTGATCTCGACCTCTGCGTCCGGCAAGGCCGCACGGATCATCGCCTCGATCTCGGCCGCAGGCATTGCCATCAGGCTTCGCCCATCAGCTGGCGGCGAGCGTCGACCTGCTTGGCTTCCATCGCCGCGCGTATTTCCGCTTCGTCGGTTTCGATCCCGGCCGAAACCAGGTCGCCCAGCAGCTTGCGGATGACGTCCTCGTCGCCGGCTTCCTCGAAATCGGCCTGCACGACCGACTTGGCATAAGCCTCGGTCTCGGCTGCATCGAGGCCCATGCGCTCGGCGGCCCAGGTGCCCAGCAGACGGTTGCGGCGGGCGTGGACGCGGAACATCATTTCCTCGTCACGGGCGAACTTGGCTTCAAAAGCCTTCTCGCGATCGTCGAACGTGGTCATCGGCCGGATATCCTTCGTAAAAGGGTTTCTCCAGCCGATAATCAGCGAGCGCGTTCCCTGCAAGGCGTCACGAAAAGAAACACTGCCGGGAGTGGTAAAGGCTGGCAGGCCGGCTCAGATCCGCCCGCGGCGAATGTCGAGCAGGACTCCGCCTTCGCGGCTCACATCACAGGAGAAGCGGTCGCCATTGCGAAGCGTGCCGGACACCCGATAGCCGTCGCCATTGCGAGTAGCGTCGTAGACCTCGTCAACCTCACCCGTCCGCTCGGCTTCGGTGACGCAGGAATCCACCGCGTCGTTCAATCCGCGCGAGCCGACGCCTGCCCGGCTGTCATCGCGCCAGTCGTCGGGCTGCCGGTCCCGCTGATCGTTGCGCTGATCGACCTCGGGGCGATAGCGATAGCCATCGTCCTCGGGCGCATTGCGCTTCTTCTCGGCCTTGCTGGCAGCCGTGGCGATCGCCGCGATGCCGCCGATGATCAGCAGCCCGGCCAGCACATCCCCGCCGTCTATACCGCCGCGATCGCGGTGCCATCCGCGTCCGCCCCAGCCGCCGCGATCCCAGCGTCCATGGGCTTCGGCAGCAACCGGCAGTGCCGTTGTCGCCAGCGCGGCCAGCGCCATTGCAATCCTGGAAAAACGTCCCGCCATCATCATCCCTCCACAACCGACCGCCTGCCCCGATCCATGGGCTGGCCGTCGGCGCCCGTCATTCCTGCAGGGCTAGGCGGCCCAGGCTTTCCGATGCCTGAACCGCCTGCCTTTTCATGAGTCAGAGGCCGCGAATGCCGCTGTAGTCGAGGTCGACCACCCGGCCCCGCTCCACCTTGCACTTGAACGAGCCGCTGTCGTAACCGCGCAGGGAGTTGTTCCAGCCGCGATAGTCGCCGCCCCAACCGTTACCGTAGTAGCGGTCGCCACTGCGCCAATCGCGCCCGCGCGTGTTCACCGCGATACGACCGCGCACTTCATAACCCCAGCGGGTGTTCCTCACGTCGCGGATGTCGGTAACGTCGGCCCGGCCATAGCTGTACCGGGCAGCGTTGCGCTCTGCCGTGCGCACGCACTGTTCGATTGCCTGGCGCGGATTGCCGCGCCCATAGTAGCCATCGCGATAGCGCCCGTCGTTCCAACCATCCCGGCCCCTCCAGTCCCTATTGGGCCAGTCATCGCCATAGCCATAGCGGTCATAGTCGCGGTCGTTGTTGTTGCTTGCCGCAGCAGCGATGGCGGCAATGCCGCCGATCACCAGCGCTCCAGCGATGATGTCACCTCCGTCGATGCCGCCGCGATGATCGCGGGCAACTGCGGGAGAGGCCGAAGACACCGCGACCGCGGCGGCGGCAGCAGTTCCGACCAGGGCCTTGGAAAAAGTCTTCATGGCTCAGATCCTTCAAAGCGGCGGGCCTTTCCCGCCATGCATGAAGGTTTGCCTGATTCGCCGTGATAAGACGCTGAACCGGGCCGACAGGATTTGTTCAGATAAACACCCACTAACCTGAACGACATCACTTGCCCTGCGCGTCAGCCGCCAACCCTGTCCAGTAGGCCAGAAACGAAAGCACATCCGCGCCTGCGCCGATCACCTTGTCCACCGGCTTGCCCGCCCCGTGCCCCGCGCGGGCCTCCACCCGCAACAGGCGCGGCCGCTCACCGATGTCAGCCGACTGCAGCGCCGCCACATACTTGAAGCTGTGCGCCGGGACCACGCGATCATCATTATCCGCAGTGGTCACGAGGATGGCCGGATAGGTCCTGCCCCCGATGATGTTGTGATAGGGCGAATAGCTGCGCAACGTGTGCCAGTCCCCCTCGCGATCAGGACGGCCATAATCGTCCACCCAGAACCGGCCCGAGGTAAAACGGTCAAACCGCAGCATGTCCATCACGCCGACATCGGGATTGGCCGCGGCGAACAGGTCGGGCCGCTGGTTCACGACTGCTCCCACCAACAGGCCGCCATTCGATGCGCCCTGGATCGCTAGGCCGCCCTTGGCCGCGATGCCTTCCTTCACAAGGTATTCGCCCGCCGCGATAAAGTCGTCGAAGCTGTTCTGCTTCTTCTCGCGCCGCCCTGCTTCGTACCAGGTGCGCCCCAGCTCGCCGCCGCCGCGGATGCTTGCCAAGGCGAACGCTCCGCCCGCCTCGAGCCAGGCCATGCGCACCGGCGAATAGCCCGGCGTCAGGGCAATGTCGAAACCGCCATAGCCATAGAGCAGGGTCGGCAGCGGCTTGCCTGCCGCCGCCAGCGCCTTCTTGCGCAAGACGTAAAGCGGCACCATCGTCCCGTCCTTCGAAGGGTACTGGCGCTGCTCGACCAGATAGTCTGCCGGATCGAATGCCATCTTGGGCACAGCAAACGGTGTCACCGCGCCGCTCTGCAGGTCCATGCGGTAGATCGCGGGCGGCAGGTTGAAGCTGGTGAACTGGTAGAACGTCTCCGCATCGCCCGGCCGTCCGCCGAAACCGCTTGCCGTGCCGATGCCGTTAAGCGTGATCGCCTTGCCCGGTCTGCCCCTGCGATCGGTCATCACCGCAATTGTCTGGCCATCCTTCAGGTAGGACAGCAGGAAGCGGTCGCCGATCATCCGCGCGCCTTCCAGCGTATTGCCGCGCTCGGGCACGACCACGGCCCAGCCCTTCCGGGGTTGGGCAAGGTCGATATTGACCAGGTGATAGTTCGCCGCGCCACGATCGGTCAGGAACCACAAGCGATTGCCAATTCCTGCCACCAGGCGCCAGTGGTCGGCGATCTCCGGAACCAGCGGCTGGACGATCCACTGCCCTGCCCGCCTGCCACCAAGCTGGATCAGATGCACCGCGTTGCGCTTGTCGGTGCTGACCTCGCTGATCACCACGGCCCAGCGTCCGTCACTCGTTACCAGCGCCTTGTGGCTCAACTCCGGCTGCCCGGGCGTTGCGTGAACCAGTTCGTCCCGATCCTGCGCAGTGCCTACCCGATGGAACCACACCGCCTTGTTGAAGCGCGGCGCCCGCGGATCATCGCCCGGCCGTGGCGCGGGAAAGCGGGAATAGAGGAAACCCTCGTCGCCCACCCAGGCAATATCCGTGTCGTTGGCCCAGGCGATGCGCTCATCAAGGATGCGTCCGGTCCCGACATCGACGACGCGCAAGGTGCGCCAGTCACTGCCCGCCTCCTGCTCCGCAAAGGCAACGTACCTTCCCGAGGGCGATGGCTCCCATTGCGCCAGTGCCAGTGAACCATCGGCACTCCAGCCATTCGGATCGATCAACAGGCGCTGCCTGCCCTCCACGCCCTTGCGGACCCACAACGCCGACTGGTTCTGCAACCCGGAATTGCGTGTGTAGAAATAGCTGCGCCCCGCCTTGCGCGGCAGGCCATAGCGCTCAAAATCAAACAGGGCGCGAATGCGACCGGCAAACCGCTCACGGCCGGGGAGCCTTGCCAGATATTCCCCGCTCAAGGCGTTCTGCTCTGCCACCCACGAAGCAACCGCGCCATCGGTGCGCGGATCGGCTTCAAGCCAGCGGAAGGGATCGGCAACCCGCTGCCCGAAAACCTGCTCGACCAGCGCATCGGCCCGGGTCGCTGGATAAGCTGTCTTCGGCAGGACAAGCATGGCCTTGCCGCTACCGGGGCTGGAGCCGCCAGTGGCCTCAGGAAAGGCCGCTTCGGAACTGTCCGCAACTGCCCGGCCTGCTGGCAGCAGCGCCGCCAACAGAAGTGCGCCGCCCAACAGGCCGCGCGCAGACCTTGCCATCTCCCGCATCATCGTTGGCACAAGCCTAGCACAACGCAACGTGCTGCGGGAGATGCCCTTATCCCTCAGTCCGTGGCTTTCAGCCCCGTCCAATGCGCCAGAAAGGCATAGACGTCAGCCGTTTCCTCGATCAGCTTCGAGATTGGCTTGCCGGATCCGTGCCCCGCGCGGGTTTCGATGCGGATCAGTTGCGGCATCGGCCCAAGTCCGGCGGCCTGAAGCGCGGCGGCATACTTGAAGCTGTGCCCCGGCACCACGCGGTCATCGGTATCCGCCGTCGTCACCAGCACCGCCGGATATGGCGTGCCAGCCTTCACGTTATGATAGGGCGAATAGCTGCGCAGCAAGCGCCAGTCAGCCTCCTTCTCCGGAAAGCCATAGTCGAACACCCATTCGCGCCCCGCCGTGAACTTGTCGAAGCGCAGCATGTCCATCACGCCGACCGCCGGATGCGCCGCCGCAAACAGGTCGGGCCGCTGGTTGACGACTGCTCCGACCAGCAGGCCGCCGTTCGAACCACCCTCGACCGCAAGGCCCTCCTTGCTGGTCACGCCACTGGCCTTCAGCCATTCGCCGGCCGCAATGAAGTCGTCGAAAACGTTCTGCTTGGTCGGGCCCTTGCCGGCGAGGTGCCATGCCTCGCCGTACTCTCCGCCACCGCGCAGATTTGCCACGGCATAGGCCCCGCCTGTCTGCAGCCAGGCCATTCGCGCGGGCGAATATCCCGGCAGGATCGAAACGTTGAACCCGCCATAGCCATAGAGGATGGTCGGCACCGGCCCCTTCAGATCCTTGCGCCGCACCACGAACATCGGGATTTTCGTGCCGTCCTTGGAAGGATAGAATACCTGCTGCGTTTCGAACTGCGCCGGATCGAACGCCAGCTTGGGTGCTTCCCACACGCTGGCCGATGTCGGCTTGGTCGCGTCGAAGGCATAGATTGTCGCGGGCTGGGTAAAGCCGCTGAACGCGAAGTAACCCTGTCGCTCACCCGGCTCCCCCACAACGCCGGCAATACTGCCGATCCCCGGCAAGGCCACCTTTGTCACGCCTTGGCCATCCAGCCCCGCCAGGCGCATCTCGGCCTTGACGTCGCGCAAGTAGTTCAGCACCAGCCGATCACCGACGATGCGGGCTCCGTCCAGTACGGCCTCGTCCTCACTCACGACCGGAGCGAACACCGGCTCTGCGCCGGAAAGGTCGACCATCACCACCGCCTTGCGCGGTGCATCCTTGCTGGTCATGAACCATAGCCGGTCGCCGATACCCTCGACCAAGGTCCATTCGTCGGCCAGCGAAGTGATCAGCGGGCGAACCTTCCAGTCGCCCTTGCCGATCGCGGCAACGCCAACGGCATTGCCCTTCTCGCTACCGGTGCTGGTCGAAACAACCAGCCAGCGCTGATCGTGCGTCACTTCGGCCGAGTGATAGAGCCGGGGATTGTCCGGCGTCGCATGGACCTGCCGGTCCTCGCTCTGTGCCGTTCCCAGTTTATGGTACCAGACCGACTGGTTCGAACTGACCGCCTGAAACGCCTCGCCCGCCTTCGGTTCGGGAAAGCGCGAATAGATGATCCCATCATTGCCCGCCCAAGCCAGCCGCGAGAACTTCACGTGCTCGATCGTGTCCGAAAGCACCTCGCCGGTCTCGACGTCGATGACCTTGATCGAGCGCCAGTCCGTCCCGCCATCCTGCACCGAATAGGCCACCTTGCTGCCATCGTGCGAGGGCACCCATTCGTCCAGCGCGGTGGCACCATCCTTGGCCCATCCGTTCGGATCGATCAGCACCCGCCGCCCCCCACGGCTGTCGCCATTGCCATCAGCGTTGCGCACGTAGAGCACGGACTGATTCTGCAGGCCGGAGTTGTGCCGGAAGAACACGTGCTTGCCCGCCTTGACCGGCAGGCCATAGCGTTCGAAATCGAAAAGCTTCATCAGCTTCTGCTCGAACGCAGCACGCTCGGGCAGCGCCTTCAGGTATGCGTCGGTGAACTTGCTCTGCTCATCGACCCAGGCCGCGACCTTGGGGTCGACACGTACGTCCGCTTCCAGCCAGCGATAGGGGTCCGCCACCTTTTCGCCGAAGAATGTCTCGGCCACCGGGCCTCGCTCGGTCTTGGGGTAGTTCAACGCGGCATCTCCAGCGTGGGCAGGCGAGGTCAGGCAAACAGCTGCCACCGCGGTGGCAAGCAGGATATGGCGCAAAGGCATGGGAAGGCTTTCCGGTGAATCATTCGGTTGCAGCTGAAACTAGCCGCCTCCCTGTCACGCACAAGTCCCACGCAAGAAAAACGGGCGGAGCCAATGGCCCCGCCCGTCAATCTCGTCAGTCGAACCGAAACGCGAATTACGCGGCTTCGTATTCGTCTTCATCGGCGGTCATCACCGGGCCCGAATCCTGGCCCTTGGCCGAGGTATCACGGTCGACCAGTTCGATCACGGCGATCGGCGCCGCGTCCGAAGCGCGGATGCCAGCCTTGATGATGCGGGTGTAGCCGCCGTTACGGTCGGCATAACGCTCGGCCAGAACGGTGAACAGCTTCTGCAACTGGGCGTCGTCAAGCAGACGGGCATGGGCGAGACGACGGTTCGAAAGGCCGCCCTTCTTGCCCAGCGTGATCAGCTTTTCGATGTAGGGGCGCAGTTCGCGCGCCTTCGGCGTCGTCGTGGTGATCTGCTCATGCTTGATCAGCGCAGCAGCCATGTTGCGCAGCATCGCGATGCGGTGGGCAGAAGTACGACCCAGCTTACGCTGGCCAAGTTTATGACGCATGGTATTTCCCTTCCGTTCGTAGGGGGGCCGTACGAGGTACCCCGATCCAGGTCAGTTAGCGGGCTGACCAAATCCCGTAATTCGCCAAGCCAGGCTCGGCTAAAACCATTTGGGCCAGGTAGAAGCGAGAAGCGTGGTTTCCGAGTGCCGGAGCGCAGCGTACTTTCAGTACGTGAGCACCTGAACGCAAGAAACCGCGCTTCGCAGCCCCGCATGGGCCGAATGGATCAGCCCAGCAGCTCCTGCTCGAGCTTCTTGGCCATCTCTTCGATGTTCTCCGGCGGCCAGCCGGGGATGTCCATGCCGAGGCGCAGGCCCATCGACGAGAGGACTTCCTTGATCTCGTTGAGCGACTTGCGGCCGAAGTTCGGCGTGCGCAGCATCTCGGCTTCGGTCTTCT
>OFDC01000349.1_pt1 | contig 38140 bp, 35 predicted proteins | sample 1520941 | NCBI WGS metagenome assembly OFDC01 (sample SAMEA94258168, study PRJEB24077) | hot springs metagenome | biome: Aquatic biome; feature: Water | place: India | collected 2012-12-06 | depth 5 m | reverse complement strand
CCGCCAGCCGCTCGCGCGGCAGCAGCTGACCGCGCTGCTTGTGCAGGCGGCGCGCCTTCTCCGGCCCGCCGACCAGCGCCCGCGCGCGGCGGGCGTGCAGATCGGCAACCCGTGCGAGGTAGGCATCGCGGTTGCGCGCGAACGCCTCGTCGGTCGTCGATATGGAGGAAGGCATCACCGTCATGCCGACGGCCCGAAGTTCCTGCGCTGCAGCCGTCCGAACCGCTGCAGGTGGTGGTCGATGCCGCCATCGGCCTTCTCGAGCAGCGTCAGGCGGCGGAAGTAATGGCCGATGTCCAGTTCCTCGGTCATGCCCACGCCTCCGTGCAGCTGCACGCCCTGCTGGGCGACGAAGCGCGCGCGCTCGCCCACGGCCACCTTCGCCGCCGACGCCGCGCGGGCACGCTCGTCGGGTGCCGCATCGGCATGCAGCGCCGCCATCACGACCATCGAGCGCGACGCCTCGAGCGCCGCGAACATGTCCACCATGCGGTGCTGCAGCACCTGGAAGCTCGCCAAAGGCGCACCGAACTGCTTGCGCGTGGCCAGGTAGGCGCCGGTCTTGTGCAGCACCGCCGACATCGCGCCCAGCGCATCGGCACAGGCGGCGATGGTCGCGAGATCGACCGCGCGCCCCAGCGCGTCGAGGGCGCGCGCCGGCTCGCCCAGCAGCGCGCCCGCGTCGAGCTGCGCCCCGGTCAACCGCAACTCGCCGCTGCGCAGGCCGTCGTAGCGCGCATAGGCCACGATCTCCACACCCCCGGTCGTGGCCGGCACGGCGAACAGCGCGATGCCGTCGCGATCCCCCGGCTGGCCGTCGATGCGGGCGCTGACGATCACCGTGCCGGCCCAGGGCAGCCCGACGACGCCGGTCTTGCGGCCGTCGAGCACCCAGCCGCTGCCCTGTCGCCTTGCACGTGTCTCGACCCATTCGAGCGCGGGGCCGGACTCGGCCTCGGTGTACGCCAGCGCCAGCTTGCTGCGGCCTTCCACCAGCGGCACCAGCAGCGCCCGCTGTTGCGCGCTGTCGGCCGCAGCGGCCACCGCCTGCGCCGCCAGCACGGTGGATGCGAGGTAGGGCTCGACGCACAGCGCCGCGCCCATCGCTTCGCACACCTGGATCAGCTCGGGCATGCCGCCGAAGCCGCCCACGGCTTCCGGCAGGGCCAGGCCGAGCCAGCCGAACTCGGCGAAGCGCACCCAGTGCGCCGCGCCCCAGCCGCCGTCGGACGCCAGCGACCGCGCGCGCGCGTCGAAGCCATACTCGGCACGAAAGTATTTGTGCGCCGCCTCGCGCAGCATCTTCTGTTCGGGGGTGGGGTTCAGGTCCATGCGCATGTACTCCGTTCAGCGTGCGGCGCCGGCCAGCATGGACTTGGCCAGCACCGTCTTCTGCACCTCGTCGCTGCCGCCGTAGATGGTGCAGGCGCGCAGGAAGGCATAGCGCTCCATCGAGTGGACATGCGCGGCCTCGGCCAAGGCGCCTTCGGGATGCCAGGGCCAGGCCTGCTCGGCGCCGATGTCGAGCGCCAGCTCGGACAGCGTCTGCTGCACGGCCGTGCCCATCAGCTTGAGCAGCGACGACTCCGGGCCCGGCGCCTTGCCCGCCGCGGTGGACGACAGCACACGCAGGTTGGTGTACTCGAGTGCCGTCAGGTCGATCTCGGCGCGCGCCAGCCGTGCCGCCATCCCCGGCTGGTCGATCAGGCGAGTGCCGGCCCAGCGGCGCTCGGCGGCCGAACGCAGCAGGTTGGCCATCGCCGCCTTCGACTCGGCCACGCCGGCGATGCTGGTGCGTTCGTGCGTGAGCAGGTACTTGGCGATCTCCCAGCCCTGCCCTTCTTGGCCGACCAGGTTGCTGCGCGGCACGCGCAGGTCGGCGAAGAAGACCTGGTTCAGATGGTGCTCGCCATCGATCGAGACGATCGGGCGCACCTCGATGCCCGGACGGTCCATTTCGATCAGCAGGAACGAGATGCCCTCCTGCTTCTTGCCGGTGTTGGCGGTGCGCACCAGGCAGAACATGTGGGTGGCCCAGTGCGCATAGGTGGTCCAGATCTTGGAGCCATTGATCACGTAGTCGTCGCCGTCCGACACGGCGGTCGTCGCCAGGCTGGCCAGGTCCGATCCCGCGCCGGGCTCGGAATAGCCCTGGCACCACCAGTCCTCGCAGCGACGAATGCGCGGCAGGTAGCGCGCCTTCTGCGCGTCGCTGCCGAAGGCCATCAGCACCGGCCCCAGCATGATCACGCCCATCGACAGGCCCACCGGCGCGTTGGCGGCGGCGCGTTCCAGGTCGTACAGGTAGCGCTGGGTCGGCGTCCAACCCGGGCCGCCGTGTTCCTTCGGCCAGCCGACGACGAGAAAGCCCTGCTCGTCCAGGCGGCGCTGCCAATCCACGATCTCGTCGCGGGTCAGCATCTGGCCGCTTTCGACCTTGCGCCGCAAGACCTCCGGCGTGTTGGCCGCGAACCAGTCGCGCACGCCGCGCTGGAAGACGCGGTCCTCGTCACTGAACGTCAGATTCATGAACTGAACAACCTTTCATGCGCCGGTCGGGCTGGAACGGACCGGCGGAGCCGGCCGGGGGGTCGATCAGATCGAGACCCCGCCGCCGCAGATCAGCACCTGCCCGCTGATGTAGTTGGACTCCGGCGTGCACAGCAGGTACACCGAGCCCGCGGCCTCCTCGGGCGTGCCGCCACGGCCCAGCGGGATGCCGCGCTCCATCATCGCCATCAGGTCCGGGTTGACGCCCACCTTGATCTGCCGGCCTTCGACGTCGATCGACGCATTGCCGCCGGCGGTGGCCTCGGTGAGCCTGGTCTTGATCAGGCCGAAGGCCACCGCGTTGACGTTGACCTTGTAGCGGCCCCATTCCTTCGACAGCGCCTTGGTCAGGCCGATGATGCCGGCCTTGCCGGCCGAGTAGTTGGCCTGGCCGGCGTTGCCGCCGGTGCCGGCCACCGACGAGATGTTGACCACCTTGCGGAACACCTCCTTACCGGCATCGGCCTCGACCTTGGACTGGTGGCGGATGAAGTCCGCCGCCGCGCGCAGGATCTTGAACGGCGCCGTCAGGTGCACGTCGAGGATCGCGTGCCACTGTTCGTCGGTCATCTTCTGGACCACGTTGTCCCAGGTGTAGCCGGCGTTGTTGACGATGATGTCCAGGCCGCCGAAGCCGTCGATGGCGGTCTTGACGAACTTCTCGGCAAAGCCGTCGGCGGTGACGCTGCCGGCGCAGGCAAGGGCCTGCCCACCCGCGGCCTTGATGGCGGCCACGGTCTCCTCGGCCGGGCCGGCGTCGAGGTCGTTGACGACGACCTTGGCGCCTTCACTGGCCAGCTTCATCGCGATGGCGCGGCCGATGCCGCGACCGGAGCCGGAAACGATGGCCACTTTGCCTTCGAGCTTCTTCATGGGTCTCTCCAAAAAAACGGAGCTGTGGTTCGGTGTGGGTACGGAATCAGTCCAGCGCAACGATGGCGTCGCCGCTGAGCGTGACCTGCTCGCCGTTGCGCGAGGCCGTCAGTTCGATGCGCGCGCAGGGGCGCCCGCGGTACTCGAGCTTCTCGACCACCTTGCCGCTGCACTGCACGCGATCGGCGACCTGGGTGATGGCGGCGAATCGCACGCCGTAGCTCAGCAGGCGGCTTTGCGGCACCCACTGCGTGAGCGCGCGCGCCAGGTAGGCCATCGACAGCATGCCGTGCGCAAACACGTCCTTCATGCCGGCCTTGCGCGCAAAGTCGAGGTCGATGTGGATCGGGTTGTGGTCACCCGACGCGCCGGCGAACAGGGCGAGCGTCGTGCGCGTGATCGGCGGCAGCTCAAGCGCGGGCATGGCATCGCCCACCTTCACGGTCTTGGGATCGAAATTCATCGTGCGTCTCCTCTGGCGTCTCAGCCGTGGCGCACGACGATGACGCCGCGCATGTCCGCCACGTGCTCGCCGAGCTGGTTGGTGACCTTGGCCTCACGCACCACGAACTCGAGCAGGCCGCCCTTCTTGTCGTAGATGTCGGTGACCTTGGTGTCGATGCGCAGGGTGTCGCCGGCGCACACGGGGGCGTGGTACTCGAATCTCTGCTCGCCGTGCAGCACCTTGCCCAGGTCGATGTCGAACTCCTGGATCATCTTCATCGACACGCCCGCATCGCTCTCGGCGCCGAAGAAGAAGGTGGGCGGCGCAACGATGCTGCGATAGCCCGCGGCCTTGGCCGCCGCCTCGTCGGTGTGGATCGGGTCGGTCAGGCCGATCACCTTGGCGAAGAAGGCGATACGCCCCTTCTCCACCGTCCACACCGTGGGCGGTGGCGCGTAGCCGATGTGCTTCTTGTCGATCATGGGTGGGTCCCTTTCTCAAGCCGCTTGGTACAGGGTGACGACGCAGGCGCCGCCGAGCCCCAGGTTGTGCTGCAGCGCGGTACGCGCACCCTTCACCTGCCGCTGCTCGGCGGTGCCGCGCAGCTGGTGCGTCAGCTCGTAGCACTGCGCCAGACCGGTGGCGCCCAGCGGATGGCCCTTGGAGAGCAGGCCGCCAGAGGGGTTGGTGACGACCTTGCCGCCGTAGGTGTTGTCGCCGTCGCGCACGAACTTCTCGGCACCGCCCTCGGGGCACAGGCCCAGGCCCTCGTAGGTGATGAGCTCGTTCTGCGCGAAGCAGTCGTGCAGCTCGACGACATCGACGTCCTTCGGACCGATGCCGGCCGATTCGTAGACCTTGCGGCTGGCCTCGCGCGCCATGTCGTAGCCGACGACGCGCATCATGTCGTGCGACTCGAAGGTGCTGGGGAAGTCGGTGGTCATCGCCTGCGCGGCAATGTGCACCTGGCGGTTCAGGCCGTGCTTCTTGGCGTAGGCTTCGGAGCAGATCACCGCCGCGGCGGCGCCGCAGGTGGGCGGGCAGGCCATCAGTCGCGTCATCACGCCTTCCCAGACCATCGGTGCGGCCATCACGTCGTCGACCGATACCTCCTTGCGGAACAGCGCCAGCGGGTTGTTCACCGCATGGCGGCTGGCCTTGGCGCGGATGGCAGCGAAGGTCTCGAGCCGGGTGCCGTACTTGTCCATGTGCGCCTTGCCGGCGCCGCCGAAGTAACGCAGCGCCAGCGGGATCTCCGGGTGCCCGACCAGCTCGTCGGTGACGTGGTCGAACTGCTCGAAGGGTGTCGGGCGGTCGGCGAAAGCGGCCTTGATCGCTCCGGGCTGCATCTGCTCGAAGCCGAGCGCCAGCACGCATTCGGCCGCGCCCGACTGCACCGCCTGTCGCGCCAGGAACAGCGCCGACGAGCCGGTGGAGCAGTTGTTGTTGACGTTGAGCACCGGGATGCCGGTCATGCCCAGCGGGTACAGCGCACGCTGGCCGCAGGTGGAGTCGCCGTAGACATAGCCGACGAAGGCCTGCTCGATGGCCTTGTAGTCCACGCCAGCATCCCGCAGCGCCAGACGCGCCGCCTTCTCGCCCATCACGTTGTAGGGTTCGCTGGCGCCGGGCTTGGCAAAGGGAATCATGCCGACGCCGGCAACGATGACTGTGTGGCTCATTTGGGGCTCCTGGGGTTGGACAAGGCGGTAATGCCGTGGCGGTTGTGCGGATACGGAAGGGGCCCGCCGGGACGGCGCGCAGCCTCGGCGGGTTTCAGGCGGCGAGCCATTGGCGCTCCACCTCATGGCGCTGGATCTTGCCGGTGCTGCTGCGCGGGAACGACGCCGGCTCGACGAAACAGATCTCCTTGGGGACCTTGAACCCGGCGAGTTGTCCGCGGCAGCCCGAGAGCAAGGCCTCGCGGTCGACGCTCGCGCCCGGCTGCAGGGCAACGAAGGCCACCGGCACCTCGCCCCATCGCTCGTCGCGCCGGCGCACCACCACGGCGTCCGCCACGCCGGGCTGGGCCAGCAGCACGCGCTCCACCTCGGCGGGATAGATGTTCTCGCCGCCGGACTTGATCAGGTACTTGGCGCGGTCGACAAAGTCCAGCAAACCGTCGGCACGGCGCACGAACAGGTCGCCCATGTGGAACCAGCCGCCGCGGAAGTCGTGCGTGTTCGCTTCCGGCGCATTCCAGTAGCCGGAAAACAGCGTCGGACCGCGCAGCACCGCCTCGCCGGGCGTTCCCGCCGGCACGTCGCGGTCCTCGGCGTCCACCAGGCGCAGGCGGCAGAAGCCCGACTCGCGCTTGGCCAGGGTCGCGGGCACCACGCCCGGCGCCAGCAGCGCACCAGAGGCCGGCGCGAGGCCGGTCTCGGTGGCGCCGAAGCTGTTGATGTAGGGCGCGCCGAGCAGCCCGGTCAACTCGGCGATCTGCTGCAGCGGCACCAGATCGGCCATCGCGCCCACCAGCCGCACGCCGCGTGGTCGCGTGCGGTTGCGCCGGAGGCCATCAATGAGCGGGGCGATCATGCCGGGCATCGCGACCAACCAGCCGATCGTCTCGCCTTCGATCGTCGCGCAAAGGCGATCGACGTCCAGGCCGTCCTGCACGATGACCTTGCCCCCGAGAATCAGCGTGGCGAGGCTGAAGTCGGTCGCGGCCATGTGGAACAACGGGCTCCAGGCCACGTAGGCGTGTTCGGCGGTGATGCCGTACTCGGCAGCGAAGCACATCGCGCGCGCCACCATCGCGCGCTGGCTGATCACGGCCCCCTTGGGCAGGCCGGTGGTCCCGCTGGTGTAGAGGATCACCAGGCCCTGTTCGGCGTCGACCTCGAGCAAGGGGTCGGTCTCGATGCCGGCGGCCACGAAACCGTCGAACTCGGCGTCGAGCCCGACCACCGGGCACTCCGTCCAGCCGATGCGCACGAGCACGTCGGCATGACGCCGCGACACGAACACCAGGCGCGGGGACACGAGCCTCAGGCAGTGCGAGGCTTCGGCGTCGGCCAGCCGCCAGTTCAGGCAGGCGACGATCGCGCCGATCTTGGCGGCTGCCAGCTGCAGCCCGATGTATTCGCGCCGGTTCTCCGCGAGCACGGCGATGCGTTCGCCGGCCCGGACACCGCTGGCGAGCAGGGCCTGCGCGATACGGCTGACCCACCGGTCGAGCCCTGCGTAGTTCAACGCGCCCTGTGAGTCCTGCAGCGCGGTCGCATCGGGCCGCACGGCCACCTGCTTGCGCAACAGATCGGCCACGGTCAGGGGCAATGCCTCGCTTCGCATCTCTTGGTTTCGGATGACCGACTTGCGCTGGCCACGCCGGCGCTTGGTTGGAGCCAGAAGTCTACCTAACGCTTGACAGTTTCACAATGCCCCTTTAGCCTTTCCGATGTGATCCGCGCTCCCGCCCTCGGGAGACACCCATAAAAGAATCAAGCACGGAGAGAGTCTTGGATCCATATAGCGCACTGCGTTACGAGCAGCGCGCACAGACGGTTTGGCTCACGCTGAACCGGCCCGAGGCGATGAACGCGCTGTCGGACGTGCTGTGCGACGAACTCGCCGACGCGGTCGATCGCATCGAGCGTGATCGCGGCGTGCGGGTCGTCGTGCTCACCGGCGCGGGCAAGGCCTTCTGCGCCGGTGCAGACCTCAAAGGTGTGTTCGCGGGCGGCACCGCCGCGCCGGAAGCCGAGGATCCGCTGAACGCTTTCCTCGATCGCGTCGCAGGCATGATCGATCGACTGCGCGCCTTGCCCAAACCGACGATCGCCGCACTCAACGGTCTGACGATGGCCGGTGGCCTCGAACTCGCGATGGCCTGCGACCTGATCGTCGCCGCCGGGAGCGCACGCATCGGCGACGCCCACGCCAACTTCGGTGTCTTCCCGGGAGCCGGCGGTGCCGCCGTGCTGCCGCGGCGCATCGGGCCGACGGCGGCCAAGTACCTGCTGTTCACCGGCGACACGATGCCCGCGGCCGAGTTGGTGCCTCTCGGGCTCGTGAACCGGGTCGTGCCCGACACCGAGCTCACGACCGAGGTCGACAGGCTGGCCGCCGGCATCGCCGCCAAGAGCCCGCTCGTGCTGCGCCGCATGAAGCAGGCCGTGGCGGATGGGATGGAGCAGCCCCAGGCCACCGCCCTGCGGCTGGAACGGCTGGTGCTCGACGCCCACCGCCACTCGCACGACATCCGCGAAGGCCTCGCCGCCTTCGTCGGCAAGCGCAAGCCCGAGTTCAAGGGCTACTGACACCCGCCATGGAGCGTCCGATGAGCACCGTCGTCCTTCCTTCCGTCTACGTCGCCGGCGTCGGCATGACCCCGACCGGCAAGTTCCTTGACCGCAGCATCAAGCAGCTCACGGCCGATGCGGTGAACGCCGCGCTCGCCGACGCCGGGCTCGCGACCGCCGACATCCAGGCCGCCTACTTCTCCAACGCCACCCAGGGTGTGCTGGAGGGCCAGACCATGGTGCGCGGGCAGATCGCGCTGCGCCCGCTGGGCATCGAGGGCATTCCGGTCTACAACCTCGAGAACGCCTGTGCCAGCGCCAGCTCTGCCTTCAACCTGGCGGTGCAGGCCGTGCGCTCGGGCGAAGTGGAGGTGGCCCTCGCGATCGGCGCCGAGAAGATGTTCTGCGCTGACAAGGCCAAGATGTTCAGCGTCTTCGATGGCGCCTGGGATCTGCAGAACATCGAGGGCAACAAGACGACACTGCTGGCCATGGGCAGCGGCATCGAGCCGCCCGAGGGGAGCACCTCGAAGGCGCCGTACAGCCTGTTCATGGACATCTATGCCGCGTTCGGGCGCTTCCACATGCGCGAGTTCGGCACCACGCAGCGACAGTTCGCCGCGGTGGCGGCCAAGAACCACGGCCACTCGGCGCACAACCCGCTGGCGCAGTACCGCAACACCTACACGATCGAGCAGGTGCTCGACGCGCCACCGATCACCTACCCGCTGACGCTGCCGATGTGCGCGCCGATCAGCGACGGGGCCGCGGCCGCCGTCGTCTGCTCGGAGGCGGCGCTGTCCCGCCTGGCCGACCGGCGCCGCGCGGTCCGCGTGCTCGCCTCGGTGGTGGCCACCGGCACCACGCGCAAACCGGAGGATGTCGGCCAGCACATCACCGTCAAGGCGTCCAAACTGGCCTACGAGCGCGCCGGCGTGGGGCCGCAGGAGATCTCTGTGGCCGAGGTGCATGACGCCACCGCCATCGGCGAGATCGTGCAGTCGGAGAACCTGGGGTTCTGCGAATTCGGCGCCGGCGGTGCGCTGGCCGAGAGTGGTGCCACCACGATTGGCGGACGCATCCCCATCAACACCTCCGGCGGCTTGGAATCCAAGGGCCACCCGATCGGCGCCACCGGCATCGGCCAGCTGCACGAGCTGGTGACGCAGCTGCGCGGCGAGGCCGGCGCTCGCCAGGTGCAGGGCGCCCGGCTGGCCATGGCCGAGAACGGCGGCGGCCTGTACGGCATCGAGGAGGCCGTCTGCGCGATCACCATCCTCGGCCGCTGACGGAGCGCCGCGCATGAATCCGTCGGGCAAGGTCGCTGTCGTCACCGGAGCCGCCTCCGGACTCGGCCGCGCCGTCGCCGAGACACTTCTGGCCGCCGGCGCCCGCGTGGTGCTCTTCGACCGCGATGCCGAGCGCGGCACCGAGGTGGCCGCTGGCGCCGGCGACGCTGCGTTGTTCGTCCCGGTGGATGTAACCAGCGAGGCCCAGGTCCAGGCCGGCATTGACCAGGCACTCGGCCGGTTCGGCGCCGTCCACGTCTGCGTGAACTGCGCCGGCGTGCCGGACGCCTCCAAGACCGTGAGCGATGGCAAGCCCTTCCCGTTGGCGATCTGGGACAAGGTCATCGCCGTCAACTTGACAGGCACCTTCAACGTGCTGCGCTTGGCCGCGGTGGCGATGACGCGCAACGAACCCGAGGACGGGGAGCGCGGCGTGATCGTCAACCTCTCATCGGGCGCCGCGCAGGACGGGCAGATGGGGCAGGCGGCGTATGCCGCCAGCAAGGCCGGCGTCATCGGCCTGACCTTGCCCGTGGCGCGTGACCTGGCCGACCACGGCATTCGCTGCGTAGCGGTGGCGCCTGGGCTGTTCGACACGCCGATGGTCGCCGGCCTGCCCCAGAAGGTCGCCCAGGCGATCGTCGACCGCATGATCCTGTTTCCTCGCCGCATGGGCAGTCCCGCAGAGTTGGCGCTGCTGGTTCGCAGCGTGGTCGAGAACGCCTACATCAACGCCACCTGCCTGCACATCGATGCCGGCGCACGCATGAGCGCGCGCTGAGCGCCCCCGAGCCAAACGCACCGACATACCGAGCCAACGATGAACTTCCTGCCGACCGACGAACAACGCCTCGCTGTCGAGGGCTTCAACCGCTTTCTCGAGACCAAGCTCGAGCCCATCGTGCGCCGCTACCAGCCGGACAAGCTGATCGAGAAGGAGCGCATGCTGGAGATCTTCCAGATGATGCTGCCCTACGGCATGGGTGGCAACGGCCTGATCTCGGAGGCCCACGGCGGCATGGGCATGCCCTGGCTGACCTACGCGATGATGTACGACAACCTCGCCCGCGTCTCGGGTGACGTGGCGATCTCGTTGCTGATCCAGCAGCTCGGTGCCTACTCGCTGGAGGTCTGTACCAACGACGCGATGCGGCAGAAGTACCTGCCGCGCATGGTGCGCGCCGAGATCATCGCCTGCAGCGGCATCAGCGAGCCGGGCGTGGGCTCCAACGTGGCCGAGGTCACTTGCCGCGCCAAGGCCGACGGCGATCACTACATCGTCAACGGAGAGAAGACCTGGATCTCCAACGGTCACTACTCCGACTTCTGCATGGTCATCGTGCGGACCTCGGACGACGGCGCACGCGGCCTGTCGATGATCCTGGTCGACCGGCAAGAGCACGGCTACGAAAGCCGCAACATCGACAAGCTGGGCTTGAACAGCACATCCACCGCGCAGCTGTTCTTCGACAACGTGCGCGTGCCGGCCGGCAACATGATGATCCAGGCCGGCACCGGCCTGAAGAACACGCTCGTCCTGTTCGAGAAGGCGCGGCCGATGGTCGGCCTGACCTCGGTGGGCATCGCGCAGGCGGCCCTGAACAAGGCCGTCGCCTACGCAAAGGAGCGCCGCCAGCACGGCAAGCCGATCGGCCAGCACCAGCTCATCCAGGGCATGCTCGCCGACGCGGCCATCCAGCTCGACGCGGCGCGGCTGCTGATCTACCGCGCCTTCAATTTGATCGACCATGGCGTGCGCAGCGAAGTCGAGAGCGCGATGGCCAAGTGCTATGCCACTGAGATCGCGGTGGACGTGGCCTCCAAGGCGGTGCAGATCCACGGCGGCAACGGCATCACCAAGGACTTCGGCGTCGAACTGCTGTACCGCAATGCGCGCATGATGACCATCCCTGACGGCACGACCGAGATCCAGAAGCTGATCATCGGCCGGGCGCTGACCGGTCTCAACGCGTTTTCCTGACGTGATGTCGCCAGTCCAAGTGTCCACGACCACCGCCTCCGTGGTGCTGAAAGCCGACAGTGTGACCTTGCGCTTCGGCGGTGTCACTGCGCTGTCGGACGTGAACATCGAAGTGCGTGCCGACGAGATGCTCGCCGTGATCGGCCCCAACGGCGCCGGCAAGAGCTCGCTGCTGAACGTGCTCAGCGGCTTCTACCGTCCGCAGCAGGGGCAACTCACCTATGAAGGCCGCGACATCCTCGGCTGCGCGGTGCACGCGATCGCCCGCGATGGTGTCGTACGCACGTTCCAGGGCACGCACCTGTTTCCGCACATGACCGTGCTCGACAACATCCTGATCGGACGGCACTCGCGCATGCGTTCCAGCCTCGCGCAGGCCTTCGTCTACTTTCCCTGGACGCAGCGCGAAGAGGCGCGGCACCGCGAAGTGGCCGAGGACATCGTCGAATTCCTGGAGATCGAGAACATCCGCCACCAGCCGGTGGGTTCGCTCGGCTACGGCCTGCGCAAGCGTGTGGACCTGGGCCGTGCGCTGGCCATGGAGCCGAAAGTGCTGCTGATGGACGAGCCGATGGCCGGCATGAACACCGAGGAGAAGGAAGACCTGGCCCGCTTCGTCATCGACGTGCGCGAGGCGCGCCGCATCCCCGTGGTGCTGGTCGAGCACGACATGGGGGTGGTGATGGACCTGGCCGACCGCGTGGCCGTACTCGATTTCGGGCGCAAGATCGCCGATGGCACGCCGGCGCAGGTGCAGGCGGACCCGGCGGTGATCCAGGCCTATCTCGGGGCCGCCGCGTGAACAAGCCGCAAGCCATCCTGAAACAAGCGCCGCAGGCCACCCCGCTGAAGGCCAAGCCGTACAACGGTGCATCCACCCCGGCCATCGCCCGGACACAGACGCTGCCGCAGATGCTGCTGGGCCATGCCCGCAGCCGGCCTCAGCAGCTCGCACAGCGCGTCAAGCGCAAAGGCATCTGGCGCTGTCACACCTGGGCCGACGTGCTCGAAACGGTGCGCCCGCTCGCGCTCGGCGCGGCAGCGCTCGGCCTGCAGCGCGGCGACACGGCGGTGGTCATCGGCGAGAACGAGCCCGAGCATTTCTGGTCGATGTTCGCCGCCCAGTCACTGGGCGCGAAGACCGTCTCCGTGTACCCCGATGCGACCACGGACGAGTTGCTCTACCTGTGCGAAGACTCTCAGGCACGATTCATCTTCGCGCAGGACCAGGAGCAGGTCGACAAGGCTCTGGCCATTGCCGACAGACTCCCCGGGCTGTGCGGCATCGCCTACTGGGACGATTCGGGCATGTGGTCGTACCGGCACGATCTGCTGCATGCCTTCGAGCCGCTGTGTGCCGCGGGTCGCAAGGAACATGAGCGGCACCCCGCCCGCTTCGCGGAGATCGTCGAGGCTGGCCGCGCCGACGACCTGGCGCTGCTGACCTACACCTCGGGCACCACCAGCAAGCCCAAGGGCGTGATGGTCAGCCACCACTGGCTCGTGGACAACGCCAGCCGCATGCTAAGCGCGCTGCCGCTCGAACCCGGGATGGAGTACCTGTCGTACACCCCGTTGGCCTGGATCACCGAGCAACTGCTGGGTGTCACGCTCGGGCTGATGCTCCCGCTGGTGGTCAACTTCCCCGAGGGCCCCGACCAAGTGCTGCCCAACATCCGCGAACTGTCGCCGCACCTGGTGCTGTTCGGGCCGCGCCAGTGGGAGAGCATCGCCGCGACGATCGAGGCGCGCATGCTGCACGCCGGACGGCTGCCACGCGCGCTGTACCGCTGGAGCGTGCGCATCGGCCACGCGGTGCGCGTGGCGCGGCTCGAAGGCCGTGAGGCGCCGCTGACGGCACGGTTGCTGCTGCCCCTGGCCGAGTTGTTGACCTTGCACGCGGTGCGCGACCAGTTCGGCTTCCTGCGTTCGCGCATCGCCGTCTCCGGCGGCACCGCGATGGCGCCCGACGTGTTCCGCCTCTTCCACGCCTTGGGCGTGCCGTTGCGCAACATCTACGGCTGCTCGGAATTCGGCCTCATCGCCGGCCACCGCGGCGAGCGCTACGACTTGGAGACCGTGGGGCCGCTGTTGACGGTGGCACCGGATTTCGGAGCACCGCTGGAGTCCAAGGTCGACGACGGCGGAGAGTTGCTGCTGCGGGGCGGCACTGGCTTCCTCGGCTACTGGAACAAGCCCGAGAAGACCGCCGCGCTCGACCGCGATGGCTGGTTTGCCAGCGGCGACGCGGTGCGCTTCAGCGACCGCGGCGAGATCGTCTTCCTCGACCGCGTGGAGCACCTCGTCAAGCTGTCCAGCGGACACGCGTATCCGCCGCAGTTCATCGAGACGCGACTGCGCTTCTCGCCCTTCATCAAGGACGTGATGGTGCTCGGCGACGCGACGCGGCCTTGGGTGGCCGCGTTGGTCAACATCGACATGGGCGTGGCCTCGCGCTGGGCCGAGGAACGACGCATCGCGTTCTCGACCTTCACCGACCTGTCGCAGCGCCCGGAGATCCGCGCGCTGGTGCGCGGCGAGATCGCGCGCATCAACGCCTTCCTGCCCCAGGGTTCGCGCGTCGTGCGATTTGCCAACTTCCCCAAGGAACTGGATGCCGACGAAGGCGAACTCACGCGCACGCGCAAGCTGCGCCGGGAGTTCCTGGAACAGCGCTACCGCGTTCTCATCGACGGCCTTTACGCTGGTGAAACCGACATCGACTGCCAGATCGCCGTGACCTACCAGGACGGCCGCCAGGGCGTTCTGCGCGCCAAGGTCGTCGGCACCGACGTCAACTCCGCGAGTTCGCGATGATCCTCGAGTTCCTCAACTACGCAATCAATGGTGCGCTGCTCGGCCTGCTCTACGCGCTGGTGGCCATGGGTTTCGTCGTCATCTACCGCGCCAGCAAGGTGTTCAACATGGCCACCGGCGAGATGCTGGTGCTCGGCGCCTTTCTCGTTTGGTGGGCGGTGGCCTCACGCGGCATGCATCCGGCCGTCGGCATCGCCGCGGCGCTGGCCATCGCGGTGCTGGTGGGGCTGGCGATCGAGCGCCTGTTCTTCCGCCGCTTGATCGGCGAGTCGGTGTTCTCGATGATCATGGTCACGATTGGCCTCCTGATCCTCACCCGGGGCCTGGTTCTGGTGATCTGGGGACCGCAGGAACGGGCCTTCCCGGCGCTGATCCCGCTCGAACCACTCATCATCGGCGAGATGATCGTGCCCCGTTCCCTCGCCGTGGCCGGCGCGGTGGCGGTCGTGTTCGCGCTCGGTCTGCACTGGTTTTTCAACCGCAGCCGCACGGGGCTGGCGATGTCGGCGGTGGCCGAAGACCACCAGATCGCGCTATCGATGGGGATCAGCGTCCGACGGTCCATCGCTTTCGCTTGGGCGCTGGGCGGCATCCTGTCAGTGATCTCCTCCATCGTCTACCTCAGCGGCAAGTCGCTGACCTTCCTGTCGTCGGAGATCGGCTTCGCGGCGCTTCCGGTCGCACTGCTTGCCGGACTGGAGTCGATCCGGGGCCTGCTGCTGGCCGGGCTGATCGTCGGCGTCGTGCAGGGGCTGACATCGGCCTACATCGATCCCCTGATCGGCGGCAACGCAGCCTCGGTGGTTCCCTACATCTTCATGCTCGTCGTGCTGGCGGTGCGTCCCAACGGGATGTTCGGCTGGAAGCGCATCGAGCGCGTCTGAGAGTTCGACCTCGATGGATCCTTCCGGCATCTTCTTCACACGCTACGAGCAGGACAGCGCGATCGTGCGCACGCGCGCCCAATGGTTGGCGCTGGCGGCGTTCGCCGCCGCGCTGATCGCTTTCCCCTGGTTCGCCTCGCCGCGCCTGGTGGCGGTGGCCAACCTGATGTTCATCACGGCCATCGTCGTCGTCGGACTCCAGATCACCACAGGCTACGCCGGGCAGATCAACCTTGGCCAGGCGGCCTTCATGGGCGTGGGCGCCTACGGAACCAGCGTGATGGAGGTCAAGTTCGGTCTGCCGTTTTGGGTGGCGGTGCCCATGGGCGGGCTGATAGCGGCCTCGGTGGGCTGGGCTTTCGGGTTGACGGCTTCGCGCATCAAAGGCTTCTACCTTGCACTCACGACCATCGCGGCCCAATTCCTGTTCGTGTTCGTGGTGCTCAACCTACCGTCTTCATGGCTCGGGGGCGTCAACGGCTTCAGCCTGCAGCCGGCAAGAATGGGCGGCATCGTGTTCGACACCGACCGCGCGCTGTACTTACTTTTTCTGGTCGCAGCGGCGGTGATGGTCGCGGGCGCCTTCGGCATCTTGCGAAGCCGGCACGGACGCGCCTTCGAGGCAGTGCGGGACGATGACGTCGCTGCCGGCATGATGGGCATCGACGTCGCCGGTACCAAGGCACGCGCCTTCGTGCTGGGTGCCTTCTACGCCGGCATCGGCGGCGGCTTGTGGGCTTACCAGATCCGCTTCGTCTCGGTCGACCAGTTCACGCTGTTCAACTCGATCTGGTTCATCGCCATGATGATCGTCGGCGGGATCGGCTCGATCGTCGGCGCATTGATCGGCACCGTCGTGATCCGAGCCGTCCAGGAAACGATCACCAGCGTCGGCCCGGACCTGATCGAACGCTTCCCCGCGCTGGGCAGCGATGTCGTCTTCGCAAGCATGAACGTGTTTCTGGGTCTGGTCATCACGGGCTTCCTGCTGCTCGAACCCAAGGGCCTCATGCACCGCTGGAACATCTTCAAGGCCACGTATCGCCTGTGGCCCTTCCCTCACTGAATCCGTCCACACCATCGCGCCGATCCCGGCGCTCTTCCCACGAGGAGATCTTCATGCATCGACGCCATCTCGTCTCACGCGGACTGTTCCTGGCCGCCGGCCTCACGCTCGGCGCTCAGGTCTCGGCGCAGACGTCGGTCAACATTGCCGCCATGGCGGATTTCGCCGGCCCCTACGCCAACGTCATGAACGACATGCAGGGTGGGCGTCTGGCGGTCATCGACTGGTGGAACAAGGAAGTCGGCGAGAAGCTCAATGTGCGCATCAACGTCAAGACCTACGATACGCGCTACGACGTGGCCCAGACCGCGAGTCTGTGGCCCGGCATCAAGGCCGAGCTGAAGCCGGCGATGGTGTTCGGCCTGGGCGGCCCCGACGCTGCGGCGCTGCAGCAGCGCCTGCCCGAAGACAAGGTGCCGATGCTGCTCGGCACCGCCGCCTACGGATTCGGCTGGAAGCCCGGGCAGTGGGCGTTGAACGTGCGCCCGACCTATACGCACGAGGCCGCCGGCTTCCTCGAGTGGTTCCGCGCGACCAAGCTGGAAGGCAAGCGGGCGGTGAAGGTTGCGATCATCACCTCGGAAGCGTCGCCCGCCTATGCCGACATGGCCAAGGGCCTGCAGGCCTATGCCAAGGCCCATCCCGACAAGGCCACTTTCGTCGAAGCCATCTGGACCGAGGTGCAGCCCGCCGACCTGACGCTGCAGGTGCGCCGCCTGGCCAACGCAGGCACGGACGTGATCGTGATCCAGACCAACACCGCGCAGGCCGTAGCCACCAAGCGCGCGCTGCAGGCGCTGGGCAAGAACATCCCGATCATGCTGTCCCTGCACAACGGCGTGCTGGGCTCGTCCAAGGCGCTGGGCAACCCCAACGGCTTTGCCGGCGACTACGAAGTCGGCGCTATCGCCGATGCCAGCGAAGACGACACGCCGGCACGCAAGTTCTACACGATGCTGCAAACCAAGTACGGCCTCAAGTCCGGCTGGAACGCGATGACGATGCTCGGCCTGGGGCAGGCCGTCGTCGGGGCCCGCGCCGTCGAGGAAGCCGTCAAGGCCAAGGGCGCTGCTGGGGCGACCGGCGAAAACGTCCACGCGGCTCTGCTGTCGGCCAACTTCACGTCGGCACAGCTCATGGGCCTGCTGCCGGGTGTCGACTTCAACCCCGAGAATCCGTTCCCGACCGGCACGGCCAAGGTGAACATCGCCACGATGAAGGACGGCAAGGTCGTGCGCGTGGCGGCCGACGCCCCGGTGCCGGCGATCCCGAAGTGGTGAAAACGTGGTCGACGTGAGCGAGTCCGCCGTGTCCGAAACGCGGCGCCGGGAACCCCTGTCGGGCTCTGCCAAGGTGGATGGGAGCGACGCCGCGCTGCTGTCGCTGCTCAATGTCGAGGTGCTTTATGCCGACGTGATCCTGGCCCTCAAGGGCGTGTCGATGCAGGTCGCGCCAGGCGGTTGCGTGGCGCTGCTCGGCGCCAACGGCGCGGGCAAGAGCACCACCCTCAAGGCCATCTCCGGGGTCATCGATTCCGACGACGGTCGCGTCTCGGGCGGCAGCATCGCCTTTGGGGGCCGCGCGATCCGCGGCCACGACACCGCCAGCATCGTGCGCAGCGGTCTCGTGCATGTGATGGAGGGCCGGCGCGTGCTGCCGCACATGACGGTGGAGCAGAACCTGATCATCGGTGGCCACATGTTCGGCAGCACCGCGCAGATGCGACTCGCGCTCGACGGCGTGTACCAGGCCATTCCTCGCCTGGCCGATCTGCGCACACGCACGGCCGGCTATCTCTCCGGCGGGGAGCAGCAGATGCTGGTGATCGGCCGCGCCATCATGGCCGAGCCCAAGCTGATGCTGATCGACGAACCGTCGCTGGGTCTGGCGCCGCGCATGACCGAAGAGGTCTTTGCCGTACTGCATCGGTTGCGGGCCCAGGGCCTGGCACTGCTGATCGTCGAGCAAAACACACGCGTGGCCCTCGAGATCGCCGACTACGGCTACGTGATGGAAAGCGGGCGCATTGTGCTCGAAGGCCGTGCCGACGAGTTGCGCGCCAACGAGGACGTGCGCGAGTTCTACCTCGGCCTCGACCGCGAAGGCGGACGCAAGAGCTTCCGCGAGGTCAAGCACTACCGACGGCGCAAGCGCTGGCTGGGTTGAAACGAAACACCATGAAAGGCAAGGCATGCCGGGTCCACTGCAAGGCTTGAAGGTCATCGAGTTCGGCGGCATCGGCCCCGGGCCCTTCTGCGCGATGATGCTCTCGGACATGGGAGCCGACGTGATCCGCCTCGACCGCAAGGCCGACAAGGGCAAGGACCGCGGCTCGCCCGGCTTCCTGGCCTCCGGTCGACGCAGCGTGCTGCATCGCGGCCGCCGCTCGGTGGCGGTGGACCTAAAGGACCCTGCCCACCGCGACAAGGTGCTGGCAATGATCGACGGCGCCGACGCGGTGATCGAGGGCTACCGCCCCGGCGTGCTGGAGCGGCTCGGGCTCGGGCCTGATGTGCTGCTCGCCCGCAATCCGCGGCTGGTGATCGGGCGAATGACGGGTTGGGGGCAGGATGGCCCGCTCGCGCAAGCGGCCGGCCACGACATCAACTACATCGCACTGTCCGGGGCATTGGCGGCCATCGGCCGCAAGGAGGGCGGGCCGGCCGCACCGCCGGCGATGGTTGGCGATCTGGGCGGCGGCGGCATGATGCTCGCGTTCGGCATCGTCTGCGCCGTGCTCGAGGCGCGTGTCTCGGGCAAGGGCCAAGTGGTCGACGCAGCCGTGCTCGACGGCGCAGCGCTCCTTACGTCGATCGTTTGCGAACTGCGCGCACTGGGGCTGTGGCGTGACCAACGCCAGGGCAATCTGCTGGACGGTGGCTCGCACTTCTACGACACCTACGAGTGTGCCGATGGCCAGTGGATCTCGATCGGCTCTCTGGAGCCGCAGTTCTACGCGCTGCTGCTCGAGAAGCTCGGCCTGGAGAACGATCCCGAATTCGCGCGCCAGCGCGATCCCAAGGCCTGGCCGGCGCTGAAGGCGCGGATTGCCGCCATCTTCCGCGCCCAACCCGCCGCGCACTGGTGTGCGCTGCTGGAGAATACCGACGTGTGCTTTGCCCCGGTGCTCGCCACCGCCGAAGCCGCCGCGCACCCGCACAACGTGGCGCGAGCCACGTTCTTCGAAAGCGAGGGCGTCGTGCAGCCCTCGCCTGCGCCGCGCTTCAGCCGCACCCCGGCGGCGCGGCCGAAGCCGGCACCTTACATCGGCGAACACGACGACGAACTGCTGGGCTGAATCGCCGTACGAGGCGACAGCGGAGGTGGCCATGCAACTGGGGCTGAAGGACAGGGTCGCGATAGTCACCGGCTCGGCCCGCGGCATCGGCGCCGAGACGGCGCTCGCGCTGGCGGAGGAAGGCGCCCGCATCGTCGTCACTGACATCGACGGCGACGCCGCCGCGGCGCACTGCGCGGCGCTGCAGGGCGCGGGCCATCGAGCCATCGCCGTGCCCGCCAACGTGACACGCAGGGCCGATGTCGAGCGCCTGGCGCAGGCCGCGGTCGACGCCTTCGGCGGCGTGCACGTGCTCGTCAACAACGCCGGCTTCGCGCGCGATGCCCGCATCACCCGACTCAGCGAAGCGGATTGGGATGCGGTTATCGACACCGTGCTCAAAGGCGCGTTCCTCTGCACCCAGGCCGTGGCGCCGCTGATGGCCGCGGCCAAGTGGGGACGGGTCGTCAACATCTCCTCGCGCGCGCACCTGGGCAATCCGGGCCAGGCTAACTACTCGGCTGCCAAGGCCGGCATCCTGGGTTTCTCGGCCGCACTGGCGCTCGAACTAGGCCGCGATGGCATCACCGTCAACACCATCGCGCCGGGGTTCATCGAAACCGACGGCGTGCGCAAACTGCCGCACTACCAGAAAATCCGCGACAACGCGCTGGCGCGTACGCCCATCGGGCGCCTCGGCGTTCCCCGGGACATCGCCAGCGCGGTGTGCTTCCTCGCCAGCGAGGCCGCGGGCTACATCACCGGCGCCACGCTGCACGTCACCGGTGGGCGCTACGCGACCTGAGCGGCCAGCAGCCATGGACTTCGGCTTCACTCCCGATCAGGACACGCTGCGCGCGAGCGTTCAGCGCTTCATGCGCGAGCGGGTCGCACCACGCATTGCCATGTGCGAGCGCGAGCGCGAGTTCGCCTGGGACCTTCTGCCCCAGCTCCAACCCTTCGGCTACCTGGGCGGGCTGCTGCCCGAAGAGGCCGGCGGCTTCGGCATGAGCCACGTCGCCTGGGCCATCCTGATGGAGGAAGCCGGCTATGGTTGGCTGTCACTGCGGGTGATGATGAACTCGCTGAACATCCTGGCCCAGCTGCTGCACCGCCACGGTACGGTCGAACAGAAGGGCCGCTGGCTGCAGCCGCTGCTCGCGGGCCAACTCCGGCACTGGATGGCCATCACCGAGCCGAACCACGGCTCCAATGTCGCCGGCATCGAGACCCGGGCCGAGGACAAGGGGGGCCACTGGCTCGTCAACGGCAACAAGCTGTGGATCACCAACGGCGTGCACGGCAACTTCGGCGTCGTGGTCGCGCGCACCTACAGCGCGCGCTGCGATGGCGGCATCAGCCTGTTCATCGTCGACCGCGAGGAGACCGCTTACGAGGCGCAGCGGGCCGACGTGATGTTCATCCGCGCCACCGGCACCTCGCAGCTCGCCTTCCGCGACGCGATCGTGCCCAAGGCCAATCTGTTGGGCCAGGAGGGCGAGGGCCTCAAGGCCATCCTCACGGGGCTGAACTTCGGGCGCCTCAATGTGGCGATGGGGGCGGTTGGCGCGGCGCGCGCGGCGCTGGATCTGTCGATCGACTACGCGCGGCAGCGCAAGCAGTTCGGGCGGTCGATCGCCGGCTTCCAGCTCGTGCAAAAGCTCATCGTCGACATGATGGTGCGCTGCGAGGCCGCGCGTGCGCTCGGCTATCGGGCCGCCTGGACGCTCGACCAGGGCGGCAGCGCGCGCACCGAGTGCTCGATCGCCAAGCTCTACGCCGCCGAAGCGGCGCACGAGGTCGCGAGCATGGCGCTGCAGGTGCACGGTGGTTGCGGCTACAGCGAGGAGCTGCCGATCGAGCGCATCTTCCGCGACACCCGCGGCGGCCTCATTCCCGAGGGCACCACCGAGATCCAGACGCTCATCATCGGGCGCGAGGTGCTCGGCGTCTCGGCGTTCCACTGAGGAGTCGACAACGATGGGCATGCCACTGCTGTCTGCACTGCGCCTGAATGCGCGGCGCCTGCCACACCGGCCAGCGCTTCGCTTCCGGGATCAGACATGGAGCTATGTTGATCTGCTCTCGCGTGCCGAGAGCGCCGCGGCGGCGCTGGCGGCGCTGGGCATCGCTCCGGGCGAGAAGGTGCCGATGCTCTCGATCAACCATCCCGACATGCTGGTGGCCTATTTCGCCCTTACCGGCATCGGGGCCGTGCCGGCGCCCCTGAACTACCGCCTGACCGACAGCGATCTGCACCATGGGATCTCGGCCGCGCATGCGCGCTTCGTCCTCTTTGGTTCGGGTTTCGGCGGGCGCGCCGCGGCGATGGCCGATCCTGCATGGCGCCCTATCGTGTTCGCCGACGCCGCGCACGACGCGCCCAAGGGTGCCCTGCACTGGGACGAATTGCTGCAGTCCGACCCGCATCGCGCACCGCCCCTCGGCCGCGAGGGCAGCACGATCATGCTGCACACCTCGGGCACCACCGGCCGCCCGAAGGGCGCGCTGCGATCGCGCTTCGGCTTCGAGGAGCGCGCCATCGCGCAGCGCTTCGGCATGGATGACCGCACCCTGGCCGCCTTGCCCCTGTGCCTGAGCGCCGGCTGTGTCTATACGCTGCTGCCGCTGTACCTGGGCGCCAGCGTCACGCTGCTCGATCACTTCGACGCCGGCACGGCCATCGAGACGATCGAATGTGCGCACATCACTTCCACGATGCTGCTGCCGGCAATGCTCCAAGCGATGGTCGATCATCCCCGCTGGAGCGGTGCCGATCTGTCGAGCCTGCGCGTCGTGCAGTCGGGGGCCGGCACGCTGTCGGGTGCGCTCAAGCGCAGACTGCTCGATCGCCTGGGGGAAGGCGTCCTCAACGTCTATGCCGCCTCGACCGAGGTCGGGCCGTATGCCAACCTGGATGGCGCCGAGGTCGCCCGGCACCTGGACGGCAACTGCGTCGGCAGGCCCTTCTTCGGCGTCGAGCTGAAACTGCTGGACGACGAAGGGCACGAGGTGGCAACCGGCGAGGTGGGCGAAATCTGCTGCCGCAGCAATTCGCAATTCGACGGCTACTTCGAGGACGACGAGCTCACCGAAAGCACGCGCCGCGGCGACTTCCTCACCGTCGGCGACCTGGGCCGCGTCGATGACGACGGGCTGCTGCATTTCGTCGGCCGCAAGCGCGACATCATCAAGAGCGGCGGCATCAACGTCTATGCGTCGGAGATCGAGCAGGTGCTGCAGCAGCACCCGGCCGTGGCCGAGGCGCACTGCATCGGCCTGCCGGACGAGCGCCTGACCGAACTGATCTGTGCCGTGATCGTGCCGCATGCGGACGCGTCGCCGTCGCCCGACGAGTTGTCCGCCTTCGCCGCTGCCCGGCTGGCGGCCTACAAGAAGCCGCGCCGCGTCGTTCTGATGAGCGAGGTTCCGAAGAACCTGACCGGGCGCGTGCTGAAAACGCAGCTCGTCGAGCAGGTACTGGCCTTGCCCGAGCCACGTCCGGAGTAGGAGCATGCAGCTTTCGACCCTGAGCCCCGAGCCTTGCTACTTCGAGGACCTGGAGATCGGCGCAGCATTCGACAGCCCGACGCGCACCGTGACCGAGGCCGATGTCGTCAACTTCGCCTGCCTGTCGGCCGACTTCAATCGCCTGCACGTCGATGCCGAGTACGCCAAGGTCACCCCCCACGGCCAGCGCATCGCGCACGGGCTGCTGGTGCTGGCGGTGATGTCGGGGCTCGTCACGCGCATGCAGCTCAACCAGCACCTGGAGCCCAGCCTGATGGGTCTGCTCGACATCCAGTGCCGCTTTCCGAAGCCCACCTTCATCGGCGACACGCTGCGAGTGCGCGTGGATGTGGCCGCGAAGAGAGGGACATCCAGGCCCGACCGCGGGGTGGTGGCCTTCCACCGCCAGGTCATCAACCAGCGCGACGAAGTGGTCGTCGAAGGGACCTGGAAGCTCCTGGTCCGCCGCCGCCCGGCATTGGACTGAGACCGACCGGGCGGCTTGGCCACTGCGCGAAGCGATGCAGCAGTGCCTGTCGAATTGCCGCCCATTCTTGGCATTCAACGTTCCGTTGCAGCAATCGCAGCAGCTCGAACGGACACCGCATGCACGCCGATAAAGCTACGGGTCGTGCCGCTGACACAACTCTAGTGTCATGAGTTAGAAGTTCGCAGGCAAAAGCGCTCGACGCTCGCGAGGATGTCATCGGCGGACTTGGTCCACACGAAGGGCTTGGGATCGGCGTTGTGGACTTGCAAGTACTTGCGGATGGCCTGCTCGAGTTCGCGTGTCGAGCAATGGGTGCCGCGGCGGATGTAGTTCTGCGTGAGCGTGGCGAACCAGCGCTCGACCTGGTTGAGCCAGGAGGCGAAGGTCGGCGTGAAGTGAACGCTGAACTTGGGATGGCGCGCTAACCACGCCTTGATGGCCGGGGTCTTGTGCGTGCCGTAGTTGTCCATCACCAAGTGCACGTCCAACTGCGCCGGCACGTTGGCTTCGATGGTGCGCAGGAACTGCAGGAACTCGCTGCTGCGATGACGCCGATGCATCTCGCCGATGACCTCACCGGTGGCGATGTCCAGCGCCGCGAATAATGTGGTCGTGCCGTGGCGCGCGTAGTCGTGCGTGCGCCGCTCGGGGATCCCGGGGGCCAACGGCAGCAGTGGCTGGGTTCGATCCAGTGCCTGGATCTGGCTCTTCTCGTCCACGCACAGCACCATCGCCTTCAGCGGTGGGTCCAGATACAGCCCCACGATGTCGCGCACCTTGTCCACGAACATCGGGTCGCTGGAAAGCTTGAATGTCTCCTGCCGATGTGGCTGCAAGCCGAAGGCGCGCCAGATGCGCGAGACGGCCGCCTGCGACAAGCCGCTGTCGCGTGCCATCGTGCGCGTGCTCCAGTGCGTGGCGCCGGCTGGCACGCTCTCCAGCGTCTTGGCAATCACCGCGTCCACGCGCGCGTCGTCGATCGTCCTCGGCGCACCCGAGCGCGGCGCATCCAGCAGCCCGTCGAGCCGCTGCTCGATATAGCGCGCTCGCCATTTGCCCACCGTCTGCTGCGTCACGCGCTGGCGGGCGGCCACGACCTTGTTCGCTTGACCCTCGGCGCATGCCAGCACGATGCGCGCACGCAGCGCCAGCGCTTGCGCAGTCTTGCGCCGCAGCGTCAACGCCACCAACTCCTCGCGTTCCGCCTCGCTCAGTACCAGTTGCCCTTGCGCTCTTCGACCCATCGCAGCCTCGTCGTGCACACACGGTACACGACAGACCTCGATGGCATCACATAGTTCAACTAACTTCCAATTCAAGACACTAGTGTGCTGTTGCATAAATAGCTTGCATTGATCTTGCATGTCCTCCGGTACATTGACGATCGGAGAACGACGATGCGCTCGCGTGACGACGCGACGATCGAGTTGAGCCAAGAGCAGCGCACCGAACTGGAGAAGGTGGCGCGCTCGCGGCGCATACCGCAAGCAATGGCCCAGCGTGCTCGCATCGTGCTGATGACGGCCGATGGGGTCTTGCCGGGCGCCATCGGCGAGCAACTCGGCGTGTCGCAGCCGACGATCCGTAAGTGGCGCGCGCGATACGCCGAGCATGGGTTGCCGGGATTGCGCAGCGAGGCACGGCCGGGCCGGCCAAGAACTCTGGATGAACAGCGAGTCGCCGACTTGTTGAATCAGGCGCTGCAGACTCGCCCGGCCAAGCAGACGCACTGGAGTGTGCGCAGCTTCGCCGCGAGGCGAACATCAGCAAGGACATGGCTCACCGGCTGTTCCGCGCGGCGAGCATTGCTCCTCATCGCTCACGCAGCTTCAAGTTGTCGAACGATCCGGCCTTCGTGGAGAAGGTGCGCGGTATGCGTCCGGCCAAGTCACCTTGACCCTGGCCACGAGACCGTCGTTTCGGGTCAGGCCGCGGGCGACCAGCGATGCGGGAGCAGTTCGTCGATTCGACTGGCCGGGTGTGTCGGCAGCCGCTCGAGCACGTCCTTGAAGTACGCGTAGGGGTCGTGCCCGTTGATGCGTGCCGAGTGAAGCAAGCTCATGATGGCCGCCGCCCGCTTGCCGGCGCGTAGGCTGCCCGCGAACAACCAGTTGCTCCTGCCGATGGCAATCGGGCGGATCTGGTTCTCCACCCAGTTGTTCGAGATCGGCACGTCGGCGTCGTCGACGAAGCGGGTGAGCTCGGTCCAGCGTTTGAGGCTGTAGTCGATGGCCTTGATCGTGGCCGAACCCGGCGGTACCAGCTGCCGCTGCGTCAGCAGCCATCGGTGGAACACGGCCAGCACCCGCCGTGACTTGCGCCGTCTGATCGATCGCCGCTCGTCACGGGGCAATTCCTCGATCTCTCGCTCGATCCCGAACAGCACCTGGTAGTACCGCAACGCCTTGCGGCCCACCTCGCTGCGGTGGTTGGCCCACAGGTCGTTGAATTTCCTCCTGGCATGCGCCATGCATTGCGCGGAGGTCACCCCCTTGGTGGTGGTGGCGTTGTAGCCGCTGAAGCCGTCGGTCACCAGGGTGCCCTTCCAGGCCTGTGGCGTGTCCAGCTTGAGGAACTCGCGCACGTTCTCTCCGGCGCGGGTCTCGCTGAACTCGAACACCACCGCCTTGATCGGGTTGGCGCTCGTGGTGCAGTACGACCAGATGTAGGCCTTGTGCGTCTTGCCGTCGCGCAGGTGCTTGGGCTTGAGCATCGCCACCGGCGTCTCGTCGGCATGCAGCACCACGTGGCGGCGAAGTTCGTCGGCCAGCGCCTGCACCAGCGGCTGCAGTTGCGCACCGCACTCGCCCACCCACTGCGCCAACGTCGAGCGGGCGATCACGTGGCCGGCGCGCTCGAAGATGTGCTCCTGGCGGTACAGTGGGAGGTGGTCCATGAACTTGGCCACCAGCAGGTGCGCCAGCAGGCCGGTGGTGGGGATCCCCTTGTCGATGACATGCGCGGGCACCGGCGCCTGGATCAGTTTCGCGCAGCAGCGGCACACCCACTTGCCGCGCACGTGACGTTCGACGGTGAACACGCCTGGCTGGTAGTCCAGCTTCTCGGCCACGTCCTCGCCGATGCGCTGCATCCCCAGCCCGCAGCCGCAGGTCGTCTCGGCCGGCTCATGCGCCACGTCGCGGCGCGGCAGGTGCGGCGGTAGCGGGGTGCGCTTGGGCGTCTTCTTCTCGGTCTTGCCCTTGTCGCTCGCGTTGCCGAGTTCACGCTCGATCTCCTGGCCGAGTTCGGCCAGGTCGGTGTCCAGCGTCTCTTCCAGCAGGCTCTTCTGCTCAGGCGCCAGGGTGCTGGCGAAGCGCTCGCTGGTGGCGGCGAACTTCAGCCGTTTGAGCACCACCATCTCGTGCGTGAGCTTGTCGATCAGCGCCTGCTTGAAGGCGGCCTCGCGGTCGCGCTGCGCGATCAGCTCTTCCTTGGCGCGCACCTCGGCCAGCAGCGACAGCATCGCCTGCCGCGTCTGCGGGTCCAGGGCGTCCAGTTGCTGCGCACTGATCATGGACCCTGATCGTGCCGCACTGCAGTGCATCGCGCATCGGCACATCCGGCAATTGCCACCGGCCCGTCCAATGGTCTCGGATCAGATCAGATGACGCGGATGATGCCGGCCTCGCCGATGCGCTGCCAGGGCAGGCCCAGCACCAGGGCGTCGAACTGTGCACGCGACAGCGGCAGTGTGCTCGCCGCATCGCTGGACCAGGTGAACTTGCCGATGTTCAGGCGCCGCGCCGCCAGCCACACGCCGATGCCGTCATGGACCAGCACCTTCATGCGGTTGGCGCGCCGGTTGGCGAAGAGGTAGGCGTGGTGGGGGTGCGCCTGGCCGAAGACCTGCACCACGCGTGCCAGTGCAGCCTCGGTGCCCACGCGCATGTCCAGGGGCTGCGTGGACAGCCACCAGGCATCGACCTGGATCACCGCAGCAGCTCGCGCAGCCACGCCGCACAGTCGGCCGCCGCGGCCGAAGGCCATGCCACCTTGATGGCGGTGGCACCGCGTTGCAGCTCGATGCGGATCTCGTCCGCAGGCTTCGGTGGGGTCGGTGTGCGGATTGCCAGTGGCAGGAAGGGAGGTGGTGCGCTCGGTGCTGGCTTGTCGTCGACCGGCGCTGGACCGACCCGGTCGGACATCGGCGCCTGAGCCGGCCTTGCCTCGGCGTCGATCACCCACTTGCGAACCCTGTTCGCGTTCAGGCCATTGGCCAATGCGACGGCCGCGATCGATACCCCGGGCTGCCGGCATGCCTGCACAACCTGCTCCCTGAATTCCGGCGCATGCCGCCGCCGTGTCCGTCTGCTCGGCAGCTCGATTCCTGAAGTGTCCATGTGTCCGCGATGAATTGACGCGGACACGAGCATCCTTGGGCTATATCACCGGCGCAAGACGACTTGGCCGGACGGATACCGTTCGGGAACCAGCGCGCGCCCGGCATCGATCGCTCGGCGAGGACTGGGGCTCGTTCGCCCTCCAGCGGCAACGCGAAGTGCTCGACCAGTGCGGTCCAGAAGGCATCGAGGTCGTCGACTGACCAGCGCCACAGCGCTTGGTAGTCGACGAAGCACAGCCCCTTCTCCCGGGCGAGCCAGCCCTGGAACGCAGTGATGCGGGCCGCCGCCGAGCGTTCGGCCGTGGGCTGCCAGATCGGCGGAAGGTCGTCGTCGGTCGTCATGCTGCGGCATTGGCGAACAGCTTTGCCGGCAATGATATCCCGAACGATCGTTAGTTTGATCGACTACTTCGATATCCTGGCAAAGGCTCTCCTGGGGTCATCACCGATGCCTGATCCGTTGACGTCATGAACGGAGCTTGTTAGCGTGAGCCTTGTATTGAACGGCCGTTCCGATATCAGAACACATGGAGACATTGTTCCTGCCTGCCCTGGACATCCGCGAGCCGATCGATGACGAGTCGCGGGCCGACCCGGCGCCGATGGCGCTGTCTCGGGTGCTAACCCTGCTGCGCCTGCTGGCGGCCGAGCCCGCCGGGCTGCCGCTCGCGCGATTGCACCCGATGCTCGGTGCACCGAAGACCAGCGTGCACGCCCTGCTTCGCGGTCTGGTCGGCGAGGGTTACGTGCAACGTGACGGCGTGATGTACCGACTCGGCCCGCAGTCGTTCGTGCTCGGTGCCGCACTCGTCTCTGCACGTTCGCTCGCGACGATTGCGATGCCGTTCCTGCACGAGGCCCGCGAGAACTCTGGCGAGACGGCCGTGCTGGCGGTCATCGACCGCTCGGCCAGGGTGCTGACCTATGTCGCGGTTCTCGAGAGTCAGAGGCTGGTGCGCTATTCAGTGCCGGAAGGGACCACACGACCGCTGTTCGCAACCTCGGCCGGGCGGGTTCTGCTGGCGCACCAGGACCCGACCTGGATGGCCGAGTACCTGCGTACGGCTGAACTCGAACCGCTTACCTCCAAGACCGTGACCGACCGGCGCCAGCTCGCCCGCTTGATCAAGCGCGCACGCGAGCAGGGCTATGGCTCGACGCTTGGCGAAGTCACGCTCGACGTCGCCGGATTTGCGGCACCGGTGTTCGATCACGACGGCCGGGTGGACGCTGCGATCGTCGTCGCTGCTCCGCTCGATCGCGGGCGCGCCGCTGGCGAACGGCTCGCGACGGCAGCACGGCAAGCCGCTGCGCGGCTTTCCGAAGCGCTGGGTCATGGGCCCCGATATCCGCAACCAAACCGCAAGGCACGCGAATCTGCATGAACAACGAACTCCTCTACGAAGTCGAAGACGGTATCGCCGTCATCACCATTAACCGCCCGGAGCGCAAGAACGCCATCAACCGTGCCGTGCGCCAGGCCATGTTCGAGGTCTGGCCGCGTTTCGAAGCCGACGAGTCGGCGCAGATCGCCATCCTGACCGGCAAGGGAGACACGTTCTGCGCCGGCATGGATCTGGTGGAAGCCGCCGACACGGCGCTGCGCATACCGCCGCGCAACTTCATGCCGGTGCTCGGCGAGACCATCGAAGTCACGAAACCGGTCATCGCCGCCGTGCAAGGCTACGCCTTTGCCGGCGGCTGGCTGCTGGCGCAGATGTGCGACCTGTGTGTGGCCGACGAGACGGCCAAGTTCGCCATCACCGAGGGCCGCGTGGGCCGCGGCATGCCTTGGGCGTCGCCGGTGATCCACATGCTGCCGCAGCGCATCCTGATGGAGGTGGCGATGACCTGCGACCCGCTGTCGGCGCAGCGCGCCTACGAGCTCGGCTACGTGAACCGGGTCACGCCGCCGGGCCAGGCGCTGCAGGGCGCCAAGGAACTCGCCGCCCGCATCCTCGTGAACGCGCCTCTAACCGTGCGCGGCGCCAAGGAAATGGTTCGCATGGCCACCGAGATGGGCCGCACAGCGGCACTGCGCGCGTCCTGGCGCGCCTTCGATGCCGTTTATCTCAGCGAGGACGCGCTGGAAGGGCCGCGCGCCTTCCGCGAAAAGCGCAAGCCGCAATGGAAAGGACGTTGACATGATCGCGAACATCTCTCTTTCCCGTCCCCCTGTCGTCGCTGGCCGCATCGGCCCCGCACAAGGCCTCACTGCAGCGCTGGCCGAGCGCGCTGCCGCGTGGCGGCATGAGGAGCTGGCCGCAGACATGCGGGAACTCGTGCGCCAGTGCGTGCTCGACTGGATTGCGGTCTGCCTGGCCGGCGCCCATGAACCGCTGACGCGGATGCTGGCCGAGGAGGCGCGCGAACAAGGCGGGCACGCACAGGCCACGGTCGTCGGCCAGGGGTTCGCCACGAGTTGCCGGCAGGCTGCCCTGGTCAACGGCGCCGCCTCGCATGCGCTCGACTTCGATGACGTCAACATGAGCTTCAGCGGCCACCCGAGCGTGGTGTTGGTGCCGCCCCTGCTGGCTCTGGCCGAGGCGCGTGGCGCCAGTGGGGCCGAGTTCATGGCCGCGTTCGTCGCCGGCTACGAGACGCTGTGTCGCATCGGCGCGGCCGTGTCGCCGGGCCACTACGCCGCAGGGTTCCATGCCACCGCCACGCTCGGCACGTTCGGCGCCGCAGCTGCCTGCGCGCATCTGCTCGGCCTGGGTGCCGCCGACACGGCGGTGGCGCTCGGGATCGCGGCCACCGAGGCGGCAGGCCTGAAGTCGATGTTCGGCACGATGTGCAAGCCTTTGCACGCCGGCAAGGCGGGTGCCGACGGCCTGCTAGCGGCGCAGCTGGCAGCCCGCGGCTTCACCAGCCGTGCCGACGCGATCGAAGCCAGCCAGGGCTTCGCAGCGACGCATGGTCCGGACTTCCGACCCGAGGCAGCGTTGCGCGACCCGGACTGCGGGCTGTACCTGCGGCAGAACCTCTTCAAGTACCACGCGGCCTGCTACGGAACGCACGCTGCCATCGAAGCCGCCCGGTGCCTGACGGAGCGGCACGAACTGCGTGACGGGGACGTGATGCGCGTCGTCGTGCATGCGTCTTCGCTGAGTGACAGCGTATGCAATATCGCCGAGCCACGCAGCGGACTGGAGGCCAAGTTCAGCCTGCGCCACACAGTGGCGATGGCCATTGCGGGGATCGACACTGCCAAGCTTACCAGCTACTCGGACGCGCAGACCGACGATCCCGACCTGAAGCGCCTGCGAGAACGCGTGCGCGTCGAACTGCACGGCGAATGCTCCGAGCTGACCCAGGCTGAAGTAGTGATCAAAACGACGCACGGTGCCACGCTACGGCAACGCCATGACGCCGGAGTGCCCGAGCGCGACTTGTGCGCGCAGCGTGCCCGCCTCGAGCGCAAGTTCCGCTCGATGGCAGCACCCGTCGTCTCCGCCGAGGTGTGCGATGAGTTGATCGATCTGGTGGATCGCCTCGACGAGCTGCCCGACCTGTCTCCGCTGGCCGGCCTGCTGGCGGGGGTACCTCTGGACGCTGCGAGGCATTGAAGCAGTCATGAACTTCCTCGACGAAGAACGACAAGCCTGGAAGGACTCGGTGCGCCGCTGGCTGGACCTCGAAGTGGGCCGCGAATATGTCCGCAAGTGCGACATGGACCGTGCCTTTCCTTACGAGGCCTACGAGAAGGCGGCCAAGCTCGGCTTTCACCGACTGCTGGTACCGGAGGCCGACGGCGGCGACGGCGGCGATGTCTTTTCCTATGCGCTGATGTGCGAATCCCTGTCGGCCTACGGCGTCGACTTCTCCGTGGCGATTGCCGGCGGCATATTCACCGCGATGAACTTTTCCCTGCATGGCACGGCAGACCAGAAGCAACGCTTTCTGCAGCCCTTCATGCGAGGAGAGATCCGCTTTCCGATCTCGATGTCGGAGCCGGGCGCCGGCTCCGACGTGGCCAACGTGCAGACCCGCGCCGTACGCGACGGCGAGCATTACGTGCTCAACGGCCAGAAGCTGTGGTGCAGCGGCGCCGGCAACCGCGGTGCGGTGATCCTGATGCTGGTTCGCACGGCGCAGACCCCGGACAAGCGCGACGGGCTCAGCGTCTTCATCGTCCCCAATGACCTGCCAGGGCTGACGATCAGGCCGCTTCAGACGCTGGCGCGGCGCTCGGTGGTGACAACCGAGATCTTTCTCGACAACGTGCGCGTGCCGGTGGCGAACCTGCTCGGCGAGCCGGGGGAAGGCTTCAAGATCATTGCCGGCGAGCACTTGGCGCTCGAACGTGTCGCGGTGGCGGCGAGCTACGTCGGCAATGCCCAGGGGGCCGTCGACGACGCTCTCGCCTATGCCCAGCAGCGCGTGCAGTTCGGCAAGCCGATCTTCGAGTTCCAGGTCATCCGCCACATGCTGGCCGACATGCAGACGCAGACCGACGCTGCGCGGCTTCTGACCTACCGTGCCGCCGACCTGGCGGCGCAGGGGCTGCCGTGCCGCAAGGAGGTGGCGATGGCCAAGCTGTTCGCGTCCGAGACGCTGCAGACGGTCTCCCGGCAGGCGGTGCAGATCTTCGGCGGCCTCGGCACGACGCCCGAGGCCGACGTCGAGCGCTACTTCCGCGAGGGCATGCAGGCCACCATCGGCGGCGGCACCTCGCAGATCCAGCGCACCATCATCGCGCAGGAAATGCGCCTCTGACCCGCGAGCCGCCCATGGCCGACCACATCGTGTCCGCGCCAAACCCCGCGGTACAAGCCGCCACGCTCGTGCTGGTGCGCGACGGGCCGGGCGGGCTTGAGACGCTGATGGTCGTGCGCCATCACGAGATTGATTTCGCGCGTGGCGCGGCGGTGTTCCCGGGCGGCAAGGTGGCCGCGGCCGACCGCGACGAGCGGTTGCGGCGGCACCTGCGTTCTAGCGTCACTTTGGACGGGGATGATGCCGCCCTGCGCATCGCCGCCGTGCGTGAAGCGTTCGAAGAAAGCGGCTTGCTGCTGGCGCGCCGCCATGGTCGGCTGCTCGACGCCGACGCACTCTCCGAACTGTGGCGCCGCTGGCATGAGCGCACGGCGGCGTCGGCCGAGGCCTTCGTCGACATGGTGCATGCCGAAAGCCTAGAGCTGGCACTGGACCTGTTGCACCCGTTCGCGCATTGGGTGACACCCGAGGTCTCGCCCAAGCGCTTCGACACCTACTTCTACATCGCCGCCGCACCGCCGGGTCAGGTGGCCTCGCACGATGGCCGCGAGGCGGTCGATTCGTTCTGGGTCAACCCCCGCGACGCCTTGCGCGACTGCGAGGACGGACGTCGCGTCATCATCTTCCCGACCCTGTGCAACCTGGCGCTGCTCGGAACGAGCCCCGATGCTGATGCAGCCATCGCCGCCGCGAGGGCGCGTGCCGTGCGGCGCATCCAGCCCACGCTGGGTCGGCATGGCGACGGACGTCACATCCCTGTGCTGCCGGCGGACAGCGGCTACCCACCACTGTCCTCGGCATTGATGAATCTGGTCGCACGCTGACCCAGGACCGGCGAAAGGCACACCCATGGATATCCTTGGCATCGGACTGCACTTCGAGGACCTGCCGGTCGGGCGGCGGTTCCGCACCATCGGCCGCACCGTGACCGAGGCCGATATCGTCAACTTCTGCTCGTGCACCGGCATGACCGAGGTGCTGTTCACCGACCTGGAGTTCCTGCGCACCGAATCGGACATCAAGGGCCGGGTGGCCCCTGGCGCGTTGGCCTACACCTTCGCCGAGGGGCTGCTGGTGCACGCCACGATGCAGCACACGGGCTACGCGTTCCTCGAGATGGACTTCAAGGTCCACAACCCGGTGTTCGCCGGCGACACGCTGCACGTCGAGTGTGAGGTGATCGAGGCGCGGCGCAGCAAGAGCCGCCCCGGCCGCGGCCTGGTGCGCACGTGCAACCGCATCGTCAAGCACGACGGAACGCTGGCCATCACCTACACGCCGCTGCGCATGATCAAGTGCCGCGCGGAAGTCGTCGCGTGAATCCACGGCAGGTCGCCGGCGCGTTGAGCACAGCGGCCTTCGCGCTCGGCGAGGAGCAGCGCCAGATCCAGCAGATGGTGCGCCGCCTTGCGCGCGAGCGCGTCGCGGCGCGTGCCGACGCGATCGACCGCACGGCCGAATACCCGCAGGACATGTTCGAGTTGCTGCGCGACGCGGGCCTGTTTGCGATCCCCTTTCCGCATGAATTTGGCGGCACCGGCAGCATGCTGTCGGCGGCTGTGGCCATCGAGGAACTGGGGCGCGTCTGCTACAACACCGCGTACCTGCTCGTCGTGCAGTGGGTGCCCTTCGGCGCCATCCTCGCCGCCGGCACCGACGAGCAGAAGCGCCGCCTGCTCGGGCCGCTGGCGGCTGGCGACTTGCGCGGCGCGTTCTCGACCACCGAGCCGCACAGCGGCTCCGACGTCGCCGGCATCCGCACTCGCGCGCGCCGCTGCGAAGGCGGCTACCGCATCAGCGGCTCGAAGATCTGGTGCACCAACTCGCCGGTGGCGGATTTCGTGCTCGTCGCCGCAAAGACCGGCGAGGCCGGCACCGCGGGCGCCATCAACCTGTACATCGTCGAGCGGGGCAGCAAGGGCTTCACGGTCGGGCGCAAGGAGGACAAGATGGGCGCGCGCGGCGTGCCGTCTTGTCCGCTCTTCCTCGACGACGTGTTCGTGCCCGAGGCCAACCGCATCGGCGACGACGGGCACGGCTTCAAGGCGGTGATGGAGGCATTCAACAAGAGCCGGCCGCTCATCGGCGCACGCGGCGTGGGCCTCGCGCAGGGCGCGATCGACCTGTCCATCGAGTTCGTGAAGAGCCGCGTCACCTGGGGCCGCGCGGTGAGCGAGTACCAGGGCATCCGCTGGATGCTGGCCGACATGGCGACGCAGACCGAAGCGGCCCGGCAACTGGTCTACAGCGCCGCCGCCGCGGTGGACGCGGGCCTAGCCGGCACTGCGCTGGCGCCGGTGGCGGCCATGGCCAAGTGCTTCGCCACCGATACCGCGATGCGCGTGGCCACCGACGCGGTGCAGCTGTTCGGCGCCGCGGGCATCTCGGCCGACGTGCCGATCAACCGCTACTTCCGCGACGCGAAGGTGCTGCAGATCATCGAGGGCACCAACCAGATCCAGCGCAACATCATCGGCGACAGCCTGCTGGGCAAGGCGCAGCGCTGAGCGTCGCCCCGCCGGCGATCACTCCGGAGTGATTGACACCACCACCGCGTTGCGCTCGACCGTCTGCCCTGCCTGGCAGGCCACCGACGACACCGTGCCCGAGCAATCGGCCACGATGCGCATCTCCATCTTCATCGACTCCAGGATCGCGACCACCGCGCCCTTCTCGACGCGATCACCCGGCGCCACCTGCACCTTCAGGATCAGCCCCATCATCGGCGCCTTCACATCGCCGCTGGCCTGCGCCGACGCGCTGATGTAGGAGAGATACGGAATCGCCTTCAGCGCGTGCATGCCGCGTCCGTCCTGCACGTACAGCATGTCGCCGTCGCCGTGCACGCTGACCATCTCGCGCCGGCCGTCGACGACCGCCAGGAATCGGTCCGGTGCATCGGCGGGCGCCAGCCGCAGGCGCAGCCGCGCGTCGTCGACACCGACCAGCACGCTGCCGTCCGCGCCCACCGGACCGAAGCGGATCTCGGCGCTCACGCCGTCCGTGGCCTCGACATGCAGGCTGGGAACCGGAGCCAGCCCGTCGTCCCCGGCGCCGAGCTGCCAGCCGCTGCCGGCCCAACCTGTCCAACGGCTGCGGCCTTCGTGCTCGCGCTGGCCGCGCAGCCACTGCACGGCCGCGATGGCCAGGGTCTGGCCGTCGTGGCGCGCCTTGTCCAGCGCCCAGCCTTCGATCTGCTCGTCGATCAGCCGGGTATGGAAGGTCGCCTTGCGCGTCTCGGGCAGGTCGATCAGGTGCTGCAGGAAGCCGATGTTGCTGGTGACACCAAACACCACCGTCTCGTCGAGAGCGCGTTCGAGCCGGTCCAGCGCCTCCTGGCGCGTGGGCGCGTGCGTGATCAGCTTGGCCAGCATCGAGTCGTAGAAAGGCGTGACCTCGCTGCCCGATTCGATACCCGTCTCGACCCGCACGCCGGCGTGCGGAAAGCGCACCTGCGACAGCCGGCCCGTGGACGGCAGGAAGTTGGCCGCCGGGTCTTCCGCGCAGATGCGCGCCTCGACGGCATGGCCGCTGATGCGCACCTCATCCTGGCGCAGCGGCAGGCCCTCGCCGGAGGTAATGCGCATCATCAGCTCGACGATGTCCAGGCCGGTGACCGCTTCGGTGACCGGGTGCTCGACCTGCAGCCGCGGGTTGACCTCGAGGAAGTGGTAGTCCTGCTCGCCGACGATGAACTCGACCGTGCCGACGCCCCGATACGCGAGCCGCTCGCCCAGGCGCACCGCGTCGGACGCCATGCGCTCGCGCATCGCGGCACTGAGGTTCGCGGCGGGCGCCTCCTCGATCACCTTTTGATGGCGGCGCTGCAGCGTGCACTCGCGCTCGTACAGGTGGATGACCTTGCCTCGGCCGTCGCCGGCGATCTGGATCTCGATGTGGCGGCCACGGCGGATCAGCTTCTCGACGATCAGGCCGGCGTCGCCGAAGGCGTTTTTCGCCTCGCGCATCGCCGACTCGATCTCCTGCTCGAGGCCGTCGAGCGACTCGATGCCGCGCATGCCCTTGCCGCCGCCGCCCGCGGCAGCCTTCAGCATCACCGGCAGGCCGATGCGGCGCACGGTGGCGGCGATCTCGGTCGGATCGGTGCTCGGTGTCCGGCTGCCGGGCACGATGGGTACGCCGGCGGCTTCGGCCTCGCGCTTGGCCGCGGCCTTGTCGCCCAGACGCTCGATGACCTCGGGCGTCGGGCCGATGAAGACCAGCCCGGCCGCCTCGACAGCGCGCGCGAAGGCGGCGTTTTCGGCCAGGAAACCAAAACCCGGGTGGATGGCCTCGGCGCCCACGGCCTTGGCCGCGGCGATCACCGCGTCGATGCGCAGATAGCTCTCGGACGCCGCGGCGCCGCCGATTTCGACCGATTCGCCGATCTCGCGCACATGCAGGGCGTCGCGGTCGGCCGCGGAGTGCACGCCCGCGGCAGCCACGCCCAGGCGGCGGCAGGTGCGGGCGATCCGGCAGGCGATTTCGCCGCGGTTGGCAATCAGAATCTTCTTGAACATGTCGCTTCGCCAGTCCTACATGCGGAACACGCCGAAGCGCGACGGAACCGCCGGCACCCGGCCGGCCAGATCCAGCAGCATTGCCATCACGTCGCGCGTCTCGGCCGGCTCGACGATCAGGTCGCACCAGGTGTTGCGCGCGAAGTTGTAGGCGTTGGCAAAGTCCTCGAAGGTCTTGCGCACCGGCGCCTTGTAGGCCTCGCGTTCAGCGTCGGTCCAGCTCGTTCCGTCGCGCTTGTGCTGGTCGTCCTTGACCATCGCCAGCGTGGTGGCAGCCTGATCGGGTCCCATGATCGCGGCGCGGCCGTTGGGCCACATGATCATTGCGTTGGGCTTGAAGGCGCGGCCGCACATGGCAAGGTAGCCCGCGCCGTAGGAACCGCCGATGATCAGCGTGTACTTGGGCACGTTGGCGCAGGTCATCGCGGTGATCATCTTCGCGCCGTGCTTGGCGATGCCGGCCTCCTCGGCCTCGCGGCCGACCATGAAGCCGTTGATGTCGGCCATGAACAGCAAAGGGATGTCGCGCTTGCAGCACAGGTCGATGAACTGCGTGGCCTTGAGCGCGCTCTCGGAGAACAGCACGCCGTTGTTGCAGAGGATGCCGATGTCGAAACCCTGGATGCGCGCGAAGCCGGTGATCAGCGTATCGCCGAAATCTGGCTTGAACTCGTGCAGGTCGCTGCCGTCGATGAGGCGCAGCAGGATCTCGCGGTTGCTGGTGGGCACGCGCGGATCGGCGCTGATCAGGCCGTAGATCTCGCGCGGGTCGTGCAGCGGCTCGCGCGGCTGGGCCACGTCTCGCCGCTGCTTCGGCACATCGCCGAGGTGGCCGACGAGGTCGCGCAGTCGCGCCGGCTCTGCGCCCGCAAGGGCTGGCCGGTGATCGACGTGACGCGCCGGTCGATCGAGGAATCGGCGGCGGCGATCCAGGAAATCACCCAGAATGTGCGCGAAGCCGCCACGCTGGTCGAAACGACCGAATCGATCGTCGTCGACACCCATCGCGATGCGCAAAGCTCCGTCGGCGTCGTCGAGGACACGACGCAGGCAATGGGCGGCATCGAGCGCGCGTCGAAGGAGATCGGCGACATCATTGCCGTCATCGACGGCATCGCGTTTCAGACCAACCT